>JGI20166J26741_11487029_pt1 | contig 12936 bp, 3 predicted proteins | sample TergutCu122P5_FD_26741 | JGI IMG/M metagenome (IMG submission 26741)
AAAAAAAAGTTGTTACCAAGTTTCGTGCAAATCAGTCAGTTGATCCAGTACTTCGATGGGGGATACAAGGCACACACACACACACACACACACACACACGGAAAGCATGGTGATATCACAAATTTACATTGTTCCTCTTAAGGAAGAACAATAGGCTAAAAGTTGTCTCTAAATCACATAAAAATACCTTACCGCCACTATAAATACCAATAAATTAATGCTATCCAGTAAAACAGTCGCTCTTTGTTGTTATAAACGTGCAAAGTTTTAAGTTTAAAGCAGATGACTCACAATGAGACTTGTGGCAATCAATGGGTAAGCAGGTTTCATCACACAGCAGCTACCAGGAACTTTTAGTTACATATTATAGTTTACAGTGATTAATTTCTGGGGATTTGCCGTAAGACAGATATCCAGTGAAAATGTCAGACAGGACATCAAATATTCATTTCGTACTCAGGTTTGTAGCTTATGAAAAATCAACAAATACTTCCACGCTAAAGATGGTGACATTTTCCTCCGAAACGATGGTACTTCTCTGCACCAGACTTAATGCCGCAACTCAGAAGTGCATAAAATGAATACTAAAGAGTTCCTCCTCAGAAATACTAAGATTGTCTACGTAACAATCAATTCCTGCCTACAGAAAGCAAACTGCTTCCCATTTACAAAGACTAATAGTGTTTATAGGAGTAATCGCTGGTCGTTGTGAGAATTATACACACATAAAAACGATCTGTCAAGAAAATGTAACGTTTCCAGTGTTAAAGTAGGTATCACGTACAGCAAACACAGTGCTTTAAAGATTTCGTTGAAAAATGCAAGCACAAAAACACTGAGCTGTGGTTCAAGCAGCTACTGTATGGCAGAGTCAGACTTCTCCACTGTCGTGTTGCAAGTTAATGGAGCTTATGACTTGATAAACAAGAGGGTTCAGCATTTTGGTCTGGCAAGCCTTGACGGTTTTTCTATGAGGTTCACCGGGCGATATGAGCAGTTGATATCGCTTGTCACTGCGGATCAAAGCTGCCATCACTCATTGCCGCGCCAGCAAGAGTAAGATTGATGAGGGCACCCCCGCACAAGCGGAAGTCACAGCCAGCTACATCCCCATGGCCTTTGCAATGGAGTTCTAGGGGTCTATGAGTAGGTAATTTCAACAACACACACGTACATGAAGAGCAAGACAGCCACACACCTGTGACCGCATAAATCTCTCTCTCAAGACGAAACGCAACACATTATGTTAAATTTATTTCCATTTCTCAATCTTTTGCATTGTTTTCCAGTCTTCTCCTCTCTTTCTTTTCCTCGTCTTTATTTCCATACTTTTTTTCTTTTCTATCATTTCTCATTGCCATTTAATTTCATCGAGGGAAAAGCAGCCAGGGCATGAAGCTAACGACTCAACTATATCTAGTGCTGAGGTTCAAATAAATGGAGCTCAACCGCCATTCCCCATACACCTTCACGGCGTGCAAAGGAACAACTTCACCTCTAAATTTATATAACGTCAAATAACAGGGTGATTAATGAATAATAAGTTGGGGAGAATACGGAAGAAAATGGCAGTTCTGTAACTTCAGTTACCGTCAGGTATCCATGGGAGGACTGAGTAAAATCACGTAAAACGTCACAACAGTCCATTCTCGACCCTAAATCTAAACCCGAGGCTTCAGGATATAACCAGCAGTGCTACTTAACCGGAAGAAAGTTTCTGTTCCTCCCGTTTTTAACGTGATTTTGCTTGTTTGTTTTTATGTCTTGTTTCCTTCTCCTTTGACGTTTTCATTCTTTCATTTCTTCCTTGTCTCTCATTTTCTTCACGAACAACAAATAAAAAGATGGCTACACCAAAAACTACATGTTAAATATGCGTTTCAATATCAATTCTGATTCCCTGACACTTCGAGAAGCAGGCATAGATCGCCAGTAGCTGCGTCTCTTGAATATCTCGCATGCCATGTTGAACCTAATAGCCTAAGCTCAGTATACACAGCGCTAATTCTCGTACGAACGGCACAAGCAAAAAATCTTTCACAAGAAACACCATTGTCTGTTCACTTAAGCATTCGACAACCCAAGTGCTCAGTCGGGTTTTCACTTACATCTTTTAAAGCAGTGAAGATTTTTTTAAACTTCAGCAAATATTACAGTAACCACCCTCAGAATGAAGAAGTCTGGGGATTGTCCAACCGCATTTCAGAAAACACTGCATTGCAGACTCCCATTAACTGAATTTGCTTTTAATCCATCGACACACTCACTATCAAAAGTATCATCTTATCGATTATTTCAAACGTCACAAATAAACATTGAACAAACAAATGTGACACCCTCAATCGCAGAGTTAATTTGCACTACATACCTGTAAAACAAAACGTACGTGTGGTTATTCCCACGCTACGTTTATAGATTATTGAAATACACCAAGACAATAGCCTACACCAATCTCAGCGCGCGAGAGCTCTTTCTGCACCGAGATTAACAGCAGAGTATTCGACGAAGAACACGAGAAATAGCACCGTGTACACCGGGCATTAAACGAGACGAACTCAATAAACAGCACAAGAACTAGCATGGTGTGCACCGAGCTCTAATGCCTGTGAGAATCATTCCTTTCAATGAATAGGATCCTGCCGACATCGTCTGGGGACCTAACTGCTTGTGCACTCCAGCTGTACTATCACCCCAAATCATCCCCTTCAAATTCTTTTTATATCGCTTTTTGCTAACTGTACAAGATCATCCCTCTCCCCCCCTCACCTCCCTCCCTTCCCATTGCCATTCAGCAACACCTGATATACTGCACGAGTCTGGGCTTCATTGAGCCCGAAGTTCTAATCTCATGCTCCCGATTAACCCCTGTACCTTCCGTACAATAAATGGAACAGTCGCTTTTCAAAACTTTTCTGCTTCAGTCTATACACACAGCCTGTTTCAGAAGCTAACTGCATGCTTACTTTAACGACTTTTCGTGTGCAACATTGTCACTGATTTCATTCTGGATTAAAAAGAGACGTCTACGTCCTTACATACTGCCTACAAACTGTTTCTAGGACCGGCTAGGTGTAAATGTAGTGACATTCACTTGGATTTCTCGGATTTATTTATGTAAATAATCACTACTAACAGAAGAATGAAATGGGCGAAGCATGTAGCATGTATGGGGAGAGGAGATGTGCATACTGGTTTCGGTGGACACCCGAGATGAAGAGACCACTTGGAAGACTGCTATGTTGAGAGAATAATATTAAAATGAATCTTCATGAATTGGGATGGAAGGCACGAACTGGATTGATCTGGTTCAGAATAGGGACAGGTGGGCGGCTGTTGATAATGAAGTAATAAACCTCCAGATTCCATAAAATACAGAGAATTTCTTTACTAGTTGAGAACCTTTTAATTTCTTATGAAGGACTCTGCTCTATAGATTTAGTTAGTTAGCTAGTCACTCAGTATGTAAGTTAGCTAGTTAGTTAATCATGACTGAGAGGGTGGTAAGAAACATACTGGAATCCAAGTACCAGCAGACCCAATGTGAGGTTTCGGGTGGACCGAACAGCACTGGAACAAGTTGCTCTGCGACTATTTTGGTTCTCCGTCAGACATCGGTCTACCAACGTTTCATATTCATTCATCACTGGTGCACTAAACACGCCAGTTCTACAGACACGGTTTGAAACCACGCACCATGGGTATAATAAAATACAGAACAAAATAAGAACTGGAGAAAACTGTGTAGTCAGGATCTTCACCAAGTATAGTTAGAATTACCAAATCAAATAGGGAGGTATGGGCACTGCATATAGCAAGCGGGGTGTTGCTCGACAAGTCGAGCAACATCCCGCAACCCGGACGCATAACCTACAGCTCGACACCAGACCAACGACCAGTAAACTAAAGCGCCGTGTACCACAGGCAGCAACCATCTATATAACTCTTGAGCTCCTGATGATGGGCATAATAGTGCCCGAAACATGTTGAGCGGACAATAAGTTTTGCAATAAAAACCATTCTGTTGCATCCAGTTGGCCTTTTATTTCCACGCACTAACCTTTTTGTCGGTACGCTGGAAGGAAAGTTATTTTGAACTGAACAGTGTCAAGCATTCCGAAACTTAATGTGTATTTAGAATATGAATTTGAGTTTCGTGTAAATTAATAAAGGTGGTCAAAGAACCATTACTCTCACAATATCTAACTGTTCTTTAGCGTTAAGCGTATAACTGTTAAGCCACTTGGAATTTTCAAAGACCCGCTACAAAATGAAACCTGCCTCCAATTACGAGATTTTTCGACTAGCGCGCGTGGGAATTCTTTCTTTTATATCTGCTGTGTGTCTTCTCTAGTGCAAAGGATCATGGATAAGGGGTACGAAGACGAACCGATTTCCTCCTCCACCATTTTATTTTATTTTCTTTCTTTTACTTTCTCTCCCTTTTGTGTTATCTCGGTGGCGAAACGAACGATCTTTCGCATCAGTGTTCTTTTTACTGCTGACTGCCTTCAACTGGCGTTTAATTGGAAGTTGAGACTACGTAGAAGAGAGCCAGCCCATTGACTGACAGTCTTCCCTATAGACAGATACACGGACCTATGAACAGCAGAATTCCGTAATCTTCTACACCAAGGTAGAATTTCGCTTAATTAACGAAAATTCAAGAATACCGACAGAGAGAATTTTCTCGCCCAATATTTTATGAAAGGATGGAAAAGAACGGGCCTCCTTTGTCGTTAATCCTTTCCAGGACAGAGTTTAAGATTACACACCACCTGACTTAACATTTAAATCTCCCTATTCTGCCTCCAAGAGTGTAATTTATGCCCTTTGTGTAAGACCAGAATAAACAGGGATTTTCTCGAGGTTGTCATCTTTCGGCATTTTCCAGAAAATGAAATCTCCATCAACACTGCAAAGAGAAACTCAAATCTCGCACAACGATTATTTCCTTGAAGAACATCAAGCGATTTTTGTTTTTAAAGGAGACTCTGTTCCTTACGGAAGCTACAAACTGAATTTTAAACATTATTTACACCAATTTGACACTTCATAATAAAGATAACTAAAGTCTGAATGACTTCTAATCTAACATTTTAATACTCGTACGTGTGCCAACTAACAGCCCAGTTAGTTTTTCAGACTACTCAAAGCAGTTCACACTATTTAAAAAAGAGCAGTTATGCCGGGGGATTGCTAATCTTTCATTCTGCAATGTAGGTAGGAAGTTTCTTTGTGCATCCAAGAGCATCTCTTATAGAATTAATGAAAAACGCGGAGTTGCCCATGAATAATTTACATCTAATCGCCTAGCATGAGCTGGGGTGTATTATTTCTAAAATTTTCCATACGTCAAGCATTCCAAGGACACCTCAGTGAGAACTGCTTATTGGTCTTCAAACATCTCTCAGTTTCACATATGCCTATATTTTAGTGGAGGGTGTCTACAGGCGCCGTACACGTAATGTTCAGTGGCCTTCAAACAGGAGATCTACATTTGCACGAAATACGTACATATCAAGCAAAGGCAAAAGTGCAAAGGTCATGAGTTGTGATAGCTGAAGCTAGTAGTAAATAAAATTAATACATGTACATTATTGAAAGCAACCTGGTAAGAACATGTAAAGTAAAATTAAATAATTTTCTGACAGATTTTGTCATAATGTTTCTGGTCTATACATTTAGATGCAGTTAGACTGGCAACTGAAATTTTGTCCAACACTTCTTAGAAAACAAGGTGAAAGATTAGTGGAAGAAGAAAGGGATGAAGTGGAAGACGATGAGAAAACAAAGACAAAGAACGGAAAACAACGACGAAGAATAAGGCGATTAAGAAGAATTTATGACGATCTCGATCTCAATTCTCCTATAAACCCCGATGTTAAATGAGGTACTCCCATAATTATCACGTGACTGCCGATAATCTATCATAGAATATAGTGAATTCATGGTTCAAACAAATGAAAAAAATTTATGTTTGCTGATTACTTAAAGTGCCTGTGTTGACGCCCTGCAGACACGAGCCGAAGTCGAATAATTCCTGTTTACACGACAGGTCCGATTCCGAACAGAGAATTTCAAGGAACTGTCACTTTAGTGAAATAACTGCCTTATATGTTTTTATCTTTCCTACTCTCCTGCTCTGACATTCTTGTGGTTGTTTTATTCAAACTAGTTTCGTGTCACGGTAATTTCATATTCAAATTCCAGGTAAAGAAAATTAGGAAAATGGCTTTGAAGAATATGCATACACACTAAAAAAAGTCGTTAAAATGGTATCTTTATTGGCTCATAAACTGCGAGAATGCTTTAGGCTTTGGTGTTCATTAATTTGGAGGCCATGACTTTTACGCATTCATGCGGAACTTTGGCTAGGGTTTTACTGTTGTAGAGAAACGAGTGGGAATTGTTATCTGACGGCCAGTTTCTGGTTCTTTGTATGGAAAGATAAAACACACTGCATTTAACTGCGCTTATGCACTGCCGGAGAAAGAAATCATGGAGAAGTCGTGCAGGATTACATACGTCATACTGTGTGAATTTTAAATTCAGGCGAAGGGAAGAGTTCAGACCAAACTACAAAGATCCTATAAATTGGTTACTTATTCGAACATTAGTAATGGGAACTAAACTTCCTAAGGTTTTTGACCAAAAAAATATAGTTCTTGTAGAATTTAAGCCAATTTTGTCTGACTTCGGCAGAAGATATTCTTGCCAGTCCATAGGGTATTAATTATTCGTAAATAAAAAATTATTAAGGATTACTTATGTCGTATTTAACGACACTATCAACAGTTCAGGCTGTCTAGCTTATACCTTTACGAGTATTTGTGGATAACGAATTGAAAAGATTCGAAAACAAACCGGTCGTAGTCTAATTGGACACAATATCCTGGACTTGTTCTGGAGATGCTGAGCAGCTACTTGAAAACCTCAGTCATGATATCAAATCTCCAGGCTAACATTTCAACCTGGAACCTCCCTACGAGACGCCACTATGTTCGAAGAGGCAGGCGCAACTTCCCATCACTGAACACTACTCAAGTCAGTCCATATGACAAAGAATCACATTCTGCTTCTTTAGGACCCATTTTAGTATAATTATCCCACCAGATCTACGTCCTCAGAATACAATTTTTTATTTAAGCAGCTATGTTGTATCATTTTGTATTTGGCTTGATTCTTAACATAACGACATATTTCACTTTTAGAGGTCATACAGTATTGAATGATATAAGTAAAATAATACAGGATTGTGTGACGGCGTGGGTGTGAAAGGCGCCGAGTTTCGCCTGATACCACACTATATGTCGGTACTCACCCGGAGAGACTCAGGAAAACCACAAATGAAACTTCAGTATAAAGAGTTTCAATTCGACCAAAATTCGCACACAGAAGTCTCCAAATATACTTTATAGCCTTACAGTTACACTAACTTGCCGTGTTTGGATAGCCTTTAATTGGTGTTAAAATCCTGTCCGCAAGCACAACGCCATGAATACGTAGGTGGGAGAGAAGGTATAACTCCTCTCATTCTTAGCCTCGGTTCTAAATAAAAGTAAGTGATGATCTTAAAGTTCCGACGGCGTAAAACTATATTCATTCTTCGGAAGGCAAAATGGTTCACAGAAGCGATCTGGTCGAAGTGAAGAAGCCCTGCACCTGAATCCAACCAAAATTCTTCTCTTCCAACCTCTCAAAATAGTCACCATATAAACTAAACTATGCAGGCTTCGTGACTTCATTATTTGAGAAGAAAAATGTACTAAATACTGAACCTGTGTACACACAACGTTAGACATTGCCAATAATATGACGTATAAATAACATACACGACATTTCGTCAACTGGCTCTGCTTCCGACGTTAGGCGATTCATTTTTATTCATATTCGTTGCGTTAACAAATTTGAATTTAGGTAAGGTAAAGGTAAACCAATCCCTGTACAGGCCTGGAGAGGTCCTGAGGTTTCCAGGAATTTGAGGCTTTCATAAAGGTGGTAAGACTGTCATTCCTATGCAACGGCCGCCTTTACCACCCTAGAAATATTCCTGGTGCTCATTTCTGTTAGAGGATGAGTCGACCCCAGGGCCATGGTGCGGCCGGAAGGATTATGTCAATGAAAAATTCCAGTGACATCATCGGGGAATCGCACACACGACCTTCCGGCTTGTAACAAAATGCCTCAACCAACTGCGCAACCGCGTGCCTCGCGATTTGTGTTTATATTTCAGTTAAATAAACAATGGACGGTTGTCATTCAAAATAAGATTAGTACATTAGTACTTAACCGTTAGAGCAATGGAGGGTACTGGCCTAGTATTAGTTCGGTCTCAACAGTCGTCACTGATCATAAAATTTAAAAAGAAGAAAGTAAAAATGAAATCTTTTAATATGTCGGAACCTATCACAAAAAACTGATGCAAAGCACAATATCGAAATATAGTGCCTACCAAATATACCGCAGATAATGGACAATGTCCGATACAACTCTGGTATCGTAAATCAACAATTGTAACAAACCTTTGGAGAACATGACACAGTAATAATGCCATGCGCAGAAAATTAGTAACGCGCATGTTATTACAAATCACTTTCAGACTTACTACAAGTATCCGAAGACTTGCTGGGAACTTTCGTGTTCCCCATATATTGTCGCGACTACCGCGTAAATCATGGCATTTTGACACTTCAAATTAATCATACGCAATTAAGGTACTAAATGAGAATTGCATTTAAGTTATGATGTTTGTTAATTAAGTTTAGTTACAATGACCATTTCTTGCCATTATAAAATCATAGAGAAAAAAACGATACGGCGGGCGAGATTCAAACTTGATGTCACTTGTAACATTTACCTAAATTAATGTTTATAAATTTACAGAAAATATTTCTGAATCCTGCACTTTACTAAGGATATCCCCCCCGCCCCCGATATCATGCGCATAGTATAAATAAAATTGTATTTTTTAGGTCTCAGACAGAGACTAAAGAGAAGGATTCCCGGACCACCTGTCTATATACGATTTATTTTGCAAGCTCCCGGTTGAGGGATTTGTGTGCTGAGGGATGGAAGTAGTTGAGATTGGCAGGAACTAGAAATCCAACGCCCCCTCATCCTCTCGTATTGTATAATACTGCTAGGCCCTCTGGAGACGAGAAACATGAGACCACAAAAGTGACATAAAGATACGAAAACTGTAAATAGCGTAACCTCAATTGCTGTCTCTTCTCCAAAATTACACTATAATGAATTTGTTAACATTAAAGGGAATAAAGAAAATTAAAGTGCGTAATTTAGTTCGTAAATATGATAAAATATAAATGCCTTTATTAATTATCGTAATTAACACTTAGCAGTTCCGGAAGCAAAAGTCAGTAACTTGTTTCCTAAACCTGCAGCATGCAAGAACAATACAGAAATGCAAATCTAAAGACTCGTTACTTGATGATATTGTCATTTCCTAGGAACCGCGAACTTCAGTGATGGTTCCTGTAACATGTTGGTAGAAGACAGCAGGAAGGCTTCAAAACCGTATATAAGTCAGCCCAGCTTTGCCCTACAAAAGCCCTACAATGCAAAAGTACTCAAATTCGTGAAGTGCCATTTCACTGCAATTTTTATGGCAAACTTAGCTCCACCACCGTTCCAACTGGTGTCATCAACAGATCAACAGTCACATTCAACAGTTCTACATAGACTGACTGTGCAACACAAACCTAATTTCGTGGTACAAAATAGGGTACGGTAAGAAAACTGGAATGTTTAACCCACCAGTTCAAAAAAAAAAGAGCCTAGCTTCACGACTCGGAAAGCCTGACTGCAACCCGCCCATATATAAACCTTTCCATTCGTTGCCAAGCATTAGACACAGCGTGGCAGATCTCCTTACATTCCAATCATGCTCATGGTTAACCTCTGTAACTTTAAACACATTTCCATAAAACATTTTTAAATTTTGTTGAAATAGGCTTACCTTAATCTGTCTGGTTTCTTGTTCAAGACCGTTCTAAGGGTCTATTCCTTCCTTGAATTTCAGGATGTAAATATATCGTAATAAGATCTTTTTTCCACACAACAAAAAACATGACATACAGTATATCACACGTTGTCGTAATTAACTTCGGACTATCTTTTAACAAGCATTAGAAAATCGCTAGCAAGTTTCACGCCCTGGCCTCCTTCATCCAACGTTGTTACCGACGACGTAGCGGGCTCAACGAATACGACAGTCACTTTTCACCGTGTTGAATACAATCCCAGCGCCTCTGCCAAAACTCGATCATCGATCTCATAGATTGGAGCTGGTTATATGGAAAAGAATAAACCCACACCGCAATCGAAAGGGCCGTACGTGTTATCTATCTTTACGTATGTCACTAATTACCGTAGTTTCAAATGACTTGTATCGTCGATAACAAGATTGCAAATGGTGCAACCAGTTACATGGTCACTGACTCGGACAAGGCGTTCTTAACTTCCTAAATATAATGGTCTTCACGCTACACGAGTGTATGTAACATCCTCAAGAAAAGTGTGATCGTTCCTGAGTCGATTTTCAAGAGAATCGCATACGCTCAATGGCATTCTTTTCAGATCTCTTATTCAGAATTTCACTTAAAATGGACGTACAGATAGAAATTCATTTAAGCCCCTGAGTGTAAGGCTTGATTTTCACTGCGCCAATTTGCATGAAACTCACAGACACTCAGTAAGTCATTGTGGGCATATACTTCCCAGAATTTTATTCAAATCGGACGTAAAATTCATAAAATAGTGGCACAACGTCTTTTACGCCTTAAATGACTTTAACATTACCGTTTGCACGAAATAAAGGCTAGATGGCATTACGTAGCGATATACTAGTCGAATTGTGCCCAAATATGTCTAGAAAAATGGAAATTACGGGTATAAATTCGGTTACTTAGTTAAGTATAGTGTGACTGTCCTCCTCCTCCTCCAGATGGCGCTACAGCCCGGAGTGGGCCTTGGCCTCCTCAATCGGGTATTCATTACGTTCCGAGGCTTGTTATAGGGTTTCGTAACAATTATTTTTTACAGGGTGAGGTTGTTAGCCTCACGCCCAACCCCCAACCTGGAGGACCAGGGTATCCCCTTTTGTCTGGGCCATCACCTTCGACCTGTCCAGCATGGGTGGCCCTACCAGTAGCTGATACTACCGCTGGCATAGCTCTTAGGATCATGTGGCCACACAAGCTCTCTCACCCGGCGTTAGCCTTCGACAAGGCAGAGATACCATGGAGAGGGACTGTCACTACACCGATTTTAAGACTCTCGGACACTTTTGACCACTTTCTGTAAAGAGTTCCTATGCGCTATTTAATGAAGATCGACAAACGGTTTAATCGCTGATACCAGACAAAAAGAGGGCAAGATATGTTGTCCAAGTAAGGGGTTCTTCTTTAGGCGCGTTCGCTAATTTGCAGAAAGTCACTATTAGCTTCGTCGTGTCTGTCTGTCCGTTCGTCCGTCTGTCCGTCTGTCTGCATGGAACAACTCGGGTCCCACTGGACGGATTCTCATGAAATTTTATATTTGAATATTTTTCGAAAATCTGTCTTTAAAATCGGAAAAGAATAACAGGGATTTTACGTGAAGACCAATACACATTTTTGGTCCAATCTCGCTCATTTCTTCTCGGAATGAGAAATGTTTCAGGCCAAAGATGTAGAGAAAAAAAAATTACTTTCAGTAATTTTTTCGAATGTCGTTTTGTTTAAGAGATGAAGTGGAAAAATATTGTGGCGCCAGACAGGCCACAGATGACAATATTGCGCATGCGCACTGCATGCTAGATACCTAAGGCTACAAATACACAATCAGAATATGTAATACTTATTCTTCATATGGACCATCCCCTTGGTGTAAAAATCATAATGTGTATCGACATTTCCAGTCACACAAAACACAAAACACACTGTGTTAACCAGGCGCCTATCCACGGATAAAAGAACCCGAAAACGAAACAATGGAGTGTGTTGTGTGTGATGGGAAGTGTCGGTACAAAATATGTAATACTTATTGCTTTTCCACTGCAACAATAATTACAAGAACGCACCTCAATGTTACGTTACATGTTCATTGCCTGTATTGTTAGTTCATAAACAGCGCCTAAAGATATACACACAGCAATCACGTTTGTGTGAACACTTTAGTGGAACTTTTCTCGCCTCTTCCTCCCCTCCGCCCCTCACACTCGAATTTGTGCCCTTTTCGAATAGCGTAAATGACAGTACTCCTACTGTACTTAACAGCCTGGTTTATGGACGTCGACATCACCATACCGCACAAATTCCGTTTATCCGTTACATTTACAACAAATTCACAGAACCTATCTCGAATACCTTCGATGTACAAGGATGTACAAGAATTCACGAAATGGAAAACTTTAAAACTTTTTGAAACATCATGCAAAGTATTTATAGTGCATTAAAACGAACGCTTCTGTTAAGCTTTTTAAAAACACCATGTAATGCGCTTACACAATCCACATTTATCTATGAACAGAACAACCCGACTTCGGCAGTAAGATAGCTGACACATGGACTGAAACTCTTCAGATTCCACCCACCCAACCCCCTCCCCCCACTCCACCCTTACACCATAAACTCATCTGCTGCGGTCATCAGTTCTAACCCGTTCACGGCAACACGTACAGATCTCAACTGACAAGCCTGGCAACAAGCTAGAAGCTACGTGTGTAGAGTAGACATCAATGGACCTTAAAAATTACTTTACTGTAATGAATATCTGCTGGAGATAAAATGCTTCATCACCCTTGCGATAGTACAATAGCAGTAGTACTGACGCAAATTTACTAATAATGACGTCTGCCACAACGGTACTAAGGTAGTCGTACTGACACTACAGTATTAACCTTTTGGAGCCGGAATTTTACATTTAAATTTTAGCACA
>JGI20166J26741_11487140_pt1 | contig 12934 bp, 8 predicted proteins | sample TergutCu122P5_FD_26741 | JGI IMG/M metagenome (IMG submission 26741)
TCGGCATCTTCCTGAAGAGTAATATTCAGTACGGAACGCCCTTTTAATGCTTCCGTATATGACTTATAGCCAACATAACTGAACACTAATGATACATTTTTTGATGATGGTAATGTGACCGAGTAGTTTCCATTACCATCAGTTATAGTACCTACGTTTAAGGCTTCCTTTACTCTTACTGAAACTCCAATTAAAGGATTTCCTGCTTCATCACTGACTACGCCGCTAACCGTTTGCGTATATGCGCTTGCAACAGCACAAACAAAGGTTGCGATTAAAAATAGTTTTTTTACATTTTTTCTCATTTCGCAAGGTTTAAGATTAATTACTTGTGAAATTGCCTTTTAAGATTCAAAAAATCCTGACAAATCCGTTTCAAAAGTAGGGGTTACTTCTGAAAAAATATGGGAAAAAAATTCAAAAAAATAGCACTAAAGTACAAATCTGAAATACTGCTACCTATTTTGTAAAAAAATCCGTATCATTGCATGTCATTATCCGATCCATATTTTATAAATAGATTTTGTGGTGAAAAAGATATTGTATTTTGTGTTGTTTTTATGGGGAGATATGTGTGTATTTCCACAAGGCGCTTATTTTGAACATCTGGGTGTAACCAACGGATTATCTCATTATTCTGTAAACTCCATATATCAGGATGAGCATGGCTTTATATGGATTGGAACTCGGGATGGACTTAATTTATATGATGGAAACGATATTCGGATATACAGGCAACAACCACACAGCGCCTCCGGTCTTTTTGGAAATAACATTCGGCTGGTGTGTGGCGACAAAAAGGGATATCTGTTTATGCTTTGCAAATCAGGAGCTGTATTATTTGATCTAAAAACAGAAGTATTTACTACTGTCCGACGCAACAATGTCAGTACGCTTGCAAGTGGTATTGACGGCTTTTGGATGGCTGTAGGAGATTCTTTGATTTCCTATTATCCTGCTGATAATAAGATAAATCTACAGATTAAATTAGCGCCTTCAGTGAGTGCAACGGTATTGTTTGAAACAAAAGATCGACTGCTTTATGTTGCAACAGATGATAATAAGTTATTGGTGTTTGATCAAAATAGAAGATTGGTAAAATCGTACAACATAGAAAATATCATATCGCTTTATGAAGATTCAAAAAAAAATATCTGGGCATGTACCCGTTACAAAGGACTTTTTAAAATAGATTATACCGGCAATGTTGTTCAATTTCAACATGATAGTAATAATAGCAACAGTTTGCCTGACAATTTTGTTCGTACTGTTTGCGAAGATGATTTAGGAAATTATTGGGTTGGAATGTTTTCCGGCTTATGCAAGTTGAATCTTGAAAAAGGCGTTAGTTCTTCCTATAAATACGAACGGGAGCAAATTCATGGATTAAGCAACTGGTCTGTGTGGTGTATTATGAAAGATGTACAGGGAACTTTATGGATTGGAACGTATTATGGAGCTATCAATTTGATAAATCCAAGGTTTTCTATCTTCAATTATTATGATGCTCAGGGAGTTTCCTCCAATTCATCAGATCTGAGCAGTTCTGTGGTAAGTCGCATTGTGGAAGAGGATAATGATAATGTGTGGGTTGCCACTGATGGAGGCGGAATAAACCTCTTTGATAGACGAACACAACTATTCCAAACGTTTCGCAATAAAAAAGGAAATAGCGATGTCAATATATCAGCCAACACTGTCAAATCGCTATGGTTAGATAAAAAGCGCGGCAATCTCTGGATTGGTACCCACATGGGTGGACTAAACAAGTTAAATCTCAAAACCAAGCAATTTACTTCGTTTTTGCACAATCCTGATAATCAGCGTTCTATTCCTAATAATAATGTAAGAGAATTAGTCTATCGAAATGATACTCTTTATCTGGCTACTCAGAATTCAATCGGGGTTTTCGATTTACGTACAGAAACCTGTGCTCTATTTCAATTCAAAAAAGATATGAAAATAACCGGACGGGAAATCATAGATCTTTTGCTTGACTCGAAAAATAGAATGTGGTTTGCATTTTCTTCCAATATTGTTTGTGTAGATATGCGAACCGGTAAAATAAAAGAATACAGATCAACTAATAATGCTACCGTATTTTTTGAAGACAGCAAAAAGCGTATCTTGGTTGGCACGGACGGTGGTGGTATAATGCTCTATGATGAAGTCAATCAGCAATTTGAACCGTATGATAAGTTTAATAATTTGATGACTTCAAAATATGTAATTGACCTAAAAGAGTCGAATGGAGGATATTTTTATGTTGCCACAAATGATGGATTGTTAGTAATTGATACGGAGCATAATAACTCTATTCTTTTGAATACGAAAGACGGTTTTCCGCTTGATGCATTAAATGAGCGCAGCGTTTATATCAATGCAAACAATGAAGTGTTTGTTGGCGGGATAAACGGGATAGTTATTTTTCAAGAAAAAGATTTGAACAGACCCCGTATAGATTATACCATAAATATTACGGATTTGTGGGTTAATAATAAGCGGGTTGTAGTGAATCCCAAATCCATTTTGAAGCAATCTTTACCGTATTTGGATGAAATAGTATTGAAACCTGAACATTCTGTCTTCACCATTTTCTTTGGAACAACAAATTATCTTAAAGTTCTTAAAACAGATGTACAATATCAGTTAGTTGGATTTGATAATGATTGGATAGATGCAAATTACCGGCAGAGCATTACCTATACAAATTTGAACGCAGGACATTATGTGTTGAAAATAAAAGGGAAAACCCCTGTTGTTAATGGAACTTATCCTGAAAGGATCATAAAAATTACAGTGTTGCCTCCTCTCTATAAAACTGCATGGGCATATTTGATTTATGCAATAGTGATAGCGAGTATTGTTTTAATGTTCATTCGTTTCTACTCTTCCAGAATCCAATTACGGGCTTCGCTGGAATATGAAAAAAGAGAAAAAGAACATATTGAGGAGACGAATCAATCAAAACTCCAGTTTTTTACCAATATTTCTCACGAGTTCAGGACACCTCTTACATTAATTATCAGTCAATTGGAAATAATACTTCAAATGGCTAATGTGCCTCAATCTATCTACAGTAAATTGCTGAGCGTGGTGAGAAATACAAACCGTATGAAAAAACTTATAGCAGAACTGCTTGATTTTAGAAAACATGAGCAAGGCTCTATACAGTTAAAAGTGAGTGAACAGGATTTTATTCCGTTTCTAAATGAAATATATTTGGCTTTCAAAGAGTTGGCTCAGTCTAAAAACATTACGTATTCCTTTGTATATAAAGAGCCTGAAGTTAAACTTTGGTATGACACTGACCAACTCGAAAAAGTCTTTTATAACCTCTTGGTAAATGCATTTAAATATACAGCCAATAATGGAAGCATTACTCTTAGAACTGAGTTAATTGGTTATTACATAACAGTATATGTAGAAGATAATGGCATTGGCATTCCCAAAGAATTGCTTAATCGGATTTTTGACTGTTATTATCAGATTGATAATGGAATCGTTAATGGTTCAGATGGGCAAGGTTCAGGTATTGGTTTAGCTTTGACAAAAAGAATTGTAGAACTGCATCATGGTGAAATTGGGGTAGAAAGCCGGCTAAATGGTGGAAGTTGCTTTTGGGTAAGATTTAAATTGGGAGATGCTCATTTTTCAAAGGAGCAGAAAGTTGCAAGTAAAGATAGGGATGCAACATGCATTTCAGAAACAGTATTGCCCGATAAAGATTTTATAGAAGAAATCATTGAATCTCAAAAAGAAGTCAATTCGGATCATTCTACCATCTTGATTGTTGAAGATAACGAGGAAGTTTTGCATGTTCTGGTTACTATTTTTGAACCTCTTTATAAGGTTGTTACGGCAATAAATGGCGCAGATGGTCTGGAAAAGGCAATAAAATATCAACCCGATATTGTATTGAGTGATGTAATGATGCCTTGTATGTCGGGAATTGAGATGTGTGGAAAAATTAAATCAAATTTTGAAACTTCGCACATTCCGGTTATTTTACTCACTGCAAAAACAGCAATGGATTTTATGGTGCAAGGACTTCTTACCGGAGCTGACGATTATATTATTAAACCGTTTAACACAAAAGTACTTGTAACGCGATGTAATAATTTGGTTAATTCACGCAAGGTATTGCAGAAAAAGTTTGTGATGCAGTCTAAGGCAGACCCGCAATTGATAGCCACCAATGTGTTGGACCAACAATTATTGGAACGAGCGATAAAAATAGTCGAAAAGCATATTGATAACCCAGAATTTGACATCAACATATTTGCTTCTGAAATGTATTTAAGCCGTACAAATTTATTCAATAAGTTAAAAGGAATAACAGGGCAAACACCCAATGACTTCGTCGCCAATCTGAGACTCAATCGAAGCATCTTTTTTCTGACAAATTCTCTTGAATTATCTATTACAGACATTTCAGATAAAATGGGATTTGGTTCTACCAGCTATTTTATTAGATGTTTTCGTAAGAAGTATGGCATAACCCCATCTCAGTATCGTAAAAATAGTCTGAAATAACTGTTTGCCATGAACTTGAATTTACCGCGTTTTTAGTCAAAAAACTGGAATCTTTGAAATCTTGGAATTGCTACTGCTTTTTACTCCGGATTCGATTCTGTTTCTACTTTGGGAATGACGATATCTCCCTCCTTTGCCTGCAAAGGTACTTCGTCGAGATATTCCCACAAGTTGTTGTTTGTCAGTGTGTAGCCTGAAAAACTCTCGTCAGGCGTTAAGAGTTCTTCTCCCGAATTGCTCTCTGAAAGTTTACTGACATGATTGTAAAAAATTAACCTGCGTGCTTCTTCATAGTGCAGCGCAAGAGAGTGGAGGGCAGAGTAGGGGATTACCACACGCGAAAGTAAGTTATTGGATTTTTGGAAAATATAAGCGCCAAGTAACATTTCGTCCTTATCGTCAAAATCTAACACATCAATTATCTTAAAATTAACAGCGTCCGAATAGTGCGACCATCCTAACAGAATGTAAAAGGTCTTATTATGAGATATATACGGTATTGCCGTATAGTAAAGCGCTCCATACCAGTTTTGAGGTTTTAGAATGGTTTGTTCGTCAGGCAAAAAAGAGGCTTGTTGTTGCATCAGCGGAAAAACGGCATTGTCCGCTTTGCGCTGGATAAAGCATGAAAAGCAATAATCGCCCTCATCCGACACAAAGTTCCATGAATAGATGCGCAACAGCTTATCATTGGAATAGATTTTTCCCATAAACAGCAGCGAGTCGAATGGATAGTTGTAGGAGTCGGGCTGATTCAGCGTTGTGTGCAGCGCCGTAATCAACGAATCGTTAGCGACGACGCGGGCAGAATCGTTTGTCGCCGTATGCAGACTGCTGAAAAGATGCCGCAACTGTATTTCCTGATTTTGAAGCGATTGAGCATGAGTCCGCAAAAACAGACAAAGACATACGGCAGAAAATAATCGTATTCGATACATATTTCTTATTCCACATTCAACGTTTTTCCTTTCGGATAGCGCACTTTATAGATCAATTCAAGTTCTTGTTTTTGAGATGGTTGTAGAGTAAGTTTCCACGTTACTTCACCTGTATCTTTGTTCAGGTCGCCATTTGAAAGTTGAGCAGGGGTTACTTCAATTTCACTTGTGGTGGAAACAGGGATTTGGTCAGACAGTATCAATGAAACAGGCTGACGTTTGTTGTTGCGTACTGTGATTTTCCAGTCGCGCGTGGTTTCGACTTTGCTGCTGAGAAATCTGCTCGTGGTATTTTCTTTCACCTTATCGCGTTGAATGTTGATATTTTTGTCTCTGCCAAGCGAAATGCTTAGCGTATCGCTCATTGAACGCGCGTCGAGAATCGTTTTTCCGATAAATGTATTTTCAAAAAAGATATTTGCTTCGCCTGCAATCAGGTTGTACTGTTCCCAATCAGTAACGTGTGCAAGCAGAAAAGCGTCTTTGTCAATTTTAGGCACGGCATAATATTCGTAATCGGCGGGAATGTCATAACGCTGCATTTCTACCACCGCACTTTTATTGTTCGATGAAATGGTATAGGGCGTTTGTATATCAAATTCTACCTGTGTGGCATTTTCATTTTGTACAACCGGCAGCGGTGCGGAGGCAGGCTGTGGTTTTGCATTTAATGCAAGTGATACACGATTTCTTAATGGTTCAGCGGCAACCTTTTCGTCTTTTTGCGTTCCATATCCCACTACTACAACCTCATCCAATTGCGCCCTGCTTTCTTGCAAAACCACATTCATAAACGAGCGCGAAACAGGCAACGTTTGCGTGTCGTAACCAATAAAACTGACAACAATGCTTTGAGCATTTGCAGGGATTGTTACAGAAAAATTTCCGTCAGCATCTGTGGTTGTTCCGATGGTTGTGCCTTTGAACATAACAGTTGCGCCGGGCAACGGTTCGCCCGTATTGTCGGTAATCCGTCCGTAAGCCTGATTAGAATTGTCGGCGGCTACATCGTAACGCGGCGGAGCAGTATAATAATCAAGGAAATAAGTTTTCAGTTTCGGCGCCACGCTGCCCAAGTTCGGATTACCCGACGAAACGGTAAGATGCACATTTTGCCATTCTTCCTTTGTATTTTGCGAAATATTGGCTTTATACGACAATGCCACAGGGTCGGCAATGCTTGTTGCACGAATATCGTAAGTGGGAAACCAGCTTGCATTCGCCACGTAGTACGAAAGCTCCACCGGCGCTCGCTGAGCAGTTTTAGAATCAATGTCGAGCGTTACTTCGCCCGACGGTTCAGGCTTTACGCCTCCTTTTTTAGCAATTTCGCGTTCGACAGCCATTTTGCTATCCTGCAATGTGTGAATTTTTTTGTCAATATCCAGCGCTTTCAAATTCAACTCGGCAATTTGCGCATTGTAATAATCCAAAATCTGTTTCAAATTGGCAAACGCAATGCCGTCTCTGCCAACAACAGCTTTATTCGTATTGAGCAACTGCAAATTCTGGTCGTTAATGGACTTGTTTGTTTGCTCCATGACAATTTTATCGTTCAAATCCTTGCTTTGAGCACGCAAAGCGTCAATTTCCTTCGTGTTGTTTACAGTGTCGTTATAATTCAGCAGATAATTGACCGAAAGGATTGTAACACTCTCATTCATACGAACTTGAACACTTTTCCCATCAATATACGGCGAAAGATTGGTAAACCGCAAAGTCGATTTTCCTGCAGGAACAGTTGCAATAGTTTTGCGCAAAACCTGCGCGCCTTTCAAAAACACCTTAACGTCTGAAACATTGGTTTTCAGAATAATATCGTTATTGCTCTGTGCTAAAAGACAACAACTTATTGCTAAAAACGGAAGGAGAACTATTTTTTTCATGTTTGGATATATTTACGATACTATCAATTTCCTGTACAAAATTTTCGGGCGATTCAATATGCCAGAGAAAATATGATTTTTTAGCTAATTTCCATATAGTGGGTTCTTCTATTACAATATTTGTACCATGAAAAACGTTCATTTATGACTTCTCATTTCATATTATGATAGACGTTTTGCACGTCTTCGTCTTCTTCAATTTTATCAATCAGTTTCATGACATGAGCCTGTTCTTCTTCGTTCAGTTCTTTTGTGTCGTTAGGAATGCGTTCAAAGCCGGAACTGACTATCTCAAACTGATTTTCTTCCAAGTATTTTTGAATACGGTTGTACGACTCAAATTCACCATAAAGAACGATTTCATTATCTTCCGCAAAAATTTCATCAACGCCATAATCAATCAATTCGAGTTCCAGATCATCAATGTTAAGATTTGGCTTTGGAATGATTTTGAAGACGCTTTTATGATCGAACAGAAACGAGAGGCTGCCCGTAGTGCCAAGCGAACCGCCATGTCTGTTGAAATAACTCCTAACATTCGCAACGGTACGGGTCGGATTATCGGTGGCAGTTTCTACTACAATGGCTATTCCGTGAGGTGCATAACCTTCATACACAATTTCTTTATAATCAGCCTCATCTTTGGATACAGCTTTTTTAATGGCGCGTTCTACGTTCTCTTTCGGCATGTTTTCGGTTTTGGCATTCTGCATTAATGCGCGGAGACGCGGATTGCCGTTTGGGTCTGGACCGCCTTCTTTTACGGCGATAGATATCTCTTTTCCAAGTTTGGTAAATACGCGCGCCATGTTACCCCAACGTTTAAATTTACGCGCTTTTCTGTATTCAAATGCTCTTCCCATAAGTGTGTGGTTGTTCGTTATATTTGGTGAAAAAGTACTGCGTATTGTTGACTGTTACATTCCGTTAATTCCCATACCTCGACGACCGCCGCGCCGCATTGGCATATTTGGATTATTCTGATTTTCAGATCCTTTTTTTGTCGGTTGCTCTATTGTTTTCTTTTTCCCTGCCGGCAGCGGCGCACTGCTCAAATTGATATGAAAAGCAACTTTTATACCTATGCTCATCAGGTTGACTTTGTCCACATAGTCCGAACATGGAAATCCCGTGTATTGAAACGAATTATACATTAAAGAGGTTTGTGTTTTTCCCCGTCGCAGATTTTGTAGTCCATAATCACCCAATAAGCTGACAGTGAGATAATTGGTCTTTGAAAGGTTATGCAGATATCCCAATTCGATAGAAGCGGTAAAGGTGCTTCGCAGAGGTATTTTACCATGCGAATTCTTGACAGTCTGGTTATTAACAAAATCCAGCCACGGGATATTGCTCAACTCGGTAGCCTGTCCTAAATCTCCCGTCGTGGTTATTTTTCCTGAAGTTACTGTGAAATAGCCACCCAGCGGCATTGAATAGTTTGCTCCCAATGCGCCATAAACAGCATCTCCCGAAGATAAATAATAACGGTAATGAGCCATCAGGGGTATTTCAAAGCGGTATGCCAAATCGAATTCTTTAATTTTTTCATTCAATAAAAAATGGAGATAATAAGGCTGTCCATCACTATCTACCGTCTTATTTAAAAATGATGAATTAGCGGGTAAAGATGAAAAAGCGGTATAAACCGAAAAATTACCGCCGGTAGAAAAACCCCAGTGCTGGTTGATGAAAAATGCTGTTCCAAGACCAAAGTTTAATCCCGGACCGCCTGTCTGGGAGCCACCTTTCACTTTATACATCAAGTCGTTATAGCCGGCTGCCGCAGAGCCGTACAGTTCAAATCCTTTTCTGTAAGGCAGTTGTTCGGGAAGTTGGGCGAATAAGCCGGTAGAGATAGCCACTGCTGCTATTAATGCTACTATTTTGTTCATCGTTATATTTCAATAATTTATTTAACCACAATACGTTGAGTTACAAATTCGCCATTGCTCTTTATCATTTTTACCAAATAATATCCGCTTTGTTTAGGCGCTTCAATCTGGTTGCCGTTCACCTGCTCGCTGCTAAGCATAGCGCCCGACAGCGAATATATCTGCACTTGAACGACACTGTTGCCGGCGTCGCCCGTCATGGCGTTGGCAATGGTCATCGCGCTTCCAGCAGCAACGGGATTGGGCGCTACAAACGGATTGGATATCACATCGGTGTAAACGGCTACCGTATCCGATTCGTACCGTGCGCCATCCGCTTTAGCCACAGCCGACACTTTAAAAATACCGTTAAATCCGTTTGCATTCGTAAGATATTGGGTGTTTTCGCCTGCAATTAACATAAATTGATCGGCAGGTTTTGCTTTGGAATACCATTGAAACGAGTTGGGTTGGTAGATACCGGCAGGATCGTTGCAAATAAGTACCCGTCCCGTCCAGCGGACTAAAATGACCGGTTTTAAGGAAGCAGTCTGCGCCAATAAATTTACTGAAAATGAGCAGGTAAGAATAAACAGAAAAAGAGAGCGTCTCATATTTTTAGGTGCTTTAGTTTTTTTGAAAATGGATGAACTTTGACTATTGACAAATTTGCCTGCAAATGTACGCAAATAATTCAAATCGCAGCGATAAAAAAAGCGAAAACTTTCGTTGACGTTGATTTGTTCCGTTGCTTAGCAGCGATTCCTTATATCCTAATATCCTGATATACAATCAATATTATCTTAAATGAAAAATATTGCACAAAAAAATGCAGAATGCCTTGTTTTCTGACAAAAATGCACTAAATTTAACGCGTCAAAAAATTGCAGATGTTCAACCTTATAATATTGTTTTAACAATGACACGCACAATCACATTCAATGAATTGAGAAAAATCAAAGACAGTTTGCCTTCCGGTAGCATGGGAAAAATTGCTACCGATTTGGGATTAGCCGACGATACCGTTAGAAATTACTTTGGAGGGCATAATTATAAGGACGGCAAGAGTTGCGGAGTGCATATCGAACCGGGACCGGACGGCGGATTGGTGATGCTTGATGATACAACCATTTTGGATTGTGCCTTGCGCATCATCAACGAAACCAGACAAAATTAGTACTCAGTAAACAGTACTCAGTTCTGCATACTGAGATTCCGACCATCGAAAGGAATCTCAACTTCTTGTATGCACTTACAATTCCGGTATTCATAATGATGGAATCTCGGAATTGGCAGGACATCTTGTAAAAAAATGGCGGTTTTGTTGCAAATGAAAAAAAAAACAGTTACCTTTGCAGCTCTAAATGTTTTAATTTAAATTGTTAAACAACTAAAATGGTTAGTATCAATCTACTCGTGAACGTGGTGGTTCTTTTGGTCAACTCCCAAGAGTGAGACAGGCGTGCCGTAGTAGAATTAACACTCCATTTGTATAAAAGCCTTTCTCACTCGCAGAGAAAGGTTTTTTGTTATTAATAAATTTCTAAAAATTATGAAGTTAAGAAGCAACACCTCCACAAGCGGCAGGTTGATGGCAGGAGCGCGGGCTTTGTGGCGTGCCAACGGAATGAAAGATGAGCAAATGGGTAAACCGCTCATCGCGATTGTGAACTCTTTCACGCAGTTTGTACCCGGACATGCCCATTTGCATGACATAGGGCAGGAGATAAAAGCAGAAATTGAAAAATTAGGCTGTTTTGCCGCCGAATTTAATACCATCGCTATTGACGATGGCATTGCCATGGGGCACGACGGCATGCTCTATTCGCTCCCATCGCGCGATTTGATTGCCGATAGCATTGAATATATGATAAATGCGCATCAGGCGGATGGGATGATTTGCATCAGCAATTGCGATAAAATTACGCCGGGTATGCAGATTGCCGCCATGCGATTGAACATCCCGACGGTGTTCGTGTCGGGAGGTCCGATGGAAGCCGGACGGCTGGACGAACAATCGCTTGACCTGATTGACGTGATGATACAGGGCGGCGATGACACTGTGCCGGATAAGGCGCTGGAACGCGTCGAACATTCGGCATGTCCCACGTGCGGCTCTTGTTCGGGGATGTTTACGGCAAACTCGATGAATTGCCTCAACGAAGCCATCGGGATGGCGCTGCCGGGCAACGGAACAATTGTAGCGACACATGTCAATCGTCATCAGCTCTTTATGGACGCAGCCCGTTTGATTGTGGAAAATTGTTACGCCTATTACCGTGACGGCGATGATACCGTGTTGCCCCGATCCATCGTAACGCGCGCATCGGTGCTCAATGCCATGACGCTCGATATTGCCATGGGAGGTTCGACCAATACGGTGCTTCATCTCCTGGCAATAGCACACGAAGCAGGCGTGGATTTTTCGATGAAGGATATTGACGAACTGTCGCGTAAAACGCCTGTGTTGTCGAAAGTGGCGCCAAGTTCGCACTATCATGTTCAGGATGTAAACCGTGCCGGCGGCATTCTCACCATTATGCACGAACTGGCAAAAGGGGGATTGTTGGATACTTCTGTAAAACGAATCGACAGGCTTACATTAAACGAAGCTATTCAGGCATTTAGCCTCTCGTCGCCAGCTATCACGGCTGTTGCCTTAAAGAAATGGAAAAGCGCCCCGTGCAACCGTTTCAATTTGAAATTAGCTTCTCAAAATGAAATGTATGACACATTGGATACCGACAGGGAAAAAGGATGTATCCGCGACTTTGCCCATGCTTACGTGCAGGATGGCGGGCTGGGAATATTGTATGGCAACATTGCGCAAAACGGCTGCGTGGTGAAAACAGCCGGCGTTGACGAATCGATTTTCCGGTTTGAAGGCAACGCAAAAGTATTCACGTCGCAGGAAAGCGCTTGCGAAGGTATTTTGAAAGGCGCCGTAAAAGCGGGCGACGTGGTGGTGATTAGTTACGAAGGACCGAAAGGCGGTCCCGGAATGCAGGAGATGCTCTACCCGACGTCGTACATCAAATCCAAACATTTGGGCACAGCGTGCGCACTGATTACCGACGGACGTTTTTCGGGCGGCACATCGGGACTTTCCATCGGACACGTTTCGCCCGAAGCCGCATCGGGAGGAAATATTGCCTTAGTAAAGGATAACGACCGCATTTTGATTGACATTCCAAATAGAGCTATCAACTTGTTGATCAGTGATGAAGAGATGGAACAGCGGCGGCAGGCGGAGTTAGCGCGCGGGAAAGAGGCTTTTACGCCGGCGGACAGGACGCGAACTGTTTCAAAAGCGTTGAAAGTTTACGCCATGATGGTAAGTTCGGCAGATAAGGGGGCGGTGAGGGTAATTGAGCAATAATATTACGCGAAAAATATGAAACGCTTTTTTTACAAACTTAAAGCCAAAGATTTTATTACCTTGACAATATGGATTATATTGGGGTTTGGTTGGGTGAAAATTGACCAACTGTTTTTACCCGAAAGCTATCAACGTTTTAGTGCCTTGATAATTTTATTGATTGCGTTTTTCTATTTTCAATTCAAAATCAATCGTCCGGCACGACTAATTCAATACGCCAACAGCACCGCAGCTGTTACACTTTCGGTAGTAGCAGTGATTATTGTTATTCAGCATATTATCATTACTTTCGATATACAGTGGAAAGCATTTCTGATATTA
>JGI20166J26741_11487251_pt1 | contig 12932 bp, 4 predicted proteins | sample TergutCu122P5_FD_26741 | JGI IMG/M metagenome (IMG submission 26741)
GGGGCGGCAAAGCAGCATCGGCTTGATGTTGACCACTCATCTCCGTCTATCGTCGAGGTATAGTATAAGTGGAGCTACTTCAACTTCCCCTATATGCCTTCATGGTGTGGATAGGGACAAATTTATCTTTACATTTCCCTTTAATTTTACATACAAAATTCACCTCATATAATTAAACATAGGCACACTGCTAGTATATTAATGATTTCAATTTAGAAAGTAACAGTCATTGCATTTACAACAACATACAATCATAACACAAACTTCAAATACTTAGGACTGGTTACCTGTTTTTGTAACAAGTTAACATACAATGAATAAGGCCATTTGGACAAAAACACATATATTAATAACACAAAAATTAACAAAATATGTGATAAAATTGATAGATGGCAGTATTAATCTATACTCTAAACCTGTACTGTAGAAAACTGCAAGATACTAATTAAGAGTTTGCCCCTTAATAGACAAAACCTTTGGGTAACATCCTTAAATTATGACTTGTATGAATTAACAATCTGGCAATACACCCTTCCATCATCTAAATTTAATACCTGAACTCCCCTAATACTTACAGTTGTTGCACTAACATAAAACATTTTGGAAACATGCCTGCATAGAAACTGTGTTACATATTTTACATAAGAAACTGTATTTTTAAATTTTAAGGCAAACAAAACTATGCCTAAACAAACTGTGTGTAGTGAACATACATGACATATGATCAGACAGTTTCATCATGCACATTATATGAGCTTCTGAACACATGAAACATGATTCTCTTAGTCACTTTTATCACACTATAACCCACATCTGAAATACAAAACACATCAGTCAAATTGTGACTACAAATTCCAGTCCAAAAACCACTCAACAGAGCAATACATACAATGATTTACAAAAGAAAGGAATTCACTTACTGGCATGAAAAAAAAACAGCTTATAGCAAATCAATGATAAATTCTCCTTATACTCAAGCAATGGAAAGAAGTCCTATGGATCAACTCCTTCACACCTTCCTTGGTCTAATATGCTTCTCCTCCAGGATATTTTCCACATTCTGTAACAGTCTTTTAGGCCATCTGTTCACAGGCATGTTATTTATAAGCCTCAATAGTCCCAGAAATTTATGGCTGGCTGACATAAGTAAGAAGAGGCTGGAGGGGTTATAAAGGAAGAAGAGGAAGGGCCTTGAGCACCAACATCTCTATACCCATAGGACTCATTTCTGTGGCCTCAGTATAAAAGTAGGGTAATCATATGACAAATAGAGAATTCACAGTTATTTCACAAGCAGAATGGATGTAAGATATGTTATAATGGTATGTTTGATACTGCTAATAATAATTTTTTGCATTATTTTAATTGCTCACAGTAACATTAACTCTTACACACAAGTAGTTTCAGGTGTATAAAAGTCTTATGTTATAGGGAGTTATGTGAATCACTGCTCTAATTAGATTTGCATAACTTGTAAAATTTACTCCTTTTCTGGTTCCTAGACATCAATATCAATTTTTATGAAGCAATATAATAACTCTAAGATTTATAAAACAAAACTGGTTATTCACAGACAGGATATGACATTACTTTACTTCATGGTAAGTTAAACAGAAAAGTGGCATTACTTGATTTTAACACCAAACTATAACAAACTGTGAACCCTCATCTTATATTGTAGCTTCCATCTGCAGACTTACAATTTTGAGCACCATGGACCATGTGAGATCATGTGACTTTCAGGTTGTTTGTTTACGCTGGAGCAAAACATCTGAAGATTTAACATTACAGACAATATTTCAAGAGTGTTACAGTATATCAACTGCCAGTGTGTTTTTGCAATGTGTGACAAATGCCCATTTATAAAACATGAAAAATTTCTGTTCCTGAAACCCACATTAATTATTTATTGTTATGAGAAATATATATAAACTTATTGAAGTATTTATAACACAGGATATCACCCCTGCCACACACACATATGCAGGTACATGCACATGCAGACACACACATAAATGTGTATAAATATGTGTGTGTGTGTGTGTGTAGCTCTTACACTACATGCCTTTTAAATGTCAGTCCTAACTGTTTCAGGAAATTCTGATTTCAGCTAGCAATATTAAAATTAAATGCAGTTTGCAGGAATTGTACACTTCCAAAACTTACGTCTTCCTGAAGTGTACTTTATTCTTCTAGAATTAAAACAAATATAAAGCAACTCATGCAGCCTACATCTAAACGGAGCATAATATATTTCCTAAACCTACATCATAACATATAACATGACGGGTGAGTTCTTTACACCATGTTTGCTTATTGCAACTTGCTCTGAACAAAGTCTATACCAGTGACCAAGAAATTCATCTCTGGTACAGCATAAACAAACAAACTGAACCATCCATATGGCTGCACATTTTAAATTTCCTTTTCCTAGCTGGTAGAGTTACCCCCATACAAAGAGTGGTTGTAAGCTTCCATCCTTAGATAATGAGTCTCCTCTGCCGACAGTGGGTTGATCGAAAAGAAAGTATACAGCGAGACTGCCACAGTTATGATTATTGCCAAGCACATATTCAGAATGTACTTTTCATGTGGCTTCTGTCCCAGTGTGTTGACCTGAGGAACACAGTGCAATGTATGAGCCTGGCATTCAAAATGGAATGTTTATGATTCAGCTTTGTTCAACTTTGTGATGTTATTGCTTTACTGTTATAACCGAAAAATACAGTGAAACCTGTATCCATTCCTCCCTGTGCATTTTTTTTACCCAAGTAGCGTTCATTTGTTGTGGTCCCTATAAATCTGATACTGTTAAAACTTATCTGCAGCTGTGGTTTCCTGCTTTTATCATTTTTTACCACAGTCCCTTAAGAAATGATGGATACAGGTTTCACTGTATCCAGCCACATAAAAGATATTTATAAAGTATGCTGGTCTCACATCAGGCATATGAATACTGATACCAAAATATCACAAAGTGGTTATTTTGATAATAGTGCTGGGATATCTAGTTATAAACAGGTAGACATCAAACATTCAATGCACAGCACTGGTTATGGTGCTATAGCCACTTTCATCATACTTAGCAGAACAACGTAATTATTAAAATATTACTTTCAGAGTGTTTAATTAAAATGTTTGAATAATCCACATGTAACAGAGAAGTTTGTTTAAAATACCTCAGAAATCTACATGTAAAACAAACAAGTTCAAAGGGGAACTTATGGCAGAAGCCAGGGGCATAGTTCTGAGTCATGCCTGAGTTCAAAGCCCCAGAGCACAGCCTTCCGCTACAGACAGTCCAAATTTAGCTGAAAATATTATTAATCTTGTTAGTATATGATACTAATCTCAAAAATAAATATAAAACACTGGAGAAACAAGTACATGAATAGAAAGAACACACAATACAAAAATAAGGACAGTCTCACAAGGATATGACTTCAAGTTTATTCAAAACCTGTCACTGTTCAAAATTCATGCCATATAATTTCACAGTTCTGACACTTGCCATTTTAAGATTTATAAGTACAGACACTAGCTAGCAAGAAGCCAGCATAATTTTGGTGTCTTAGGTGTTTATGTTGGCAACCGTGATGCACTATAAGGTACAATGTGTGGATGTCACACCCTCTTTCATCCGCAACCCTTGACCCAGAAATGTTGCTATATTAGTGGAAGAAGTATTCTTCTTCTCTGTGCATATTCTGAGAGTGGTATTTTACTTGACTACAATGAAGTTTAAGCGTGTCAACCCAGTGTACACATACACACTTTCTAAAAGTGTGTGATTTTAAGAAAAGTTCTGAGAAAAATAATATTCAATGTAATTTTAAAACAAAAATCCAATTCCGAGAAATTTCAGACTGGTAGGCAGCATGAAGTGTCTATCTACATGTTACATTCTTTAAGTTTTTAATTTAATTTAACTTAATTTAATTTAATATAATAAGATATCAAACAGAAAGATTACAAATATATTGTAACTGGCTGTTAAGCTTGTTTTACTAGCTTTGTACATGTCAGAAAGTGGCTAAATTGAAAGCAGGGACATGAAAGAAGGGGGCAGTCACTCTTTCAATGTTTTTTCTTTACCCTGCCGCTTAGAGATCTCAAGAATTTGAACAACATGTTGAATAATGTCAAATAAGGATGGATTCCAAATCCATAAAGATATCTTTGCTGTTATCTTTTCCATTATATTTAAAGTAATTATTTACAACAAATGTTACATACACACAAATTTATAAACAAGACAGCATTAAGTTTACCAGAAAAAATCATGGAAGAATATTGGTTTTATGTCAATTACTAGAACATAAAACGAAATGTGGTACTCTATCAACTGGTTATACACACATAAAGCATTAGAACCACACCACATGGCAGCTCAATATTAGTGAAGCTCTAATTAACAAGAAGTTACACTCTTCAGTTTAACCTTCAATTATGGTATTAGGTTCTGTAATAAAAAGAAAATGCCATAACACATGGAAAGAATTTTGTAAATCATGCTTCCTGTTTTAAACATGTGAACTGACAGGTCACAAGGAAATAAATATGGCAGTGAATGCAACAGCCTGTAAATGATATCACCTGTTCCAAAGCAGGGGCCCACAGACTTTCCAAAAAGTTAGCAGCCATCTCAGGAGTCTGGGTGCAAGAAAGGTGACTTGAAGGAAGTTCTATATTTAAGGCCCATTAATATGATGCACTATTGCACAAAATGTAGTCACTTGGGCAACCGGCACCCAGAATCTCTATACCACTGCTCTATACACAACCTCCGTGTTCTTCAAAATCCTGTCACTTCCTCCTGTACGTTGCTTGTATAAAAATGTTCCTGTACATTTACCTGACCCACACTTTCCAACTGTAAATATTTACCAGACAACTTTCGATATTAATAAGTAATCAAAAAAATTTGGGGACGCTGAACACAGACCACAGCAGAGAGTAAAAAGTTCCGTGTGTAAGAAGGTTGGAGGAATGTAATGGTTAATATTATATAATGATATAAAGTGGACATTAAAATTTCAAGCTCACAAGAGGACATCACATTTAACATGAAAACCTTCCTTCCAAATGGGGTCAAACTGCAACTCCTGTAATCATTTGTTTACAAAACAGGTACTGTATTCGTAAGTACATTAATTTTCTTTACAATTTTTCAGGCAGGTGTAAAGTGACACACCATTAACATATTTTACAACAAACATTTCTTTGTAGAATAGGTGAATTTAGTTCTGCAGGTTGATGGAGAATTAATGGGCAACAAACTTATTTGGCACAGTTTCTTACTGTCATCCTTAACTGCAAAACAAAATTCAAAATTCCGCTTAGCAGCAAATATAACTTTTGCCAGAGTCTAGAAAACAGATATTACAGTGCAAAACAATAAATCAGTACAGTGAAATAAAAATGACAACACACCTTTTTGATAATATCAACCAGGGTTGGTATACTGTATTTTATTTTAGTTTACTTCTTTTTATAATTTTTTGATGGCAGTAATCAATGCAAATTCCTAATTGAAATGAATTTATGTGCAGTCTATGAATCCAAAACAAGTTAGTACTTTGGATATAGATTTCTTTTTGCACTTTAAAGGGTGTACATTATAAAATATGTTGTAATTCATGAAAACAAACTATTAAAAATCAGTTGTTTAGTTTTTTATGTTTCTACATCAGTATCAATTTATGTCATATGAGAAGGCAACTGTAAAAATATTCTCTCTATTCTGATCATTTCATAATTAAACCTCTAGAATATTACACACTGAGAATCAATAGGTAACAGCAAGTCTACCTTGGACTGAATTTTACCTCATTAAGCTCTTAAAACAGTCCTGTGAAACATTTTTTCATAGCTTGTTACCTCAGCTTTATGCTTATTTTACAAAAACAGCCGGAAAAAATCATCTTTAATATGGGTGTAATGTCAACATGATCAGGGTTTTCATATCTGCACAGCTACCATACTGATTTATGCAATAAGAACACAATAACTTGAGCATCTTCTACATTTAAACAGCTTTTTTAAAGACCTTTAGATGATCACCCTGCCAATGAAATAATCTTTACCTCAATGCTTTCCAGTAAATTCAGGAAAACATCTAACCTTTATCATAACAGAATAAGGGACTGAAATTCTCCACTACTGGGGGCACTGGCAGTCAGGCTTTAACTCTGGAGGGAGGGTATGTACAGAAAAAAATCTGACACTACACCTGCTGGATTGTGCGCATGCACCACTAAAATAGTGCACTACACATCTGATCAAGATTAAAACAACCTGTAACAGTTTGTCACCCAACACAACAAATTCACAATTCATATTACCTCAGCACTTGCCTCCATAAGCCTCTCAACTAAAATGAACGATATCACACCTCATAAACAAACACGTGCTTTGGTAGGAAATGGGGTAAATGGCATATGCAAATAACATAATATATTTACATATATCTGATGTTTATTCATCAAACTTCTTGTGTCTGCCATGCAAAAAGCACATATAAATCATCCTTTCTCACTTCCTCTATAACCAAGATAACTGCATGCAGCAAGTGCAATCAGCAGGGACATGTCTAAAACAGCAAAACCAAAATAAAGATCATGTTCAGCAAATGTGGAAAACTTGCTTGAAAAAGTACTTAAATTTTGTGGTGGGATAAAATTTTCACCCAACCAGCTGCAGTTTTCCAACTTGTCAAACATATCCTAAATTTCAGTCTCTTCCACCCTGCATGAAAATAAAGACCGAGAATGGAAGAAATTAAGCAGGTAGTGGGACATCACATTTAATGGTACTGCGTGTCTCACCTTCTTTAACCTTAATTGGTCTTCAGCTTCTCTTGCGAGTCTCTGTTCCCTCTCAGGGTCTCTTTCCTTGAATGACATTCACAAATGTGTTTCATGCATTACTTTATATGTGCCCATTATCCACTAATCCCCTTCTAATCAACATGCTATTACTACATCAACATTTAATACTGCATCATCATCATCATCATCATCATTATCATCATCTGATATTTAATAGTTTCCCTCAAACACATTTGCAGGAATATTTCAATTACACTGGTTATTTAGATTTAAGGTCTTTGATTTCTAAAATTCATAACTGAAACACTTAACTTGGTTTGAAAATTTTCATTACTAACCATGTTCATGATTTTAAATGATAAAGAACTGCTGATAATTAATAAAACAAGCAGGTAAAAATAATAATAAAATTAATTACAGCACTTCCAATAAAAAACTTTCATCTGCTTTCTAAAAGGGAAAATGTAGGCATAAATTCAATGTGATAATATCTGTATCTAGATCTAAATGTGAGAACGTGACTGCAAATCATTCCCAATAATAGTCAGCAAGTGAAGTGGTACTGCATAGCTACCATACCTGAGAAGCAGGTGCATCTGCACTTCCAACGAAGATTAAGTGTATTTACATAACTTTCCACATTAAACTTTTGCAATTGTTTCCTGAATGGTAATTAACAAGACAACCCTACAGAAAAGTAAAAGTGCTGGCCTGACGAGAGGTTACAGTAATACTTACTTGTCATTGTATTCTCCTCTCTTTCCCATACTCTTTAATATAAATTCAATTATTTACAATTATCTTCTCTTGTCCGAAAAGTTCTCAACAATGTTAAAATCTCTGACACTGGCTTCCCAGGGAATATTCAAAAAGGAATTTATTACATACTTCTTATTCATATGCCTCTTCTGACATGAAAAATGAATAAGGTGTTTAAAACAATACAGAGCGAAAGCAGTACGATGTGCACACCATGAGAATCGACAGTCATGTTACATACAAAAATTTATGCTTTGAAACTTCAACAGTGTTTGCACAGTATGTTGAAGACAGGGGTAAAATTAACAAATAGAATCCACATCGTTCTTTCAAATCACAGAACTCAACTCAACCAGAAGGTAACCATTTCCAGGAAACTCAACAACTTGCAAGTCTCAATAAAACAACAAAAAGCCACAGGAAAAAAATTTATGTCATTAGATTATTGACTCAATTTGTTCCTTCCATTCTTTAATAATTAAGGGTACAAAAAGGATGCTTTCCCTGTAAACATTACAAATACAATTTGAACTACACACATAGGAATCTATTGTTTTCTGATTCTATGGCACAATTAGTGCATTAGCATCTTGAGCTTCATGGACAGAATCAAGGCGTTAATATCATCACTGTCAGTGCCTGCACATTCCCCCAAAGCTGGTGCACCTGCAAGTTCTCAAGCTTTTGCAGCAATGCATTCGAGTTTTACAGTCTTGTGGAATGTTGTACTGAGTTGTTGGGTACAAGAATGTCAACATTTCAGAACAACACAAGCAACCAAAAACCCGGTGATTCAGCACAACTTCCCAGGTGTTAATGTATCATTCTCTTCGTTTCCATAATTATATCATCACATCCAACCATAAAAATTTCTTTTCACAAAAATAAGTTGTGCCACTTATTTATGGGAATGATATGACAACAATGTTACTGGAAGTCATAGACAAATGTTTCATACTGGTTTTTGAAAGTCTTAAATTAACCGGTATTCACACTATATACCTGAAAATGGTACATTTTAAACACAGATCCCCTCATCACATATTACTGGTAAGAGGGTGAGAATTTTATTAACACTAAAGCTACCTATAAAAATCAATACCACACCATGGTAGAAGTCTTTCACTCACCTGATCCAAGCGATCCTGAGCATCCCTTGCCAACCGCTGTTCCTTCTCTGGCTCAGTTTCTATACCACAAACCCACCGGAACAGTCGCAATATCACACTTGGTCTCTCACACATTTTTTCAGGAAGCTTATTAACATCCCCATCTGAAATATAATCAGTTATTCATATAAGTAAATAGTATACAAGTTTCCATGCATGAATATCCACTCTGTCTAACATAAGGTTCCTTTCTTTGTAAACATCATGATAAACACACAGTGTCTAAAACTTTTAAAAATAAAACTCATATAGTTTGGGGGAGAAAAACTGGAATGAGGATTCCATCACCTTCACATTCTCTGACCACAATATTTATGCATTGTTTTAACAGCCATTCTGAGTAAATTTCATGTTTTTGGGTGTTCTCTTTTAGGTCTGCAGTAGGAAATATACAACAGAGATAAAATTTGCATTTCTTAGCTTACTTTCCTTCTTTTTAAAATAAATCAGCAAATAAACATATTACACAAATTATTTAATGAATTAATAATAAACAAGTAAATGAGTCAATAAGTAAATAAACAAATAAAAAATAAAAAGGAGAAAAATAAAAAAAAATACAAATAAAATGAAAAACAATGAATGAACAAATAAATGAATTAATGGCTACATAAATAAAATACATCAATCTGCTGTGAGATAGTTTCAGTTTCTGAACCAGCTGAGAGATTTTATAAAGCTCTTTATAAACATGATGCCTCTAGAATATACACCCATCACCATGCTTCATCATTTTGTACAACAACAACAACAAAAACAACATGGTTGCCATATGAACTAATTCCACTTACTTTACAGTACAGAAATGATGTATAGCAGCAGATCTTGGCAAAGCATGCAACTCCTGACAACGTAATGAATTTGTAGAATATAAAATAACAACATGGCAGACTTCCAAAGGTCTTCTTTGGCTTTCAGTTTAGCACCAATTAGTAATGATCCACGCAAGCTAGGAATATGAAATTTAGTATGGAGGTATGTCATAAACATACCTACTCATTTAATGTGACCGAGGGTTTTAAGGCACTAGAGTGTGAAATTCCATTAGTGCCTGAATAAAATTCAAGGTAGGATGTTAATTGCATTACTAGGTGAATTTCTACATGACTGCATTAACATATCTCTTTTCAGGGACCAGAGCTACACAAGTTACCAATTTCATTCTTGGCAGCCTTTTGCTGTGCAGCTATTATGAGGTCCAATTCTTCAGCAACCATTGGTTGATCATCATCCTTCCGTTTCCGCTGGTCAAAACGTGTGAAGTATGTTGTTCGGATCAACTGGAAAACAACAGTATTGCGGTGCTGTGACAACAGTGAAATGAGAAATTGTAAAACTTTAACAGAAGCAAGCCTTCATCATACTTGTTTTAAGTCTGCATGTAAAAAAGGACGTGTAACTAGCGTATTTGTAATGGCACGCCAATAAAAATAAGTACCATCTGCAGGATTCAGTGCTGGGAATTGTCTGATGATTGTCTATGTACAAACACATACTGTTATGTTCTTGCATCTGTGGCCACATTTTATGAGTCTGTTGCCTTTTGCATTCATGACAACAGGCAGGTAAATAAGTGAGTCGTTCAGTAAAATGAATGTCATACTGGTTAATTGAACATCTTCCTTGTCAGCACTGAAGCTGGACTGATGTTGAATATTTATTGTTCATAATTCATTGCCAATGTGAATTATTTTGATTGCATGCAGATCTTTGAATGTGTAAAAAAAGTCTAGTTGAATGTTCTTATGCCCAAAGAAGACCAAGGCAGTGGTAGAAGTCAACCTGGCAGGCAAGAGTAAATACACCCATGGCATTCATTTTGTTTTTCTGCCATGGACTCATCCATGACCACTTTAGGTGTTCCACATATTGGTTTATGGCTAATTCTATATCCCAAAGGTTGTTTGACCTAGCAGGATCGATGGAATTGTACATGAACAATAAACAATAAAAAAGAAACACAGTATATATTGAATGCAGTGAAACCCTTGTTATATCTATGGCAAATATAAGACACAATAAATATGCAAATTTACTACAGGCAAAATAATTGGTATTTCTTATGCGCACCAGCATCTGTTCTTGGTTAGGTACTGAAGCTATGAAAAACACTGCATTAATTGTTTACTGACATATTTACAACCCAATATGTGATTTAAATTATCATATTTCAATACATATGAACTATTTTCACATAAGCATGGTGTGTGACTCAGGTCCTTCATAACACAGCCTCAGAGGGGTCTACTGTACCAGTCACAGATGACAGGTAAGTATGGAGCACTGGTGGAATAATAACTATCAAGAGGAGAAAACTGAAGTGATCAGTGAGAAATATGCTTCAATGGAATTCTGTTCACCACAACTGCCAACAGGTCCCTCCTGGGGTTGAATTTAAGCCTCCAAGGTAAGTAGCTGGTGACTAACCACATGTGCTATTATGGTGCAGCTTAATCATTATGTACCTCCAGAGTGTCTGTGAAATGGTAAAAGACTGGCTTCATAAAAGAAATGTAGTTATTCAAACTTCTAGCTAAGCAACAGGTGCCAAACTCATACAATGTCACACAGTTTCTTTCTGGTTAACTGACAATACACTAAACCTGCTGTGATAAACTACTATGAGCCAGTCATATTGACTGAAATCAGATGTTTGCCAACTGGATCCTATCTACAAATAATGTCCTGAAATTTCAGAATGAAATCTAGATTTTACTGGGGCAACCAAACTATTCCATACATACCACATACATTTAATAAGTATTCAGAATTCTCAGTATGAATGTAAGTTCCAGCAGCCCTTCTGGCCAGTTTTTAACAAAACACAAAGACAATTTCATGTTCACATGATTACAGCACACAAAAATGAAAAGGTGAAGATGTGCAGCATGGTTTGAAATAATAATGAGTATGCCAATGATGGTTGACAATAAAAAAAGAAAATATTAGAGGTCATGCTTGATTTATGTGTTTCCATGAGCTTCAAATTTCAGAGATATCCTTTGCAAATCTATTGATGATGAACAACTACACACTGCAAGAGTTCCAATAAAGATATTAAATTATCGCTGCTGTGGACCCAAAGAAGGATATTTGAGGTGCAGGGGAGGGTAAGACATTGCAAGACACCAACTGAAGCACCAGCAACTATCACATAAGCATAATGGAGAAGTAACTAATAGTTTACCTGACATACAAAATCTGTATTCAAAAAAATTAAAAACATGTAATTAATATCAGTTATTAACATGTATGTTTTTACTTCTTAAGTACATGGATTCAACACAGTTTAGAAATATAATTACATTCATAATGTAAGATAACCTACATACATGTGGGAAAGCTACTGGCCACATAAGAGAATGTAAAGAAGAAACTACAGTGGATTTTAGACAGCATCAATAGGTCATTAATGTGTATCACTGCTTTCAAAAAGACTGAGATATCGGCAAATGTGTCAATTATCATTCATGGTGGACATAATAAATGTGTGTAACTGCAAAATATTGCATGTGTATGCACGCACGCACGCACACGCGCGCGCGCGCGCGCACACACACACACAATTATGCCTTAGTCATAACTGGCACTTAGTTCCAACATGCAATTAACTTATAGCACAGAATGTCTATAAGAGAATGGATAGTACATGAAGTGCATGTATAATCTGCGCTGGGCTCAGAATACAGGACTCATCATAAAAAAGGTACACTTTTCTTATCATAATTGTAACAAGGTGAAATATAAGTCAATACCAGCATTTTTTAACATATTAAATTCATTTCAGCTCAGTATATAACATCACTTGAAACTTGTGTGCCTGACCATTTCTGCTTGTGCCCGTTCCTGAGTCTCTCTGTAAACTACCTCAGGGGTTGAGGGGAGAGCAACCCTGTCACTCAGGCAAAGGAAGCTGGGACCCAGCAGACAGCATTCCACTTGGCATCAGTGGTGAGTGCACTGATCAGAACGTTCATCACATATTCATTATTGCAATTACAGACAAAGGCATGTAATCATGCCTTCAGCACCCAAAACAGTTTATGGCATCAAGTGGTAATGTACTTGCATGAATATGAACAAGTGTTCTTTATACCACTCTCCTCCTCCTCCTCCTTCTGGGGGGGGGGGGGGGGAAAAAAAAAAAAAAAAAAAAAACCCCCACTTTTTTTTT
>JGI20166J26741_11487362_pt1 | contig 12931 bp, 9 predicted proteins | sample TergutCu122P5_FD_26741 | JGI IMG/M metagenome (IMG submission 26741)
GTTGTGTGTGATCAAGAAACCTCGCAAGCGAGGAGGCTAAAGCCCACCAGAGGGCTGTAAAATACAACCCCCAATGGGGGTTGTAGCGCCAGGAGAAAAAAAAAGCTTATCGTAGGGAATCGGTCGACAATATCGAAATTATTTCTTTTTGCGCTGTAATTCCAATTAAAACAGTCAGAGCGTGGACTCTGTCGGTTCGCAGCGCCTCTTGCCAGGGTTGGTGTATTTATTGCGAGCTCTTACGGACAACAAGTGGCTGGGTGCCTTAGTTTTTCCACTCTCCGGTTATAGCTTAAATTTCTCTATTCATATTTCATTATATTCACATGGTGTTTACTTGGTTTGGTGAACGATCATTTGTCACGTTTAGTTTCCTACATTTCGTCTCTGTCCTATACAGAAGGCCCCCCAAGTTCGATTCTCGGTTCAGAGACCAGCTGTTATGACTGCGGCAATCCTAGGTGGTTGCAGGAAAGAACGGAGCAGTATTTCAAATCATACCACTGCAACTTCGCAATTTACTAATTTCCGCCACTCACCCTTCAACGTAGTCCGAACAGTTATACTCTTAAATATCTCTACTAAGAACAATACTTGGAGAATTACTTTTCACACATAACAAAGACAAACACCACCTAAATATGTAATACAGCTATTAAATATCTGGCATTTCCGTAACCAGGAAACCTTTATTAGAGAGATTTGGTTGGTAGAGTTGATTTTGTTATTGATAGATTTACTACAAACTCTTCAGACTAATTGTGGCATTCCTTCCTTCTGAATTCAGTTTAAAATGACAGACGGCTCCATCTATTGATGGTCGCCATCTTGAACAGTTACTGCAGTAACAAAATGAAGCACGATTGTTGCTTTAGCTTAAACACAGAGTTTGAATTCTGAAGAAGAAGAGGAAGAGGAAGAAGAAGAAGAAGGAGGAGGAGGAGGAGAAGAAGGAGGAGGAGAAGGAGAAAAAGGAGGAGGAGGAGGAGAAGAAGAAGAAGAAGAAGAAGAAGAAGAAGAAGAAGGAGGCGAAGAAGAAAGAGGAGGATGAGAAAAGGAGGAGGCGAAGGAGGAGGAGAAGGAGAATAATAATAATAATAATAATAATAATAATAATAATAATTTGTCTGCAGCATGCAGTGTATTTATAGTACAGCTAAGGGAGAGTTTTCTGGAAGTTTTTATTTAAAGATAAAATGAAAAGAGTAGGTGTAGTTTTTTTTTTGTTTGTTTCGGATATGAATCAAATTTAATGCCGTGGGAAGGCAGTGAAGCAGGCGGCTGTCCTGACAGTCTGATGTAAGAAGACAGTAATGATGTGACCATTCCAACTTCCATGTTTGCACAAGTTTATGATGCATGTTGAAACGTCCACTGTTCTATTGATCCTGCCAACGTAATAGACTTCTCTAGTTTAGTACCATTAGGGATTGATTTATTTTGAAGTACTTATCATATTTATGTTATGTATCCGGTTTGGGGCGATTTCGGCCAGTGTACTGGACGAAGGCACTGATGTATATTGTTTTGTGAAGGACTGTAAGTAGCAAGTAGATGAGAATTGTTACTCAGTATGGAGCTTCTGTCAATATCGTTATTGAGATTAACTCGAGGAGGAAGATATGAAATGGCAGTGAGAAAACTTGGCGAAATTAGGTATGTCTATATGAATTTTAAGTGGAAAACGTCGAGGGAAGGAGTCCATTTGGGATATCAAGGTGTAGATGTGATGATAATATTGAAATGGATTACTTCGTGGACTTGGTTCAAGCGACTTAGGATTGGTTGTTGTTGTGACGATTTTGTGAACGTAGGGATTAACTGTCGATTTGCTTGAAACGGGAGAGTTTGTAGATGAGCAACTGTAGAGCTTCCTTAAAATGACTGTACACAATATAGTTATTTAATTGTTCGAATAATATGGTCATAAAGAAAAAGACAGTACTTAAATCGTCTCTGTGCCTTATCACCACACCTTATGGGCGTGGAAGCAGGAAGATGCATACATTGTATTGCTGGGCTTTAGATGGACCCTCGTTTTTCGTCCGCTTTATCCCCGGGAAAGGAGGCCACATTAGGCATTGGACCTGGACTTAACGCGGAGCGAAAGGACGTAATGTTCCTTTCCTTTCAGGAATCTGATGGTGGTGGTGGTGGTGGTGGTGGTGGTCGAAACTATTTGAAGCTATATTTTGAAGACCAAAATAAACTGTTGACGAGTGTGCATTTGTTAACTAAATATGACTTCCTTGTTCCTTTGCAAACATTCTGCCAGAAGTTATGAAGAAAATAACTAAAAATATATCAGCGGGTTAGTTGATTCACAGACCGGGATGCAATTCAAACGCCTTGCCGCTGATCGCACTTGCTTCATTCAGACTCGTTGAAGTTCTGATCGGAGAACAATGATTACATGACAGTACGCTCTACGTGTCCCGAAACTGGCACGTAGGCTTAGATTATAATCCGATGTTAGCACCTAGCTGCAGTAACATTAATCTACTAGGTGAAGGTAAAGGTGAAGTTCACCCTATACCTGGCCACGAAAGCCCCGGGGGGGGGAGGAGAGGTTAGCTGTACTCTTTCTTTAACCTCGGCGCCAGATGGGGTGGGTGGTGAACGCCAATCCCCGGCCGCTTTACCCAGGGGAGAGACCCGGTACCCATTGTATAAGAGGACGGGTGGGCCTCAGGGCCGGTCTGGAAAGGTGTGCAACATCTCGCCTCCCACCGGGATTCGATCCCCGGACCGTCCAGGTGGTAGCGAATCGCTATCCCGGCCCGTTGTTAATCTACTAGTCCTTTTTAGGCTGTTTACTGATACCCTTCATTTAAGGTTCTCACAGCGGTGCTGCTGAATATTTAAGTCTTTTAGTTGTATCATTGGGTAAATAGTTCCAGAAGTGTGTCTCTATTTCTGCATTTCCACCGCTCAACCGGCTATCGGTATACTCCTTACAGTTGTACCGTTCAGGTCGCCGCGGTGTCGTACTTAATTCCCACAATCAGTAATAGCGTGGGGGATTTTCGAACTTCTGACACCATGTACGTCAAGGACCTGAAGGTGGTGTATGGTAATATATCTTTGAAAAATATGCAAATTTATCTCGGCACATTTTTGTATGATTTGAAATAAGTGCAGGGCGGTCTTGCGAAAAATGTCATTTCCGGTTCGGTGGTGGTAACTAATGGGATGTTGGGTAAGTGGAATGTGGTGTAGAGATACATTTGGAACATAGACACCGTACCTTCAGTATTGTCATGTCAGTAAGTAATTACAGACATGGGACGATGTGAAACTGAGTTTATTTGCTACTTAGCGTACTTGACACGGACAGAATCTGCGCTTGTATAATGTGCTCTTCACAGAAATAAGAGTAACAGTAATACAGCAGCCGTCCTTCTGTGTATGTGCGGAAATCTGTGCAGCAGGAAAGCATTCTTTACTTATTATCATGTCTTCAGTCGTAGGTGATGGCTGTGTATAAATTGGTGAGAGACGGAATTTCCTTTCCATCCCGCCAGAGCTCGCTGTATAGTAAAGTAGTCCATGGCATATGGAGGAGTGGTGATAAGGCGCCACTCATTCTTAACCCGTGCACTCATTGGAGGTGGTCTCCCGGCGGTTTTACCTCGGGGGATTGAACTCCCCTGTACCCCTTAAATATGAGGCTGGTTTGGGTCACAGGGCCAACCTAGACTCTTTGGAGAGGAGAAATATCTTCATATCCCTCCCAGAAATCGAACGAGGATCTTCCGGTCGTCCAGTCCGTAGCCAGCGACTACACTGTCCGGGCTCTGACTTCGTATCCGGTTAACAAGTAAAAATGTTTTAAAGAACTAAACCGTTCTGGACTGTGATTAGCATTGCAGGTGGCGTTTCTATAGCTTAGTCAGTCAGTCACATTTGTGTGTACTCTCCGAAGAATAACAGTCACTTGTCTGGAATGCGGGTTGCTGTTGAACCGACAAGTATCTGGATGGCCATGAGATTTTTTGACCTAACACAGAAATCTTAATGGATGATGGAACATGTTCCTTACATGGAAATACACTGGCTTCGGGATCAGCCTTTGAAAGTGCTATCATTTGTAAAATATTAGCATTAGATATGTGATGAGTGAACCTCACTAGCCGTGAGAAAGGAACTGTTATGATTTCAAGGTGGTTTTATATGTATTGTGTTGAAAGTAACGAGGCATGCAGACTCGGTAAGGCTGGTTGAGGTGCTGTATTGTGTTGTTATCGTGTTACATCATGGACATGTCGAAAACAATAGATTGCTTGTAAATGTGGTAAATAGGGAATATTGGGAAACCTCACTGACTAATCAGTCACGGAGGAATGAAGAGCGAATTAAATTCGAAGAAACCATTCAGCTAAGATTTTACAAAAAAGAAGCCCTTGAAGATTTAAGTATGAACTAATTGTGCCCCTTGTTTGCTTGGCGTGAAGCTTGATGTCTGGTCATAAGGCAAGAACAAGCACATTTCGACGAATATGCAGAATATGTGCTTACATATAGGCCAGTGGCGAATTGTCCGGTATAGCTGGCATTGCGCCGCTGTACCGATGAGAGAGAGGAAGCGAATTTTTTGTTAAAAAAAGAGAAATCTTGTATTTTTAAAAGATAATCGTTACTTTGGGTTATGTACATTTTATATAGCGCATATACTGAAGTCTAGTTGTGCGAAGAATTCTCTGCAATACCTTGCATTTTGAGGCGTGTGTGAGGGAGGGAGAGAGAAAGAGAGAGAGAGAGAGAGAGGAGGCAGTGTGTTGTATTCTCTACAGCGTCAATTTACACGTAAGTAAAGCGACGATAATAACAGCTACACATATGGTCGCCTGTGTAACAAGCCAGAGAGAGAAAGAGAATTCTTCAGTGAAAGATATGGCGAAGTCGAGCGGGAAGGTTGCCAATTACCCACTGGAAATCAGAGCGCCGAAAGATTTTATTAGATGCAAACTTGTCTTGGTATTAAGATAGCAAGTGTTCTGGGTTTTTGCGCCGTGGGGTTGGGTATTTGCTTCGCGACATTTCGAAGGATCGCACGTGCCCAGACCGTCCCTGGGGCCAATCCAGCCTCCTATACAATGGGCACAGGGTCTCTTTCCCGGGGGGATAAAGCGGCTGGGGCGTGGCTGCGATCACCCACTCCCATTTAGCGCCGAGGTTAAAGAAAGAATACAGCTTTACCAGACTCCCGGTACCTTCGTGGTAGGTTCTAGGGTGACCTTTATTATTATTATTATTATTATTATTATTATTATTATTATTATTAATGCTACCTTGGACACTGCTGGATGATTGACTCTTAATTTCTCGGAAGGGGAAGGGGTTTGTGGAAGGTATTGTGTAGGCTACCCTTCCGTTTGCCCTGACCGCTGGGCAGGACTGGCCATTGGTAGAGCTATGTTTGCCTGAAGAAATTCTGTAGGCATCATAAATATTTTAAGACTCATGAATTCATGTTTGAGATATAAATATGAAGGTATAAAGTTATGTAACGTGTGTGTTTTTCCAGAGGTAAGTGGCTGGGGCGTTAAGCAGGCCCTTCTCCATCTATTAACCAGGTTAAGAATGCATGTGGTTGTACCTTCATTGATGGTGCTTGCTTAGGCATAGAAACAGGTTTATCTTTTACCTTTCACGTGCAGATGCTGATTGTTGCATTGGTATTGCATCTACTTTTGGCTTTCGTGTCATCGGCTATAGTACAGTTTCTGTTTTATTATGGAGTGTACAGACCTTCTTAAACACTGTGTAAAACTATTTGACACAGTTCTGGATGAAGGGAATGTTTAACGGAATACAGTCGTAACGCTCGCTGTACGTCACTGTGGACCTCCGCCACTGCTGCTGGACCAGCAGAGGTTTGGATGCTGTCCACCTTTTACCGGAGTCGAAGTTTTCCTGCACTGCCTGCTGACTGCTGCTGGTTAGAGCCACTCCCTCCGTTGCCTTCACTTTCCTAACGTAACCGCTGCCGGCGGAGTGTATTACTTCGTAGTATTTTGTTCCGCTTTCTTTGCTAGAATGTAATTAAACATTGATTTGATGTGAGATTCTGAGACGGCCGTCATGATATGTGGTGTTAATACATGTATGGTGGGCCATGCAAGATAACATTGCTTTTGTCTGCATTCCCGTCACCGACGCTGTATTAGCTGACGTCCGTGTTTTACTGAGCGAACAAATCGGCACTCCACAGCTCGAAGCTAACCTCTCCAGTTCAGGGAGTGTAATTAGACAAATGACGGCGTTTTTTCTTTTCAACTTTTTTAACTGGCACACTGGAATGTACGTATTTCAGGGCACCTAACGGGGGTAAAGTTGTTTTTGGGCTTAATTGAGCACCTCGTCATCATCTTCGCGCGTTCCGCTTCGTCAGTATTTCTGCAGGAGAGCAGTCGGCTTCACGTGCACCCATAGGAGAGGAAGCTGGGTGGGTCGCAGAGCCTGTCTTGACGCTAGTGAAGAGAAGATGATCACAGCTGTTGATAGGATTGAAACACCTACAGGTTTCATCCAGTTCATTTATACCGACTGCTGACTGAGCTATCCCGTCTAACGAAATACCGTGCCTGTATGTGAATATACATGCTAAGGCCTTTTTATTTAGGTCTATGGAATGTTTTGTTTAATGCATTAAAGTGGGGGTCATTCAAAAAGTAAGTTTTCAATGCGTATATTTTGGGTTTTGTTTTAAGCTCTAATGGAAACAGGTCAGGTTTAAGTTTTAGTGACGTCCCAGTTTTTTCCCCCACATAGTTACCGCCAAAGTGGAGGCTTTTATTGCATCGCGGTACGGCCTCGTCTCTTCGTTGTTGATGACAGTCCGTGTCCTGTGTCATGTCACAGCTGTTCGCACATCATAATCATCTTTCAATGTGGCCACCGCGACCATACTTCAGCGCTGGAATCTACTGTATAACCTCTCGGCTTCACGTCAAGGTGTCTGCGGGATTTTGCGGTGTTTTGGTTACGGAGTTGTTCGCCTCGTAAACTTATTTTCTGACCGACTGTTGTAATTCTAAGAGGCACAACAGCTAATAGAACGCGTGAGCGATTGGTGAGTTACTAGAGTTGTGGAGAAATAACACAGTGACTTTAAAAATGTACAATAAAACAAATAGTTTATTACGTCAAAACACAACAGTATTATATAATTATTGGTATTTTGTTATGCCAACATGTTTCGGTCCTTCTTTAGTACATCTTCAGGCCAACATTCATAAGTAAGAGGTAAATTCAGTACGTAATATGTACTGTGGGATCCAATATTACTTACAGGGTGTACGCGAAACTACATTAAAAATATAAAAGTTTATGTAAAGGTTAAAATTCTGTTGGTTAGGGTGTAATATATCTAAAAACAATGTATAAGTATTTATAATCAATTAGAGGAGGTACTATGATTGACGGTATTTCAAATCATATGGTCACATTAATATTCAAGTAGTAGGTTTTATCCAGTATTCATGGTCACATAAGCACTCAAGTTCAAGGTAATGTGTACACGCACGTAATTTGAATTAGAGTCTATATGTCTGTCTGTGTGCACGCAAGTGTGCTAAATTATGAAACTGTTTATTACACGTCGAGCTTATTAGGTATCCGGCACACACGTACTATGAAAATATATATTTAAACAAGTTCATGGGTATGTTGGACTATCGGATGATGATTGAAGTATTCCTCTTCATGTCAGTGTTCGACAAATGAAAGTCTGATAAGGTTACTGTAATTATTTTCCCATAAAGGTGTTTCTGAAACGACAAATATGTACGTAGTTGGATGTAGAATTACGATAAGATGGAATATCTTTGAGTATATACGTGTACTTAGGATTTTAAGCAGAGTTGAGAATCCCGACGCGTGTGTGTGTGTGCCAGTTGTGCTGTGGCTTGTGACTGAGGGATGTTAGATGGATAGCTGGAGTTATGGTTGTGATTGCCCTGTACCGGCGTTTTTCAGGATTAGCGTATCGAAAATTATGTTTGGTCTAATTGTACATTTGTCATTCATTTGATTATCAATTTTAGTTTCTTTGTCAATGTGGAATTTTTCTAGAGTGTTCACCATTGATAAACAGTTTCATAATTCAGCACACTTGCGTGCACACAGACAGACATATAGACTCTAATTCAAATTACGTCCGCGTACACATTACCTTGAACTTGAGTGTTTATGTGACGATGAATTCTGGGTAAAACCTACTACATGAATATTAATGTGACCATATGATTTTGCATACCGTCAACAGCGAATCATAGTACCCTCCTAATTGATTATAAATACTTAACATTGTTTTTACATGTATTACATCCTAACCAACAGACTTTTAACCTTTACATAAACTTTTATATTTTTAATGTAGTTTCACGTACACCCTGTAAGTAATATTGGATCCCACAATACACAGTACGCATTGATTATACCTCTTACTTATGAACGTTGGCCTGAAGATGGTCTAAAGAAGGACCGAAACATGTTGCCATAACAAAATACCAATAATTATATAATATTGTTTGTTTTTGACTTAATAAACTATTTGTTTTGTGAGAATTGAAACACAACGGGATGTCTTCCATTAAAATAATTTTAAAATGTAGCTGATCCGCGAAACAAAATACTGTATAAAAATTGGAGAAAGCAACGAGGCGGTTAGACAATTAGAGGACGGTGAGATGCAGAACAGGCGTAAATAGCACGAGAACTGTAGTTTATACGGTGGTGGAAATTCATTTTGTGGTCTTCTGACCTGTGACACCGTGTAATCTGGTAAGTGATTACCGAAGTTTCGGAGGAACATACTGCATTTTGTTTACAACCAATCCTGAATATTTAGGCGGTATCATCCTACGAAACTTCGGTAACTACCTACTAGACTACAGTGTGTCGCAGCATGTAAGATACGAAAGGTCCGAATTAAGGTCTGCAGCTTTATTGTACTCTCTGCATTGGAATTAAATATGTAATAGGAATTCAAAATGTCGCGCGGCTCGCCAGCCGACGCATTTGGTACTGTCCTGCCGGTGGGGCAGCTCACATTGCACCACAGTCGGACTGACGTGGCTGACCGTGGTTTTCCATAGTGTCGAATACCATCACCTTCCGCCCCCTGCTCACTCCTTGCCGTAACGTAACCACAAGCGCTGTGCGTAGTTTAACTGCCGCGTCGAACAAGTAATTGTTTGGTCTTATTTTCGTGTTCGGCCATGTTTCCTTCAGCACAGGTTCTAACGTAAGAAGTAAGCCGCTCCCCCACCGCCATTTAATAGCTGGCCCTCTCAAGGAGTGAGAGATAGAGGAGGGAGAGGGAGAGAGAGAGAGAGTGAGAGTGAGTGAGAGAGAGAGTGTGTGCGTGCGTGCGTGCGTGCGCGTTCGTGCGCCATGCTAGCTAGCCTAGCTTGTAAACTTAGCCCAGTCGTAGCTTAAGGCAATCTTCTACCTTGCCCAGGTATCCAGCAGTCGACCTCTGCTTTTTCTTCGTTCTCTCTCCTCTTGTCTCCTCCACCTCCTCGTAGTGTAAGCTGGCTGGCTGTACCTGTTGGCTGGAGGAGGAGAGAGAATTCCAAGAGTTAGTAACTGAGTAAAGGAGCTAGAGTAGGCAGGCTGCTTCGTCTTGGCTCCAGCTCTGTGCGGTTAACTTACTGCTACGATTCCACTTTATCCCTCCTCCCCTCCACCCACATGCACGGACGAGCAAAAAACCATCCACGATAATCAAAATAGAAAACGTGTTGCCAGAAACAATGAGAGTGAAGGAGATGGTTGGTGCATTAGTAACAAGAACTACCAACTTTGTGAGGTGATTTTATGGTGCAGTTTGTTTTGTGTTTCCGGTGGTTGGTGAATAATTCAGTGTTGTTGGACGGACGGACGCTTTTGCAGCTTGTAACCCTCGTTGTGACAGGAAGAAGGAACCGGTGAGTGCGTTTGCAGAACATCAGTTGTGTAATAGGGGGTGTTCAGCTTGGCGTGGCGTTTTTGGTTTAACGGCGACGGTGTCTGTGCTGTACGGCATTCGCTGTTGAGGTATGTCCATCATGGCAGTGTTTTAAGTGACATGTGGGAATGTATGTATGTATGAGTGCTGTACCAAGAGCTGTTAACAGTGGAACTTTTGTGTGCGTACTTTGTTTGGATAAAGTTTGTTGCCCAGTCCGTCAAAGTGGGTCGCGCTTCAAGAGACGAGAGGCCATAGTGCGCAGTCTGATGGCGTCTGTTTTTTAGTGCTGTTGTTAATGTTTGCAACCATACAGTAACACTGTATGTGCCAGTTTCCATTGCGTTCCGTTTGCGTGTGTAACAAAATTAGTTGAAAATAATCATGAAATCTCTTTTAATAGTCATTTCACTTCCATTTATCGAAAGAGTAAAGAGCAACAACAATACGTCACTGTGGCCTCGTATTGGGGACTCGCTAAGTTACTGCGCATTACCCAGTCCCTGAGGTCTGACAGCGTTTTAAGTTTTGTTTAAGGATGCTGACTATAGCCTTGCCAGAAATCATGGTAACCCGACTGGGCCTACCATTATAAATACGAGTACTGCAATTTTACCGGTTTTTGTGCGAAAGTGAAATTCTGTTACGTTGAGGTGCAAACATTTTGTGTTATCAAAAAAGAGGGATGAAATACATTGGCAGCTAAAAGGTTTACATAACGAGAGGTTATATAAATCTGTTGTTAGGATACGGGGATCTGGCAGGTAATGCTGGGCTTGGTATGTAGTTTGAATGGATAAAAAGTTTGATGCGGAAACCTAATGGTTAAGTGGACCGGGTGTAAGCCCGAGACTCTTGACTGCAGGATAGCGTTGGGCCATTGTTAGGGAAATAGGTTGCGGAGGTGGCGAGGTGGTTGGTACAGTACCAGCGCAGAAAGCATCCTGTGGCGGGGTATCGTGTTCGTGGTGTTCAAACTTCGTTGGAAATTCGGGTATTACTGCCGAAGTTATATGTACTTCGTTAATTTCAGTAGTTATGAAAACAACGGGTTTTCAAAGAATCTCTTTCTACCGGCAATTGAAAAGATTTATTGTCTTTGTTGTTTCCGCGTAAGTCGTACGCCCGATTGGGTGACGAACCGTGAAAGAACCGTTTGTCCGCGGTATGCAAAATATGTCGTTAATACGGACAAGGGGGCAGTGGTTTGCAAGTTAAAACTGGGCCCGCAGGAAATGTGGTCTGTTTTGAGGCTGGAGAATGTGTCTGCTGTGTCGTTCAGTCTCGTGGGAAAATGTTATTTATACATATGTAAGAAGAACCAACAAGATGCACACTTTTTTCATTAATGATTTAATTCAATTATATTGTCTTCGACAAGTTTCGAACAGCCAAGTGTTCATCATCAGGAAGACTTTACAAACCGCTTTACAGTATTTTTTTTTATTCATCTATATAAGCAGTCTGTATGTTGTCGTGACAACGTATAGACTGCTTATATAGATGCATGAAAAGATACTGTAAAGCTGCTTGTACAGTCTTCCTGATGATGAACACTTGGCTGTTCGAAACATGTCGAAGACAATATAATTGAATTAAATCATTAATGAAAAAGTGTGCATCTTGTTGGCTCTTCTTACATATGTATATCACGATGCACGGTTCAGAAAACGTGAAGTTCTGGTTTACGTCCGTGTAAATTTACAGCGTTCGTAAACGACCGAATTACTCTTGTTTGTATGGGCTTTTATATTAGCCGCCGGTTACACCAAAATTTTGCTGTCGAGATGGAGGTTGCAGGTTCTTCCTCTCGTGCACCCAGATTGCTGCTGGAGCGCAGGACGCCGCATTCCTGTAAGTTTATTGTCGCCGCCATGAGTACCACACCATCTCTTGGTTGTACGCTGCATGATACCTGTTTTGTGAAACTGTGATATTAATCCTGAAGTGTTCAGCAGTTGTGTTAATTAACATGATGCACCATACTAAATTAATACATAATTGGAAGTAGAGCTCTAATACAGCTTCCTAATATCATGGGGAAATGTATTTCCACTGTTTAAGAGATTAAAGCCACTTGCCCTTCTTCCGGGACCAAAGGCTGGCTGCCTGGACCATCTATTCACTGGTTTTCCAACTTTGGTCTTTTGTTTCTGGGTCTGTAATGACACGCTTACTAGTGAAGTTGTTTCTTGCAGCCTTGCAAGTGAGTTCTTTCGTTGCTGTGTGTATCAGTATCTGTTACAGCACACATTTCTCCCCGTTGCTTCCTAATTAATGTGGGGTGTAACCGAGCTGTTCTTGAGGAACCTGCATGTGATCAGATAAACTGAATTTGTTGAACCTGCAGCATGTCCATGTATTTCTTTCTTAGTGTCGAGATTTCCGATCCAAACATGAAGTGCTGGTTCCTGTGTTATTTGGTGCAGTTTGAATTTAATATTTCGTGACAAGTTTCCCATCTTTTCGTGTAACGGCTTTGTTTTATTGAAATTGTTACGCAATTACCAGACCAGATTTTCCAGTGGTAAACAGAGTGTATGTCCAAGATAGTTTGATCTTGTAAACTATTCAGTTAAATGATTTGGACGTAACGTTTCAGTATATTTTATTGTCATTGCAACTGCAGTGGGCAGTCATGTGAGCCAGAAGTGAATTAAAGTTAATTTATAACTACATTTTGTACATGTTCCATAATTCTGTGTATTTCCGGCAATCAGTGATGTTGAAAAATAAACATGGAAAACACACACACGGATTGAAGCACAGACAACGGAAATAATAGTAAGAGTGCCAACAACAGCAAAAAGAAGTTGGTCTCTTGCCGAAGCACCACTGATAAAAGCTGCAAGGGACGGGAAGTGTGACACTTTCTCGTATTATTATTATTATTGGTATTCAGCCCTTGGGCCGGTCTGGGCAGAGACCAGAACTCAGTCAGGCGACTGGTATGGCTCTGGTACGCTGCATCCTGGG
>JGI20166J26741_11487473_pt1 | contig 12931 bp, 8 predicted proteins | sample TergutCu122P5_FD_26741 | JGI IMG/M metagenome (IMG submission 26741)
GGGAAATATGCTTACGCTAACGATTTTGAAGTCCGGCTGAGGGCCTAGACTGATAAAACAAAAGATTAGTGCTTATGAGGCACTGTTCTTATTTGGGGGAGAGTTCCTACTTTGGTTGGTTGGCTGTCTGGGGTTTGAACCCAGACTGGCGTTCTGAGTGAAAATTCAGGCGCTTAGGTGAGGCCTCCGTGTGTGGCAGCCTTATTTAAACGACACAGCAAACAGCAGTACCAATCTTTGAATCGCAAATTTAACAGTAGCTGACAACGTATTTGGGAAGAAGTGTGATGGCGCCCATATGTTTATGTTGGACAGTGCCAGGCCGTCTGATATTTGTTACGATCGCCTTCAGTTACATTCAGATGTTTTACATTTCTTACTGAGAACTCACGATTGTTCTGTGGCAAATAATGATCTGCAGTTAGACCATAGAATCAGCTTTAATAAAAGCAGTTTGTGGCAGTATGTAATCCTTACTGTTAGCACCCAAATATTTTTACATTTTTTATTTCGTTAATGTTTAAAATTCGGTCATTTTTCACTTGTTCTGTTGTTTAATCCAGATTTCACAGTGTTGATCGGAATCCATATGGTTGGGATTTGGAGGGTTTTTTTAACTAGTCATTTTCAAGGAATCTTGTAGTTTAGTGTACGTAGTTTTGTGTGGTGAGCTAGCTGTTAAAGAGCAGTTAGTACCGTTAGTGTGTACAAACGTATATTGAAACGGTTGTGGAACTGTAGTCGGTTTTTACTTATCTGACGTTTCCACTTTGGCATTTATTTGTAATCGGTATTTAGTAAAGCAGGAATATACGCATGGTATCTTATCACAACTTATGAATGTGTGGTAAGTTTCTAACCTAGACAACAACAAATCGGGCACTTCAAATGTGCTGTCGTAACTAATAAATAATAATCATATGATGCCGTTATCTAACGTTAAAACGTTGGGCAGAACCATTGTGAAACATAAGAAACTGCAAAGATGCATGACTGGGATTAGTGTGCATATACTGCAGTCCAGTTTCAGATTAAAGTGATTTGTGTTTCAGCTGATAACAGTGATATGGGGCTATAATAATAAATGTATAGCTATTTTTAGGTATAGCTATTTTTAGCAATCTTATGAGCTTGACTCAATATAACACATACAATTTTAACTTTACAGTTTGTGGTTATGTCCAAAATTGATGTGTTGCGTAAACTTGGAGTGGGTCGCAGGGAGCCTTTTGACCCATTCTTTGCTGAGGGTGATGCTGTGTGCAAAGCATACAGACGTGAAGGCATTGTGGATATTGATGAAGAAGATTTGTGCCATGAAGTGTAAGATATGCTGCAGTTAACTATTTCAGTCTTATGTCTTGAGTTTAGAAATTGTATTTATTGTTATAAATGTGCCTTTACTGGAATGGCAGGGACATTTCAATTTAAATAGTTTCTGTGTGAAGTTATGTGTAAGCTGGGTAATTGGCAACCAGCCACTGTTACTCTGCTCACCAATGTTTACATTTCTTGTTCACCCGTATACTGACTTGAAGAAGTGCCATTTGTGCATATCTTCTATGGTTTTCAGTAACTTCATTGCAAATCACATCATGTTACGTAACCCAGTCATTGACCATGACGAATACTACTTGCCCATGGATGATACACACACATATTTTCTTTCACCCCGAGTGACTGGAGAATAATATTTGCAAGGTTCTCTGAGAAGTAGGAAATGTATTACAGAAATCAAACATTGGCCTGCCAGCTGCCAGAGTTCATATAAAGACAGTAAACCTATTCCAGGTTGTGTTTAAGGACCAGTTTTATGTGAGGAAAGTGTGTACATGGTAAAAATGGTTCAATAAACTGACAGAAAATTTTACCCCCCATTATGATAAAGGAACTTATTTTAAAATAGTTTCAGAACTTTCTTCAGCCTTTCTCTGGTATAAAATTAATCATACAACTTAAGTTGCTACAGTTGAACAGGTTTCACAACTTGGTATTGTGTTTGTCATGTTAGACCAGTCTATCAGAATTGGCTGCATTGTTGTCATTCTGTTACTAATAGCTATCCCATTACAAGCCCATAGCATTACAGGGGTTGAGGCTCCCAGAATTTCTAGACAATCGGCACATGAAGGTGGTAAGGTTGTCAGCCCTTTGCACTGGCTGCCTTTACCCCCAGGAGATACCCCTGGTACTCATTTCTGTTAGTGACTGAATTGGCCCTGAGGCCATAGTCCATCCAGAATTCAGTCATTGAAAAATCCTAATGACCCAATCAGGAATCAAACCCACGACATTCAAGCTTGTAACACATTGTGTCAACCAACTGTGCCACCACATACCGTCCATTCTGTTGCTAAGAATCGTGTAATTATGAAGGGTTTAGGTCTTTTGGGATGTGACATGTGTCTCTGGGTTAGGGTTCTTGAATACCTCAGGCAATGGAGATGAAGGGACTACATTCCTTTCCCCCAATCCAGCAACACTGCGCCACATTGCAGATGGTACGTGTCCTCAGTAAACTTCAAATCTCCATTGTAATTGGCAGTCAAAACAGTGTAACATCCCAGAAGACTTGATTGTTGTGAAACCTGCAGTGAGAACAGTATTGATTTATTTTTAAGGTAAAAAGTAGTTTATTTTCAAAGGTAATATTGGGGCAACAAATATAAATTTTGTTTACTACCAAGAATTGTATACACATACATTTAGAGTTAATGTGTGCATGTACTGTCAGCATGTCTCCTTATTTATTCGTAGTTATTACACTGTTACATGTTTCAAGGCATGCGGTGGCGCAGCTGGTTGAGGCACTGTGTTACAAGCAGAAAGATCACAGGTTTGATTTCCAATGATGTCACTGGACTTCTTCCTTCTCATAATCGTCCTTACTGTTGCCCTGGGGTCGACTCAGCCTCTAACAGAAATGAGTACCAGGAATATTTCCTAGGGGGGTAAAGGCAGCTGGGGCATTGGGCTGACAACCTTACCACCTTCATGTTTCAATTGTTTTGAAATCTGGTCATCCCAACCTCCTGTAACCCTCAGGGCTGTACAGGAATTGCTTTACTGCTTGCCTTCATGTCTTATTATATGTATTCAGTTTCTGCTGTACATAGTACTTGAAAGCTGATAAAGCACTAAATGGAGGTGAGTAGTCAGCTTCATGCCCTGGCCACTTTACCCCCAAGGAAAACCCTGCCAGTACCCATTGAATAGGATAGGTCCCAGCTGTGCCGCTGCCAGGAAGCGACCCTTTTGTCCAGTCCTTAGCATAGTCACTCTACTGGCTGAACTAACCTAAATCCTTTATTATACAATAAGAAGGAAAAATAATGAAACCTTGTTATCAGTTATTTGAAATATGAATGTTGAGAAACAGTTGCTTCGGCCGCCTGTTAACAACAAGAATTCACCATTGAAGAGCCCAGCATTTTCATTCTATTGCTGCTGCTGCTGCAAATGAATACAGTAAAGAAACTGTTCAGTTTCAAAGATGAAGTTTCTTGTCTGTGAAGGCTGGAGTGAATTTCAACAGTTGTTCAAACTTTGTGTTTCTGATGAGTATTTTCATGCTTGCCAGCCATCCACTCCAAGACTGCTTTGTCCTGAGGTTAAAGGCATTATGATCTTTGTTCATTACTGCTGGCATCTTGTTTTGCTGTGCAATGCGTTAGTTAATGGAAGTGGTTTCTTATCTGCACAACAATAGTTTTATTGCCTTATGTTGTTATATGACGGCTTGACACAGGAACAACTCACCAGTCACACAGCATCACATCCCTGAAGACTGGAATCTTCAGTAACACTGCTGTCAGAGTCTCAAATGTCTCATCTCTTGTGTCCTCCCATGCAATTTTATTAATCATGTTGCCTGCAGAGCACACATATCACATATGTTGTGGTGTCTGAAACATCAAACACCACACTCCCAGTCACACAGCGTCTCAACCCAGAAGACTGGGGTTATAAATGTACTGGTGCACACATTTTGTGAAGGACTTATGCAAGGTATAATCGCTGCAAATCCAGACATGGAGAACATTTTGGTGTTGCCATTTAATTTAAACCATTTAGTAGTAACAATCTCATTCATTTCTGTGTCATGTTACATGGTAAAGGTGTTGCTGAGATTGGACTGTGGATAGGCAATGAGACATGGGTGCACTATTTTACTGCTCAGACAAAACAAGCAGGTACGCATTTTGGTTGCTGAAGCAATGCTTGGGAGGTTGTTGACTGAACAATAATAAGGAAGTGGAAGTGGCTGTTTGTGAATGGTTACAAATGCTAGAGCCCTGTTTCTACCGTGATGGAATTTTTACTCTCATTCCAAGATTAGATAAATGCATCAATGTGTTTGGGAATTATTTTGAAAAATAATGTAGCTGTAGTAGAGTTAGTGAGCTGTATGTAATGTTGTAATGATGTCTTGTTTGACATAAATAAATAAAATCAATATCAGTCACACCACAACTCAGTTTCTTAAATAGTACAGTTTGTTTGTCTAAATGAAAAACGTGACTGACATGTTTCAACCTGGACTAGGTCATCTTCACACTCTTATACTGTGTTATTCATTTAGACAAACAGACTGTATTGTCTAATAAATAGAGTTATGGTGTGACTCCTATGGATTTTATTTATTTATGTCAGCAACACACAACAGAACATGTAAAAATTAAAAAAAAAAGGACCTAGCAAAACCTTAATTGAAAATGCTTTACAAAACAGATGTTCCAGAAGTACTGTAATTGTGAAACAGTGCATGGTAGCAGTAAACTGTATGATCAGTAAACCTACACATAACCCAATTCAAGAGAAATGGTGAATGTGTGTTTGTGTTGGTATAAAATGAACTGATTTGCCATTTTTGTCCACAGTGTTGCCAAGTTTCCATGCCACGTGATGGGGTGTATGCTTAAGTTTGACTCATTGCTGCAGTATGAGTTGCATTACAATTCATCACATCGTTACTATTGCAATGAATGCAGCAAGCAACTTCCTTCACCACATTTGTTGGACTTGCATATTTCAGAAACCCACGATTCATTTTTCTTGGCTCAGGCACAGAGGAAGCCAATGGTAAGCCATGTTATACAGTGTCATGTGTCACTTGTTGGCTTGTCTATCGTATGAACTGAGTGCCACACCGACATGTGTGTCACAGTCTTCGCAGTAAATGACAAATGATATTGCTGAGATATAGTAATGTCCTCATACAAACCTGGTACATTGCATGATTCTGTGCTGTATGTTCAGAAAGAAGTCTCATTTCTGCTACTTGGGGCATGGCCATTTCTGTCTGCTGTTTTGTTCCACTCTCCAGTTCCCTGTTCCATGCCAACCGGCCAAAGCATTAGTCTGTAATAAAAGTGACTGGTACCAACAATATTCATGCCAACGGAATGGCTGAATGACTGTAAGGGAAGAGGAAATAAGCTGGAGGTAAGAATAAGGTTGTCCTTGTGCTTAAAAACCTCCTGGAACCCTCTGGGCCACACCAGGCCTGTTATGGGACCCGTTTACCTTTATTTTGTGCTTAATTGAGCACCATACCATGCAGATGTATGGGGGAGTACAAGTACAACTCCACAGATTCTTAACCTCATCACAAGATGAAGGGGAGTGATTTGCTTCATGCCTCAACTGCCTTGTCCTCGGGGATAGAGCTGAGTGGGTTGCAAAGCAGAAGACAGAAAGCCCATGCCTCGGCTGGGAATAGTAGGATGAATGGGAAAGGATGTGGAAGGAAGCAGGCGTCATATAATTTGTGGTACTTTCCTAGCATTTAACTGGAGGGACTGAGGAAAACCATGGCAATGTTCAGTCAGTATGGGCATTCACTGAGCTGAATTTTGAACTGTAGATGTCTGAGATACAGGATAGGAATGCTAGCTGCTGAGCCATTCTTTGCATGCATAAGAATCCTTGAGATGTTGTTAGTGTCTCAGCTAGTCAAATTCCCTTTGTATTTGATTCATTGCATAATTTGTCTTGTGACAGGTCCATAGCCTGTTCAAAAGCAAGTTCTCCAGATTGTGTGATCTAGTGCTTTGTCTTTCAATTTACAGTACTTCTCTTTGCTTTGAAGTCACCCAGTAGCTGTTTACATCTTCTTCTTCATCTTTTCATCCCTACTATCTTTCCTTGAAGAACACATTTCAGAAGGCAGTTTTTATGCAAGATTTGACCAATCCAGGTAGTCATTTTTCACATGATTGGTGCATCTGATCTTCTCAGTCCTTCTCTAGTGTATGATGGAACACAAATATCCAGTGCTGTTAAGTTCCAGCTAGTTGTCGTCGTCGTCATGAACCAGGTGAATCACGCCTATTTCTTTAAGCTTCATCTTAATATTAAACATCCCACCTAGGCCTAGGTCTTCCAGGTGGTCTCATTCCATCAGTTTTGTATACATAAATCATGTTTACATTTCTCTTCGCTCCTGACATGGGAGTTTGTTCAGTCATTTCACGGTATATATGATGGTTATCATTATGAGCTGTGATGGACTGTACGTTGCTTGAAGATAACATGTTCGGCCCACTGCTTGTGCAAAGCCAGCTTTAGTTTCTGGATGTGCTGTACTTGTCAAAAGTGGATGTTTGTTAGTGATTTTATGTAGCTCACTTTCTTACCCATAAGTACAGCGTCAAGGATTCGGGTTTTCTGGGATGTGATGCTGTCTTGCAGGGTTTGTGTGTCACAACATTCCTTCAGAATGCCAATAAGGCCATTTGACCCTTCACAATGAAGGTGCTGTGGTCCTTCACTCAGCATTAGTTCTGATGTCAGACCGCAAATAAAACACAGGAAGTTTTATTCATGTAGAATCACACTCTGCATCTCATCTATGGGCGTACAATACCGTTTATAGAACAGAGTTACAAAATTTGCCATAAGCTGTTAATGCTTTGTTAGTGATGCTTTCTGCAGCTGTACAAATTGGTGTGGCTTTTCTTGATGAGTCTGTACAGTGCTGTTCACAGTGCAGTGTGGATACTGAAATTTTTAAATATTACCCTTAATGTATAATATGTTAAGCATTTCTGAAAAGGTAAAGGTTATGCTGACCCTGTCCACGGTGTGAAAATTTAGAGGGCAGTATGAGATACAGCTCCACTAATTAAGCTGGGCATTAGATGGCACTCAGTGGTCAACTTTCTTCCCCTTCTGCTTTACCCCTACAGAAGTTAACTCTCACTGCATATTGAATAGTAGTCTGGGTGGGCACCAGAGACCATCTGGATGATTGGAGAAGTGAAGATTCTCTTTTCCTAGAGAAATACTGAGCACCAGACTGTCCAGACCATAGCTAGTCACTATACTTCCTTAGCTATCCTACATGCTGAGTATTTCTTATCTACATGTAATGAAATTAGATCCCTGATGTATGATCAGATTACCCTAGTGGTAATGCATCTGACATATTCAGGACTATGTGCTTTAAAATCTGAGGTAGAACATCCAAACTCTGACTATTGTCAGTGTGGCCAGGCACCAGGATAGTACAGTAGTTCTTGATTAATTGGGACTGATAAAACTGTCATGAACACTGGAATCCTTCTCATTGTAGCACACCTATGTGATTCCAAGAACTCATGTAATGCCAGTAATAAAATCATAAAATAACATCAGCATGCATATACATATTATGGTTTATACTGAAATACAAACACTTGTTGGAAGTATCATATACATTAAATGCTAGAAAGAGAGTCTCATTCCATAAGGCACAGTACAACACAGTGAAATGTTGTTTGTCATATAAGTACACAGAAATAGCTTTGCTGTTACACTGGGGTTCAAGTGAAACAGTCAGATGGTTAAAGCACTGATTGGGTCTTGTGTTAATATTGTTTTTATAATCTGTAATGTGTAATATGCAAGACAGGCATTCTTTTCATATTTATTTGCAGTTAATTCAGTACTTCAATTGTACATTATTCACAATTTATGTAATAAATATAGAGTCAAGTCAATTGCAGTCCCTCCATTTCTGAGCATGTGGCCTCCGTGAAACAAATCCACCAGTCTCCATTTCCAGCTTTTGCCTTGACATCTTTCCAAGTTTTTTCCATTCTTCCATCTTCTTCCACTGTTGTTCTTCTCCATTCCTTTTCTTTGCTATTCCTCTTTCACATTGTTTTTGGGGGTTCCAACTCAAAACTTATTTTGTATGGCAGAGGAATCCTTCCTTCATGTATGTCCGATCCACTGCTATTTCCACAGTTTTATTTTCATCATCACTGTTTTCTCTTGTGCATATCTCTACGGTCTTCATCAGAGATAACATTAGCCCAAAAGATCTTAAAAATTTTCCTTACTCACCTCTTTATGAATGTTTACAGGTCTCTTGTGATTCGTTGTGGAACCTTTCATGTACAGGCTTGACATTATTTCAAAAAATTCACCACCATATTGATTAAATGTAGAAGCCACCAGAATGTTGAGTTACAAGATTTGATTAGCTTGTTTACTGTACTGTTGGCATTTAGTTTAAATGTTGGTCATGCATTTCTTGCTGTAAAAAGGGTGGGTAGGCAAGTCAGTGAGCAGTAACACAGGGCAGTTCAGAAAACGTCTGTGGGTGCAATCAGTGGTGTTTCTAAATCGAGTAGGAAGCATTTTTTGCACGGCTAATAAGTCTGCATGACAGCCGAGATGAATCGACCTGTGATGTCCAGGTTTTCTGCCATTGACATTAAGTACTACACAGTACAAGAATTGAGAAATGCCATGCAGTGTTGCTGAAGATTCAAGTCTTGGGATGCTGTGCCATTGGGCCAGTGGTAGTAGCAGCAGTCCAAAAGGACTACTTTACCCTCAAGATGGAGGCTGTATGATCCTTCAGAACATCCAGTACTGCTGACACAGAACCACATCTGCAGGTGCTGTGCTGTACATTAATGGCAATGAATGATGTGCAGAGTATACAGTACATACTGCATTCTGTGCAGACTCAAGAGACCTACTGCATACCAAAGTACCAAATATTATCAAGTGGGTATCTCTGCTTCCAATCTTGGAGTCCTGGGTTCATATCTCAGACCAGAGACCAGCTACCGTGATTGAGGTTGTTATGGTTTTATTCAGCCCCTCTGGGTAGATGTTATTATCATCTTAAAGTAGGCCATGACTGCTTCCCATAATGTCCTTTACATGTCATTATTCATTAATCATTATATCATTTCAACCCTTTGTAGCCTGAGATGTTGAAGGGTTGTTAAAATGGCCCAGGGATAAAATCATTTAATCTTGCTTCAAGTCCTGGTCACTAAATATATTCTTTGTAAGGCAAACTAACTAAGTGACTGACTGGATGACTAATTCCATGGAGCAAGGTCCTTCTTGAGAAGGTAACAGATCTGTAGCTAGTCAAGGTGTTCCCACACTATGAAAACTGCACGCTCATTACCATGTTCACGAAACACCACCACTTGTCTGTATCCTGGGCCATATTAATCCAGTTCATGCCTTTCCATCCTAATTCTTTAAGATCTATTTTAACATCCTCCTAAATGTGCATAGGTCTTCCAAATCATCTCTTCAGTTTGCATGTCCTGCCCATCTCATCCTGCTTCATTTTGATACCAACTTCAAAACACCATTCCTATGTTCCTTACTAAATGCTGCAGACCAAGTACAGAAGGCAGTGATGTTGTGTGCAGTTTTAAGTGTTTTTTGTCAATAAACATGACAGTAGCATATAGTTTTTCTCTTTTCAGTATCGTTGCTTCGTGGAAGAGTGCAAAAATTTATTTGCTACAGCACAGAAGAGACGTGCGCATTGTATACAGGATCACCAGTTTCCACATGATTTTAGATTTGATGTTTCAAGAAAACAGGAAGCCAGACATAGTAAACTTAAGAATAACAAGCAGTCTCCCATGGAGGTGGATTCATGTCAAGGTGATAAGAAGTGTGAAACGAGAGTTAAGAGATCAAACTCAAAATCCAAAGCTGTATTATGTCAGTGTTCAGAACAGTTAGGTTGTGGGAACATTGCAAAATGTGAAGAGGGAGCTGTGTTAGGACAAGCCACATCTGCTGACCAATCAGGAGAGGATATGCATACTGAAAGGTTCAGCAAACCATTCAGCTTTGTTCGAGGACGTGGTAGACATCAAAGATTAGGGGGTGTTTGTAAAGATTTAAATTCAGGAATAAATAAACATGAACATACACCAAATTCAAATGTTTGGGGTACATCAAGTTTATTGAATGCCTTACAAGATGCTGAGATTTGCAAAGACGGTGAATTGGCACATACATCAGATGTACCAGGTGATGTCAGCAATGAACAGGAACAAATTTTATATGTGATGGATACTTAAGAAACTTAATAGTGGTTTTGGCCATCCTCATGATCGCTGTTAGTGACAGTAAGGGATAATGTTTATGGCATATTAGTATGTGCTGTCTGATGATATATGAGAAATAAACACAGTTGTGTTGACCATCTTAAAGGTAATAGTATGATGCATTGTACACTGATTATGTTGTTTATTAGTGTTAATTGGCGCATTGCCACTAACACCAGGTCATTGATCATATGTACCATAAGTAATTTGATAAAAGATGTACAGTGGAGTGTTGGTTTGGATTTTGACCTTTTATTATCACTCACTTTAGTAACATTATTTTGACCTTAACATAACTGGTTCCAACAGATTGGGATGAGACCATGTGGCTGATGAGTTGGCCTCGTCCATTCTGCTGCCGTAGTGCAGATCACTGTCAGCTCAGTGAAGCAAGGTGAATTGCTGGAGAGCTGCCATCATTTACCATATTTTATGCTTTCAAAACCATTTATATTTTATTAACTGTTATGCTTTTTATGGTTTTTGGAACAAAATAGGCATTTTACTTTGAAAATTACACCTGATTGCAATGATTTCGTTGGTTTCAATCAATCATGACCAGAGACTGTAGTGTGCTTCAGTCACTGTAGTTCCAGTGCTCATGTTGTGTATATAGCCACTGTAGTTTCTCCCAGTAGCATGACTCCAGGACACCAAATTTATATTCAGTCTTTGCCCATCTTATTTTTGCAAGTGCGTTAGATAGCATAAACCTTTTACAGTAACTGATGGGATGAAGTCTTGGAAAAGCAGCCTGTAAATTCACAGCATAAGTCCTGAGTTTGTTGACTTGTGTACTTGAATGAGAAGATGTTGCCGTTGCCTGAGAAGATCGTATTACTGCTGCCACACTTTAATTACCAGTTTCTAAATACTAAATACAGCAGAAATTTAATACATATAATAAGACATGAAGAAATGCAGTAAAGCAATCCCTGTATGGGCCATGCCAGGCCCTGAGGGTTCCAGGAGGTTGAGGCTCCCACATTTCAAGACATTTGGCACATGAAGGTGGTAAGGTTGTGAGTCCTACACACTGGCTGCCATAACCCCCCCAGGATAACCCTGGCATTCCTTAAAAACACGAAAAATAGAAAACACTTAATAGAAGAAATAAGGAAAAAGACCACTGCCCTTGAAAAAGAAAACTGGCACATAGAATTTACATGGATTGAAGCTCACACGGGACACAGCGGCAACGAACTAGCAGATAAACTTGCCAGGGAGGCCGCCAAAAACAGGGAAATATGCTTTAACAAAATCCCAAAAAGTGAAATAGTATGCCTAGAAAGTCAAAAGTCCATAGCAAAATGGCAACAACAATGGGATGACTCTAACAAAGGACGGGTAACCAAAAAATACTTTCCAGATGTACAGGAAAGACTAAAAAAGAAAATCAACCTATCACCCAATTTTACTGCGATGGTGACTGCACACGGGAAGACCAAAGCATACCTGCACTGATTCAAGATAATTCAGTCTCCGGAATGCGCCTGTGCCAATGGCGACCAGACTGTGGACCACCTCATATTCAACTGCGCCAAACTTGACAAGGAAAGAGGAAAATTAATAGCATACACATCGAGAGAAGAAGACTGGCCAGTGCGGAAATGTGACTTAGCGAATAAATACCTAAATCAATTCAAACAGTTCACAAACTCCATTGATTTCGAAAAACTGTAGTGGGCAACAAGTGCTAGATCAGAGTTAAACAACCAAGGACAGAAATTCAACACAAAATCAAATTACAAAACAACCAGCATGTAGTATTACACAATGTAATGGAGCATGCAGTAATAAATTTATTTAAAAAAAAAAAACCCCAGGAAATATTCATGGTACTCATTTCTGTTAGAGGCTGAATTGACCCTCAGGCCATAGTGCAGCCAGAAGGATTATGTCAATGAAAAATTCCAATGTTACCATCAGGAATCAAACCCACAACCATCCAGATTATAGCGCATTGCCTCAACCAGCTGTGCCTCCACCATGTGCCTATACTAAGACATGAAGTGAAACTGAAATTAGTGTGATTTGAAACTAAACAAAAGTATATGAAATGTGTTGTTGGAAGAAAAGATTGCCTGATACTGTAACTAATTTGTAAATTTTTTATTTGGGAGGAAAAATGTCAGGTTTCAAAATATAAATTATACCTGTTGTCAAAGAAAAATTGCCAGCTCCCTTGCAACGAACCTACTTGACCAAGCCACATCCCCACCAAAAGTGATGCTAGTCCCAACTGATTCACCTCCCTTGGAAGTGCCAAGGGGCTTCTTCTCAGGCTCTGTAGCAGCAGAACCCCTGGCTCAGTTCTAGCTGGCAACACTTCAGTTTAACAAGGCATTGCATTGTACAAGTATGCTGTCACAAATTAACTGAAATAAACTGGTCCCTCTGAGGTTGAAGAGACTGTCAGGGAACTGTGAAGCTGGGATAGCCCCATCGAAACAGTGATTGGTCTATAATAATAATAATAATAATAATAATAATAATAATAATAATAATATTTATTAGCTTTCCATTTATCATTTACAGGTGCAGTACCACAGATTTGGAAGTTGTCA
>JGI20166J26741_11487584_pt1 | contig 12926 bp, 10 predicted proteins | sample TergutCu122P5_FD_26741 | JGI IMG/M metagenome (IMG submission 26741)
CGGTCACTCTTTTCTATGTCGCTAATTTCGATGCGTTAAATGTGCGAGTGAATCTAGCACGTTGAGCAGTCTAACGATCCAAAATACGATAATGTTAATACATTCGATAACAAACCGTTTATAACATAGGATACGTCAAAAGATGGAGGTTCAATTACTGCATACCCAACAGATGTTGCCAGTCGCTCTGTGCCGGCAAATCAATCTCGTTTGTTCCATTTCGCTCTGGCTGTCGTCCGCGCGTCTGTATCATTAAAGCAGGCCAAAAGACTGTCCCTAACTCCATGCCAAATATGTCCAATTACGTGCACACTACAGTGAAATTTAACGTCGAGCTAACTGCCTGGTAACACCGCTATGAAATTCCATATTGGTAGTACCAATTGGTAGCATACACGATTCTCAAGTGTTGTGTACCAGGCACGGAGTCACAATCTTTCTTCTACCCTAAATAATATTAAAATGGCTGTTTGAGAGATGAGATGTGAGCATGTACAGCGGATTCGTCTGGCTCAGAGTAGGATCTAGTGACTAATCTGATGAACAAAAGACAGCAACGGTTTTGTCTAGTTAATGACTATCAACTTCTCACGACAATCTCTGCTGTGTATAGTTCGTCAGGTCAAAATGCATGAAACTCTAATAACAAACAACAGAACTTTCGCGTCTGCAAGGTGTATGTTTCAAGCTTCGTTTTGAAGGTTCCCAGGCTTTGCCTGTTTGGCTGTCTAGTAAGACTAACATGTGGATGAACCCGAACTATCATGCCGATGCTGGATTCTATCCTATGTCAATCCCATAACAGATATGTGGTCGACAAAGTGGCAATGGGACAAGTTAATCTCCGAGAACTTCGGTTTTCGCCCGTCAGTAACACTCCAACTGTGCTCCATACTCACCTTCATCTACAAGTTACTCGTACTTTTACTCGACATGCAAACGGACGACGCTTGGGAAACTGCAACTTCTTTCGGATATCGGTGAGCAATGAATAACGAAGTGCTTAAGACTAAGAAGAATCTCAGTTACATTTATGGATTCAGTTACGACTGAACAATAAATACACTCCTTTTTATGAGGCCAATCAATTATTGCTCTATAAGACATCTTTATAAAACACATGTAGCCTATTTAATGTTCTGCCTGGTGGGGCGTCAAGGCTTGAAATGGATATATAGTCTACCTATAGCTAACTAAACTAAACACGATGTCGAATCACTTCAAATTTTTAAAACCTGTAACCATATATTCCTTAAAAATTGTTACAGAATTCCATTATCAGAGTCTCAGACTATCTACTAATTCCACTAAACTACGAAAGCCACATGAGTAGCGTCGAGATGAACATAAATATTGAGAACTATGAAATCTGCCTCGAGATACTGAAAACCACGTCAAAATAAACTCAAAATAATGACAGCCGAAGACCCCACCAGTACACAAGCTGTCCAATAGACTCTCCTACCAGATTCACAAAATTATTTTGCCCATGCAATAATATTCTTTGCGTTTTCATGATATTAACAGTAGCAATATTGATAGCTGAGAATTCGATCCTTTGGTTGGCTTGCTCGCAAATATGCGAAAAGCTACCATTAGCTTCGTAAAGTCTGTCTGTCTGTCCGTTCGGCCGCATGAAACAACTCAAAATCCACTGGTCGGACTGGCCTGTTTCATTAAATCAATCGTAAAATTTCAAGTGTGTTTCAAATCGGACAAAAAAAAAACAGGCACTCTATATGAAACCTGGGTACGTTTATGACTACTTTGTTTACTAGCATTACCATGGTTGCTGCTCTGCCGTATTTCTTCATGTGTGTACAGGCTGCATGATTAAGGAAAAGTACAAGCTCTTACTGATAATAATTAATGTATATAAACTATGTTCAGGAATCTGAAATTAGCATGCACTTAGGATGTGGGCCGGGATAGCGTAGTGAACATAGCGACTCGCTACGGGTTGGACGGTCCGGGGTTTGAATACTGGTGGGAGCGAGATTTTCCGCACCCGTCCAAAGCGGCCTGGTGCCCACACTTCCTTGTGGCACTGACCACCCACCCAACCCAACATTGAAGTTAAAGGAAGAGAAGAGCTCCACCGTGTTTCCCCCTTCCCCCTCTGTGCCTTCATTGCATGTTATACGGTGAACTATTCTGCACGTAAAACATGGATATGCCTTCAAATTGTGTGCGAAATGTTGTTTTCAAGTCAGAAATAAAAATATTTGGACGTGAGGATCATTTGAGGTTACATACACATATGACGGAATAATTTAACAAAATCAAGGTAAGCATACAATTAATAGGTTCCCAGAAAATGTAACAACAGAATAATAATAGTAGTAACAATCCATACTATGTTCAAAGTTGTAAACATTCATAGATAATGCGTATAATTTTGCCTGTTGTTTTGTATGGGCGTGAAAATTGGTCGCTCTCATTGAGGTAGGAACGTAGACTGAGGATGTTTGAGAATAGGGTGTTGAGAAGAATATTTGGGCTTAAGGGGGACGAGGAAACAAGGGAGTGGAAAAAACTACATAATGAGGAGCTTAATGATCTGTAGTCCTCAACAAATATTTTTCGGGTGATAAAATGGAGAATGAGATGGGCAGGGCATGTAGCGCGTATGGGAGAGAGGAGAGGCGTATACAGGGTTTTGGTGGAGAAACCTGAGGGAAAGAGGCCACTTGGGAGACACAGGGGTAGGTGTAAGGATAATATTAAGATGGATCTTCAGGAAGTGGGATGTGGGGGTATGGACTGGATAGAGCTGGCTCAAGATAGGGACAAGTGGCAGGCACTTGTGAATGCGGTAATAAACCTTCGGGTTCCATAAAATGCGGGGAATTCTGTACGCAGCAATGTCCACAGTTATGTCATCTCTCCCACGTCTAACTTCATTAGAAAGTCTCGAGACCAGAATAAAACATCGTAGCAATAAATATTTGGACGCCTAGACAACGTTTGTGAGCTCTTTATTGTCAGAAACAAACCGCAGCTTCAGCGCTGTTTACTTTCCAGCGCAGCTGTATCATCAATCCCAACTCAAAACACTACCGAGTCAGAAAATTCAGCCAGCGAACCAAATACCGACAGACTGCAACATCTATCACTCCAGACAAGTTTCTGTTTAACACACGACTGCGGTAAAAATATCTTGTAAAGCGTGATGGAAATGTGGGTATTTACCAGCTCTGGGGAGCGGAGAACGTCTTGAGAAGGTGACACTCACTCAGCAAGCCAGAAATTCCCTTGCCTTCTGCAGAAAGGGCTGTTTGGTTTCTGTGTTCATTTGACCTCGCAACTGAACTAACTAAACACACGAAAGTAGTAACTCTTCTGGCCTGTAATCGTTAGGTAGCCGATTTGAAAATAAGTCGACACACTGACTGCCCATACTGAAAGTGTTTAAGCATTTCCTTTTCACGTCAACGCCAACATCAACGCAAACGCCGGTACGTTACTCTGAATTAAACCAAGGCCGCTTTCTGCCACACGTTTTCAATTCATTGTTCATAATCACTCAGTCATTCGATACAATATATACCGAGTTACTGTTAGCGTCAATAAGTAAACTACAAATTATTTTAAAAATCCACACTCTGACACTTACTTTGTGATAGGATTTAAATGAAAAGTCTTGAGAGAGACCAATACAATTTAAAATTACACAGTAAAAATATAGCTTCCCTAAAACTGCTATAGTTATTTATCTAATGAAAGTACATTTTGAATTTTAGAGGGTACGTAAGCCTATATAAGATAATTTCAATATTTTCCTCCCAAATTATCCACAAAATTCTTTGCTCATCTCTCACAAGAATGTGACCTACCCCACCCTGCTGTAACAGTCACTAATTACAAACTCTGCGTTCTTAAAGCTGCCTTATTAAAATTTCTGTAAAATATCTTCTGGCAATTTATATGCCCCACATACTAGGGGGTGCTGATAAGTTCTTAGCCCGGCCTAATTCCCCATGTCGTAGGACGGAATCGATAGTGTCGTTGGAAAAAGGGGTATGTTCATGTGCCAAATTGCAAGTCTTTTCTTGTTAAAGAGGCTGAAAAGAAGCATGTCAGGCGACGCGCGCGATTTCAACAACACCGAGATGCGAGCTGTCATCAAGTTTTTTTTTCTGCAAGGCAAGGTGCCGAAGGAAGTTCACGTTATTCTGAAAGAAACATTAGGGGAACATGCACCATCGTATGCCACCATCAAAAACTGGCTGATCCAGTTTAAACGTGGTGATTTTTCCACCTGTGATGCGCCTCGTCCTGGACGGCCCAAAACAGTGACCACCCCGGAGATTATAGATCAAATACGAGCTAATCTTGGTAGACCGCCGGATTTCGGCTAAATCAATAGCTGAGCAACCGGGAATTTCACGTAAGCGGTTTGGGTTCATCATTCATTAAGATTTGGACATGCGGAAGCTCTCCACGAAGTGGGTACTGAAATGCCTGAACGCGGATCAAAAACGTCAACAGTGCCCGTCGTTTGGGAACTTTTGGATTTTTTTCGACGCGATCCAAAGGATTTACTGTCGCGATTGGTAACCATGGACGAATCCTGGTTATATCATTATGACCTGGAGACAAAGCAACAATCAATGGAATTGCGGCATAGCGGCTCACCCCGCCCCCAAAAAAATACGAGTGCAAAAATCCACTGTAAAAGTTCTAGCCTCGATTGATTATCTTCCAAAGGGCCAAACTACCAACACGGAGTATTACTCATCTCTGTTGGTGCAATTGAAGGACATTTTGAAGGAAAAACACAGCGGGAAGTTCAGCAAGGGGCTCTTGTTCTTGCACGACAATGCCCCGGCTCACCGGGCACTTGCAACCCAGAAGAAATGGCCTACCTGGGCTTCTAATGTCTTGATTACCCACCCTATTCTCCGGATCTGGCCCCGTCGGACTACCACCTGTTCCCTGGACTGAAAAAAAAAACAATTGAAAGGTCGCCATTTTTCGTCATTTTTGCCGCGGAGACCTGGTTGGACGAACAACATTCTGAATTTTTTTTTTGAGTGGCTTGCAAATGTTAGAGCAAGGGGCTAAGAAGTGTATTGAGCATCGTGGGGAGTGTGTTGAATAAATCCAGAGTTTGTTCACTGTAGCTTGTTTCCTTCCTGTTCGGGCTAAGGACTTATCAGCACCCCCTCGTACGAGACCACTATGTTCCTCATGACACGTGTCTGACATTCATGTATCACAATATGTCCTCATAGACGTGGCATGGATGCCGTTTTATGAAGACTTAACTTTTTCATTTGTGGTGAAGCCAGTGTTATTAACAAGAAGTCGCTCTGGTCAGTATGGTTGAATTACAGCTGCTTGACCACTTCCACTTATTAGGGAGGTTAGAATGAGCGGATTTATACCTCTGTTCCCCCTATATGCCTTCACAGCCTACACAAGGATGATTTTATCTTCATCCTTGCACCGAAAAAGAGAAGAGTAATGCAAACCCCGACGTGGGAGCTAAAGGGGTAAGGGAGGGGACTGAAGTAGCAGTAGACACTGCGTTTCTGCAGGAAAAGTGAAAATGTATTGCAAAGCCCTTTGATCTACTTAATATTTATAAATTCAACATCTACCTCACAGCAAACACGCCACATTTGCATTAAATAGTCAAAGAGCCTAGGAAGACAAAATGCCTTTATAAAGTCATAGCCCATTGCAGATATCAGCTAGTTAATACCGTATCTGTAAATAATGACTTATTGTGAGAAGCAAGTGGAACACACAGATACACTATGTGCGCATAATGCACAGATTTTAATGGTAACACATGTAATGTGTTTATACAGTAACGAACCGTAATGTTTCATTGTTAAGTCGTCAGTGGAGAGTCACTATAATTTAGTTAGTTGGTATAGCAAATAGGCTATGTGTTGGAGGGTCCTGGGTTCGAATGTCGGTAGGTGCAAGTTATTTTTATATCTCCAAATCGTCCAGACTGACTACGGGACCAGCCCAACCTACTACTCAATAGGCATCTGGGTTCTTTCTGTGGAGTAAAGCTGCCGGGATGTGAATTTAAACACCTTCTTCTAGTGCCGAGGTTAAGAATAAGTGCAGCTGTATCTCGAGTCCCCCTATACTTCTTCACGTAGTGGACAGGGAAAAACTTTACTTTCACTTGTTTAAAGTCGTCACTGGATGTTTGGTTCTCGATGTTTCGGGAGAGTGTTGTGGCCTCATATTCAACGAAAGTTCATGGGCCTTTTGACCCTTGGAAGGTGAGACAATTGGGCTGTCTCGAAAGATCGGGAACCAATTACCCAGTGACGTGGCGTCACATTCCAGAAAACAAAAACTGGTATCTCGTTCACACCAGTGCGAACACGTAGAAATTTTTTACAATATTCCTGCCTTTTGCTGCAACAGTTAATAGTAACATTGCCTCTTGCGCCATCATGCCTCATGCCACACTAACTTTGTAAGGGCAGGTTACTTAGCTTAAAGTCTGATCTGGAGTCCGAATTAAGACGGTCACACAAGATGCAAAATAATGCGGGTTCGACTAATTTTTCCCTCCCGTGGGTAACAGAACCTAGTGGGCTAATGCCTCCTAATTATCGGGAATTCACGATCACATTCAGACCCACAGCAATCGGTAGGATTCCTCTGAAAGAGTGATCAGCTCGACACAGACACCTCTACCTTACACCACACAACAGTCACAAGAGACAGACGTCCAAGACCCCAGCGGGATTCCAACCTGCAAGCCCAGCAAGCGAGCGGCCCAAGAACCGCGCCTTAAACCGTGTGGCTACTGGGACTGGCGAGGTAAACTAACATTAATCGAAGCGCAATATTAGACTGGAGGACACGAACCCGTGATCTCATGCAAACCTGATCCATCCCCAAACAGTCTCGCAGATTATCATTGTAATTATAGCTCGGGTGTGACAGCAGCAGAACATATATCAGTGGTTTACAGTCGCTTGGAACGCTGTTTCTAACCCCTCGGTATTGCGGTGCAACACGTAAAATAGCACACATTCGATTCCCACTGTCACAATCAAACTGTGTAGCACAATTCTCAAAACGTCTAGTACTGCCACATCAAGGTGTCTGAATGCCATTTCCCCTACAGGCAGTAAGACTCTTGGCTTTAAGCCAAGAGTCTTACCACCTCTATACCGCAACTGCACAAATTTCAGTCGGTAACATAAAGAACCACCACAAACGAGGATCCTTCTTGAGAAGCTTGGCAATCAAAAAAAGTCCCCGCATGTTATGGAACCCGAAGTTTCAATACCACGCTCACAATAGCCGTCAGTTGTACATGACGTTAGCAAATAAATCCAGTCCCTACCCTATCCCATTTCTCCAAGGTACACCACGCCTAAGCCTTCTAGCAGACTCCATCCTTCAGATTTACCGACCAAAGCTTGGAGGGTATTTCTTTTATCTTCCATGCTGCCGCATGACCCGTCCATCACACGCTCAGGTAGTTCATCACAATGAAAATATGTTATCTGAAGTAAAAATCTTGATAATATTTATTATGCGTTGTACAGCATTTCGTAATTTCTTCCCTCTTAATTCCAATATCAACCTCACCACCATGTTCTTTTAATTCCAAATATCTACTGCAATCACCATGTTCTCTTAATTCCAATATCAACTTCAGCATCACGTTCTCCTAATTCCAAAAATTGATTCAGCACCATGTTCTCTTAATTCCAAGTATCTACTTCAGCACCATGTTCTCTTAATTCCAAGTATCTACTTCAGCACCATGTTCTCTTAATTCCACATACCCGCTTCAGCACCACGCTGCCGAAGAACCGCATTCTAATGGAGTCTTCTTGACATAAGCGACCACGATTCACACCCGTACAAAACAACAAGCCCAACTGCACGCGAAACATTGTTGTATATCGACGGCTGTGTTTGGTTCCTCGTTAAAACAAACTCTCAGTAGCTCTGAATATTTTGGTATTTACCTTTGTTGGTAACAAATGAGGAAACAAAATACTGAACCGAAGGATTCGATGTGCTCATGATTTATTCGTACATGAAATTTTGATACGTAAGTGTCTTTTGAAATTTAGATTTTGCCACAGTTTAAAAGGATGTACTAGTTCAGTTGGACCGATCATGTGAGACATGAAGAAGTATTACTTAGAGTCAAGGAGCAAAAAAAATATCCTACATGAAATAAGTAAACGGAAGGCTAACTGGATTGGTCACATTTTGCGTGGAAACTGCCTTCTACCACAGGTTATTGAAGGAAAGATAAAAGGGGGGATAGAAGTGACAGGAAGACGAGGAAGAAGATGTATGAAGCTACTGGATGACCTTAAGGAAATGTAAGTGTATTCTCACTTGAAGGAGGAAGCTCTAGATCGCACTATGTGGAGAGTTCGCTATGGAAGAGGCTTTGAACCTGTCGTAAGACAGACTAATAAATGAATGATCTAGTCATTTTGGGGGGATTTTTTCCTGCGTTCTATTAATGAAATAAGAGCAAATTCTGAAGTTTCTTATTATTTATTTCTACGCCAGTGTTCTAAAGAGTAACTAACAAAGCTGTTATGTCCTCTTCACACTACTCTTGCCTTAGACCAATTAATAACAGGAGCGCAGATTAAGAAATGATAGGTCCCATTCAGTTTAAGTCCTTCCTGGTTTTCTTGTAACCTCCCAATGGTAACACAATTTAATCTTTCCAGTGAAAAATGTTTAGTATTTATAATTTTCTTTTCTTCTTTCATTGTTAACCATTCTGTGCCACTTCATCTAATGCTGTGTGTGTGTATGTGTTTGCGTCAGATGTGATTTATTCCACACTATGTTTGGCACGTCTGATTATTTGACACAGACACAAACAGTAACAACATAAAGACTGGCAGGCAGAAGAAGAACAGGACTAACTCTATGCACAGATCCTTGAGCAGCTAGCAGTCAAACCAGCAGTCAAGAAACTCGCTGAATTTTACGGAACACGAGGCACTTAGCTTATTTACACAAGCCAGTTACTGGTTCCGATCTTCGGTTAAGATTAATCCAGTCCACAAACTGACATTCTATTTCTTTCAGACCATTTTAATAGCATCCGTCTTATAAACACGGTAATGAATCTTCAGGTTGCGTAAATAAGCCATAAGTTGTTGCTAAGGGAATGTTGTTTTCTAAAGGACTCTTCGACAAGGAGAGTGAGTGTATTGACTGCTGTTGGAGTGACTGACTGATGAATCGATTATTTTATTTATTATTTATTTATTGTGTTGATTGGTCGGTCTGCAGTTGCATCTCCCTTTTGACTTATCTATTGTAGTCCGTCTACGATTATGTAAACTTTATCACTTCGTCGGTGCATGTCACAAAAAAAGCACATCTCATTCCACATGGGTTAGCGACTACATAGTATTCGCTAATAATTATGAATTGTGAGTTTCCTCGTTAATCACTTACTTCTAGCCTCCTATTACCTTCCCCACTTTATTTTTAAAATGTATTATTATTATTATTATTACAAAAATAATAATCATCACCACCACCATCAACATCATATTTTCATACACACAAAATTATGCTTTTTTTAGTGGGATGAACCGAGTTACACAAACTGATAATTTAATGGTTATAATTACAGATATTTTACGTTTCCGTATAGGAAAAGAAGGTCGATCGAAAACAAAATCAAAATTCACTCAGGCACTGTGTACTTATGACCAGTCCCTAAACTGTTACCTCTCTTATGTTAACACAAAACAATTGGCACACAATGTGTAGGGGCCTAGTTTAAAGCCCCATGCTGTCCGAGTAGGATGACAAAGAGCACCTGATACTTACAAATTATGTGTCCTTTCTTGTAGAGTGCACAGTGGCACTATCCTATTGGCCGCTTTCCTTAGGACGAAGTGATCGTACAGACAAGACGGATGGCAGTACTCTGTGTTTTAGGAAGCTGAATACAAGTGTGGACAGGGGTCGACGGGGCCAAATTGCTAAATCAGCTGTTCATTCATGCTGATGTTGAAAAGATTTTTTTGCATTCACCAAGTATTCTTGCAAAAATTATTGGTAAAGTGAATTTTTGATTGTAACGAGTTAAGTCCTACTGTACAAACGTAAATCATTAATGTCTATTTGCTTCCATTTAGGTACAGTGATCCTTCATCCAACACTGGTTAGGGATAGTGGTCACGAAGTTTTCGCAAAACCACCCGGCGCAGATTTATTAGGGCAGAAACGAGGCTAGGTCAACCCATACATAACGGACTCTACCTTCCCCACTCCATCCCTCAAAATACAGAAACTTTTTTTTTTGCACTACACACTTATGAAGTGTTCGGGCAGCTCATGCTGCCACCTTTTGCTGCGGTTGAGTAACCGTCGGTGTTTGTCCGCGTGTTTTTAAATTTGCCTGCATCCCACAGTTTTTCACGAACAGGCCTTTTCGCAAAATTGCAAAAAGCGGCTAATAGCTTCGTCACGTCTGGTTATCTGTCTGTCCGTCCGTCAGTACGGAACAACTCGGCTTCCACTGAAGGAATTTTCATGAAATTTGATATTTGAGTATTTTTAGAAAATCTGTCGGGAAAATTCATGTTTCATTAAAATCTGACTATAATAACTGGTACTTAGATGAAGACCAACACCTATGATAACATCTCGCGCATTTCTTCTAAGAATGAGAAATGTTTCAGACAGAACTTGTAGGGAAAATCAAAACACAATTTATGTTGAATAACGTTTCTCCGAAAATCGCGCCTTTTGAGAGATAAAATGGAAAAAAATATGGTACCGCTGGACAGGCCACAGATGACAATGTGGCGCGTGCGCTTTGCATGCTGGATAAGTAAGGCTACAGAGACAAACTGCGAGTATGTAATACTTATTGCTTTTCCACGATAACAATTTTTGCACGAACGCGCCTCAATGTTACGTTATACGTACATTGCCTGTCTTGTATATGTAATTACTTTCAACGGGTCCTATTCATCAGCTGGCTGGGCAGAAACGCGTTTCGCGATGGATTACTGTAATTACAACAGGAGTAAAGATGCACAGTCTGTTTAGGGAACTGTGTAAACAGTAGTAATTCTTACTTCAAAACAAGTAAAACTGATCTTCTTTTGCATGGTAAAAAAAAAGATATCTCTGTAACCGTTGACAGCCCTCCCAATGATTCAGTATTTTATTCTTATACATACGTATGTATGTACTCTAAGTTCTGAGCGCTACATTTCATGATTTATATGCACAAATATCAGTTCTTTGTCCGAAATATGATTAACTTCCTCGTTACATCTTCCAAACAAGGTTCGGGAAACCATGATAACTTCCAAGGGTCAAATTTGGTTCAATGGCATCACAAGTCTGGCTTATCAATAAAGTTAAAAAGCAGAAGTTGTTCCTGTAAAAGATACGAAGACATATGGAGGGAAAGAGGTGTTACCCTTCTGATTCCTACACTCAACTCTTGATAAAGGTCAGTGGTTAAACTCACGCCCGCTTCATTTGAGTTCCGGGAGAAGAGTCCTCGGTGTCTATAGTTTAAGAGGCACAACAGGACCCAGAACCGAATTGCACGTTTTTGAAGAAGATAAATATTTCTTGCTCCTACTAAGAGTCGAACCCCAGACTTTCCAGCCAGTAGCCTAGAAACAATATCGAGTACGCTATCCCGCCTCGCCAGTATTAAAAAAAACTAACTTGGACTGAAACCGATACGGAAGCACTTTTGATAGATTTTTCATCCACTAACTTTTATATGCTTTAATCTCATCAATTGCATTCTCTGCTTCCAGCTACAAGCGATTTTCTTCTCTTCTAATTTTGTATCTCAGTGTCACTCCATGCATTGCTTCTGATAAATCTCATATGTCCTCCCCCTAAACGTGCTAACTTTATTAATATCAAAATGTATAACAGCTAAAACCTTAAAGAAACTAAACAACCCCACCAAACTAAAAAATTGTTGCGGTCCGTAAACCAAACCCAACGTGACAACATATGTCACACTGTCCCCTTAGTTTTAAATTTGTAAAACTCAAGCATGTAAAGTTGCTCGTTGTGATGAATTTTGTGGGATTTCTTTGTGTATTTTACAATAAAACTCTCGACAGTACCGTTTTATAAATATCAAAACTTGAAGAAACCTCAATAAAATGTCCTGTGACCGTATATTTGACAGGCCTGCATTAAAAATAATCAAACTTACTGCTATCGTTAAAAGAAGGTGTGTATTTCTACTACACCGTACAGATTTTTCTGCGCCCAAGAGCGAGACTTTTTTGACGCTGCCGCCGCTCCCGCCTCCGCCGCCGCTGCTGCTGCTTTTGTCGTCGTCGTTATCACAATTCTCCATTACGTGTAGACTGAGATTTATCAGCGAATAAACCGCCGGGCAGAATTTTTATCCTCGGCTGCAGCCATACAAAAATTTACACAGAAACAATATAAAACCTCTTTATCAGATATGGACAATGTACATATTGATCAAGAGTAAATTCTGTATTATCTTCGTGTGATGTCTTTAGATCCGCACTAGGAAAATATACTACTAAACTGGTAGAAAATTTGCGTTATACACAAGAGATTAAAAAATGATTCGGTCAGAGGTTAAAAGAGTGCTCCAGATGTCTGTCCTAAAAACTGTAAGTCTATTCGAAGCATTAATCGGAAAGGTTAAAATTTAGTGTAGTGAGTTGTAAACTTGGTCGAGTTGGGTGCTAGTGTAGTGAGATTTAAACTTATCCGAAATAAACGCTACTCTATTGAGATATAAATTTACTCGAATTGCACTAGCCTAGATGAGACGTAAATTTACTTGAAGTGCACTAACTTAGTGAGATGTAAATTTACTCGCAGTGCACTAGCCTAGTGAGATGTAAATTTACTCGCAGTGCACTAGCCTAGTGAGATGTAAATTTACTCGCAGTACAGTGGCCTAG
>JGI20166J26741_11487695_pt1 | contig 12923 bp, 13 predicted proteins | sample TergutCu122P5_FD_26741 | JGI IMG/M metagenome (IMG submission 26741)
ACCGCAGCCAGCACATCCAGGCTAACACCAGACGCGGCTTTATTTATTCAGTCTGTCTCCTGACGATGGGCATAATTATGCCCGAAACATGTTGAGCAAAAAGTGAATAAACATCTGTACTTGTGTCATCCGTTGGTTCTTTCTTCTCCTATAGGACACTTGTTGAAAATATGCTTGCAACCTTCAAAATTATGGGGTGCAACATGTCACTCAACCTTCACTTCCTTCACAGTCATGGGGACTTTTTTCAAAGCCCTTGGAGATGACCCTGACAAGCATGGTGAGTGATTTAACCAAGATACCTCCACTACAGAAATATGCTAACAAGACCAGCAATGCTGGCAACAGGAAAGAGAACTCCAGTTACATACTAGAGAAGATAAAGTGTACATCGAATCAGAGGAACTGTGTGTTTGGTAGGAAATTTTTGTTTATTCTAACTTTGTAGAGTAAAAGAGGAAAGTCACTGATAATGTTTTACAGTAATAAATAAATAAAATATATAAATACATAAAAACCCTAAATTAACCCGAATTTCTGTGAGTTTACACCTTTCTCCTGAACTCAAGAACATTAAAATTATATATGTTTTTCCAAATCAAGAAAATTTCAGTAGCCCCTTTCTTGGAAACCCTACAACACAGAGCTTTCCCAGTGTCAGATTTCGATTCAGGAGGTCAAAGGTTTAAGAATGTTCAAAAAGAGGCAACTTAAATTGCAATGGACATAGGATCCAATGTGACGGAGATATTTTGAAGTATTTAAGACGTGAAACCAGTAGACATTTAAGGGACACAATAAGCTTGCAACAAACAGCAAGAATAAGAATATCAGACATGTATACAGCTACCAATGAATTGCAGGAGAGTTGCTTTGAATTTAGTGAAGGATGAGAAAGGTTATGTTAATGTCCCAGTCACGAGATAAAACAGTCCTTTCTGAGACACTAGAATTTGTTAATTGTATTTGGAATGATGATGACTTGCTTCATCAGTGGAGGAAATCGTTTACTGTGCCTATTTATTAGAAAGGTGATCAAACTGTTTGTGGAAATTACTGAAGCATATCACTTGTCAACTACCTACAAATATTAACCAACAGTCTCTCAATATCAACTCCTGGTGTAGATAAAATTACTGGGCACCATCATTGTGGATTTTGATGTAACAGATCAATTACTAATCAGATACTCTGCAATTGTCAAACACTTAGAGGAAAAAATGGTAATATAATGTGGAAGTACATCACCTACTTACAGACATCAAGAAACCCTGTGATTCAGTAAGGAGGTTTTGAATAACATTCTCACTGAGTTTGGTATACTCATGAAACCAGAGACAGGTTAATTAAAATGTGTATAAATGAAACATCTGTATCATACATTTCCTATGCAAAACAGTCTGAATCAGGCAGATGCTTTATTGTCATTGCCATGATCTATACAATGTAAATCAATTTCTGTCTCATCTGAGAACAACTTAGAGGTTCTGTGACTAGCATCTGAGGTAGTTGTGTGGCACCAGTCTCAACACCAATGGCCAACTTAGATACTGTATACAGCACTGGTTTATTAGGTGTGTCAGGTAACATCACAGAAGCAAAAAACAGCATTCAGAAGTATGGTGTTTTGCAGGGGTACACAAATCCTGGGCACAAGGTTGTCATGGCAATTAAATGCTTTATGGTGGTCCCTAGTATCTGTGGATCCTCAGTATGTAACATGCTTCATGTCATCAGTCTGGTTTCATAATTTTTATGTGGCTCCTACATTTTTTATATAATCTGTGTACTCGCTGTGTTCTGGTTCCCTCTAAACAGTGGGTATACCAAATGGCTACAGTTTGTCATTTCACATTCAGTAAGCCCCAACATCTACAGCACACACTGAAGAACAAACATGAGAAGCCCATTCCTTGTGCTGGTCAGCAACTCTGCATCTGAAGTACAGTTGTTCAGAAACCATGTTTTCATAGCCATTATTGTTGTAGAATTAGACTTGACAGTGAAATGACCACAGATGTAACAATATATATATATATATAACTGCTATGAACATATCTGTATTACACACATAACACAGAATTGACAGTAAACAATGAAATACAGAGTACAAAAACAACAGATGCACAATAAAAGATGGAAAATATGCCTCTTTCATGTGATATAGCAACTATAATCAGGAGTCCTGAATTTTTTCATTATTCGTCATGCACTTGTATATGTAATCCTACAACAAAGACCAGCACATTGCACAATATGATAAGGAGAACAATGTAAGTTTAACATTCCTAATACATGTTTCAGCCAGGCTGTAACATCATCAGCCAAATGTGTGGAATACAAAGCACACATTACTTAATTTTTACATTAAAAACTACTGTCATAAGTCAGCTGACCTATTAGAGTATAATTATAAAATAATATATTGCCAAAACCTATATAAAATGTCCAAATATTTCCAATCTCTACTGTGTTATTCTATGCTGAAAGCAGAATGATCTAACAGTGCATGATCATTCTCAATTATAAAGGTGAATTAAAACAACATATTATATTTTAGTTTAGTTTGGTTTAGTTTAGTTCAGTTTATTCATTCATCCACTTAGTCACATGTGGCACTAGACATGTCAATTTCAGTTTACAATTACAGAACACAACTCATATCAATATTCCACCAATATAATATAACAAATGGCAATACAAAATTTAAGCAGTTGAGACATAACAACTTATGGATCTCACATATTAATACAATCCAAATGTTATCTATATGACACATATTCGTCCACTGAATAAAATGCATGTTGTAACAGAAAGGATCTCAATTCCCATTTAAAAGATTGTCCTTGTCCATTCTTTTACGTAATCTTACCCCTTGTTACAAAGTCTAATTCCTGTATTCACTACGCTTTTCCTTAAAAGATTTGCATTGCAGAAGTGAGCATGGAGATCCAATTTTCTTCACATACTGTAGTTATGAATTTGTACATTTTGCTCTACAGATTCTTTGTACTTTTTCACATAACATACTATTTCAGGTACGTATAAACAAATTACTGGTTGTATACTGAATTCCTCAAATATGTCTACAAGACACACGTTTACTAACACCACTAATTATTCACATAACCCCTTCTTGTAATTTAAATATGTTGTTACTTTCAATATCCCCACCCCAAAACATTATTGTACACCTCAGAAATGCATGAAAATTTGCATAATAAATAGTTATCATATGAGGGCTCATTATATCCTTTAATTTAGATTCTATAATGTAGCATACTTTACTCAATTTTGGGCTTAATGACCTCACCTGGACATTCCAATTCAGGGTTTCTGTGATACACACACACACACACATACATAATATACCTAAGTATCTTAATTCTGATCTATAGATAATATCCATATTATCAAATGTGATTTGTGGTTAGAAAGGTAAAAAGGTATGACATACGGGGTGTCCCAGGAGTTAAGGCCAATACTTCAGGATTTAATTAAAGAGCTAATTCTCATGCACCCGATTCACAATGGTTCAGGAGCTATGAGTATTTAAAGTACATTAAATAAATTAGAAAGGAAAGAAGAGCATTATGCATTTATTGAGATAAGCCGTTACAGATGCGCCATTTACCTATCATGCAAGTTGCTCAACGTGTCCTCCATCTGCTTGGACACATTTTCTCACTTGTGTGACCAGAGAACTTGAAAACTTACAAAGCAATGCAGCGCTATTGATGCTTCTTGCAGCGCTGAGAATTCGCTGGAGCAGTTCTTCTCTCATGTTCACCTTGCGTACATACACCACAGCTTTCATGTAACCCCTCACATGGTAATCTAATGGGTTCAGATCCAGTGACAGTGGTGGCCAATTCTGTGCTCCGCATCAAACAAACCATTCGTTTGGGAATTAATTATTCAGATTCTGCCTGATTACCTGACTGAAAAGAGGGGGCGCTCCATCATGCTGATACATCTGACATTGTGTTTGTAGAGGAATGTTCTCTAAGAGTGCTGGCAGTTCATGTTGCAGAATGTTGGTGTAAATATCACCTGCCAGACATTGCAGGAAAAGGCATGGACCAATGAGTGGTCACCAATGAAACCACACCATACATTTACAGAAAAGTGATGTTGGTAGTTGTTTTCGACAGTTCCATGTGGATTATCATGATCCCATTAATGGCAGTATCTTGTATTGTTGATTCCATCATTGGTAAAATGGGCCTCGTTGGTGAACAAAATGTTATGAATCATATGGGGGTTAGAATTAATCCAGTGGCAGAATTCCAACCAGCTAACCTGTGCTGGCAGGTTGAAGATGCTGAATGCACTGGATATGGTATGGATACAATCCCACTGTGTGTAACATTCACCAGAACCTCATGCACGGAATACTGAGGAGGGCAAAAATTTTTCATGTAATAATGCGTGGATTTTGCTGTGTGATGTCAATAACGTTTTCATTTTTTTCTACATTTTGCTGTACTTGATGTTCAGCATGGCAGCTTACACTTGGAAAGGAGCCTTTTTCTCATAGGCATTGGTGAACACAAGTGAAAACACATCCGTTGGGGATCTGTGGTCGAGGACATTGTTCCCAAAACTCTTCAACAGCAAAAGTGGCATTACAAAATGCAAATCGGTGTAATTTTTGTAGGAAAACGGCATGCTTACATTTGCTTGCCACTGCACACTTTTCACAGCACAAAATGACTGGCCTCTTTGCTATCTGATTCACTAATAACATAGTTACAATCACATGAGTACGCCCACACCCGTGCACATCTGCTACAATGCAACTGTTCCCAACTCAGTAACTGTTGTGGATCGGACCCATGAGCATATGACATTTCTGACTCATAATAATCTCTGGAGTTAGTTCTGAAGTATTAACCTTAACTCATGGGACACCCAATATTGTTCGTCCTTAGCTAATTGTGTGCCATATGTCGTATCCTCAACATTATTCCCAGAAATGTCAGATTCCCTATTCAAGCACTTCTAGGTTACTTAGCTGTTAATCATGGATGGGTGTCTTTTCAAGGAATAGTGTCGGGCAGGAATAATGCAGAATGTAATAATGGCTGTTCTTTATGATGTCCTACATTGTTTATATGACTTCAGGGATGTGGAAGGATAGACTTAGCTTCTTCAGGTGTTTATGTAAGACTCAGCCTGGTTGAATCAGGTAGGATGAATATCAAACTTATGGTTGTTCCCCATAGCATACTGTGCGCTGTCTTGGTGTTTATTGTAGAATTACAGTTGAACATACTGACAAACACTTGTAAGGACAGAAGCCTCCACTTCACAGATGTTGCTATTATGCTACAGAATGCCAACAAAATAAAACAAAATTTCCTGCCACACAACAACATACCCCATGTACCAAATGTCTCCACAAAATTTCACTTGTAGTAAACAATAAAAAGAGAGATTTTCTTAGAATCTAACGGTGACAGAAGAAAAGTGAGGTCACACATGGAAATCATAAGTAAAATTCCATGGGGCCAACCTTACATCATGCAAGAAGTAAAACCTCTGTTTACATGTATAATCAAGTACTGAGTTCTAACTAATGATGGAGTGGATAAAGTCTATCTGGAAATGGAAACTGGTAGTACTGTCCATAAAATGATGAGAGGCTATGCTGCATGCAATCCCTTACACATCAACACAAATCAGCAACTAATACAATTATCACGCCTGCAGCAGTTACTTCATAATTACAATCTGTATTCATTGTACTGAATAAGAATATCTAAGGGTATGTGTAACAATTCTCCATTTAGAATGGTTCTTGGCAGGGGACCATAATCTGATACAGAGCAGAAAAAGAAGAATCCCACTGAATGATTGCTGTACCAGTGGATAAATCATATCAACCAATCTCTCCTAACAGAAGGATTATAAAATACAATTGACAGACTGGAGTGAACAGGTGAGCAACAAGTTGGGAATGCTGGCTGAGAATGTGAGAGTGTGACTAACAAGATCAAAACTCTGAAGAGAAAGAAGCAAAGAAAGAAGACAATGTATCTGGAGAGCTAGGTGTTTGACTCCTAAGTTAAACCTATTTTGTACATAATCGAGAATGCTGTTCTTTTAAGAGTGAATTAAGATGGATATTAATATTCAGGGTATACAGAGTTTACCTTCCACACAATTCTATTACTGTAACTGAAATAAGAAAGGAGTCATTAATCTGCGCACTGAAGGGGGACAGTCATGTATAGACACTACTGCAGTCAGTTACCACCAGCTGAAAGCCATGTAAGTATCTCAGTACTCAAAATTGCAAAACCATATAATAAACCTACTGTGTTAATATTTTGTGACTATTTACACAGTGAATTTTACAGTCGCACAGACATGTCTCCAACATATATCATTACTATTAGAGTGCATTGTTTTTCATTACCAGCAAACACTATGTCACAATCACCCCACCAAAGCTTTCTTTGGCAGATCCCATTTATCCCTGAGTTCCAGATATGCTATCCCAAACTGATCTAAGAACATCCATCAGAAATCCCTGAGAAAAGAGAAAAAGGCCTAAGCAATGGGACATCCCACAGATTACTTCTCTCCTTCAGCCTCATTTTATTATTATTATTCCATTTTGTCTTTACGGCATTTTGATGCTAGGATAGGTAGTCATATACTGGTAGTTAAGGCTCTTCAAACTATGGCAAAAGTAGTGAGTTCAACACACTTTTGTAGTTGCATATACATATAAGAATGTGGTTGAGCTTATGTAGACCAGTCAAGAGACACTTGCCATATAATTCCTGTGGCTGACACTATAATTTGAACAATGTACAGTATTCTCTGCTTCCATATGTTTTTTTCTAAGACTGCAAGATCCTGGTACTTGTTACATTTCTGTTCCATGTTTCTTGCAGGTTGTGCATGTCTACAATGGTTATGCCTATCAAGGATGTGATAATGGTAAGTTTATCTGTGAAGATTACGTGGTTATGAACAATGGTCTTGTCTGTTAAAATACTACAGTTCCAATAAAATCTGTAATAATCATTTCTAGAACACTTGTTCCAATGTATCTATAATATAGTAAGTCATCCTCAGTACAACTGTATGTACGGGCAAACTTGTGGTCAACAATCCTTGTTAGATGATTTTGTCTCAAGAAACAGTCTGTCAGTGCTAAAATCTTAAATCCTGCAATAATGGTATTGTTTCCAAAACTTAATTACATTTTTTTATGCATGTCATTAAGATTCCCATGGTAAGTTGGTCCCTGTCACCATGGCATGGTGCATCCTCAGGCTGCAGATGGAGGAACACCCCCTAATATGGAGGAGAGCTGCAAATATATTGAATAAGCAGTCACGGACAGACAAGGGGTGGTCCTCCAGCTTGGGGGTTGGGTGAGGTACTAACAACTCCTCACCGAAAAAAATGACCTTGTTACGAAACAAATACAGGTGCCACGGACATGGACTTATCATTTGCTACAACCTAAGCAATTGAAAAGGGACATGAGATTTGATATGTTGAATGTTATGAGCCTGTATGGCTAATATTCCCTTACAACAGCAACCAGGGTATTAGCAAGATATAAAATTAGATTTAGTGGGTGAACAGGAACTTATGTGGGACATAGGGGCCATGGTAACAGCAGGGGATTATATTTTTTTTCTAAGGAAAAGAAAACGAAAATCATCAATTAGGAACAGGATTTTTATTACACCACAGAATAATATCAGCAGTTAATTTAAGAGAGTAGAGTTTCTTAGTAACAAGATGTCGTATATGGTTCTCAGAGGTTGCTGGTGTAATATTATTTTGAATGTGCATGCACCAAAGTCAGAAGAAACGGGATGTTTCAAAAGACAGGTTTTACGATGAATTTGAGCAGGTTTTTTTTATCATTTTCCTAAGTACCATGTGAAAATTTTTTTTAGGAGATTTCATTGCAAAAGTGCGGAGAGAGAATATTTTCAAATTAACAATTGGGAATGAGAGTCTACATCAGGATAGTTATGATAATGGCATCAGAACAGTAAACTTTGCCACACTAAAAAATCTGTTCGTTAAGAGCACAAAGTTTCTGCACTGAAACATTCGTAAGGACATTTGGTCCCTGACTAATGGGAAGAATGACAACCAGATTGCATATTGACAAATAGGAGATGGCATTCGAGCAGACGTGATATACGATCTGTCAGGGAAGCTACTGTGATACTGATCAATATTTTATAGTTGCAGATGTTACGGAAAGGTTGACAGTAGAGAAACAAGCAACACAGAAGTTTTATGAGGAAAGATTTAATCTCAGTAAGCTGAATGAGATGGAGGATAGGAAATAGTATCAAATTAAGATCTCAAACAGGTTTTCAGCTCTGAAGAACTTAAATGATAGCTAGGACATAAATATGGCCTGGAAACACACTGCAGAGAATATCAGAACTTCAGCTAAAGAGAGTCTTGGTCTGTACGAAATGAAGCAGCATACACCACTGTTTGATGACAGATGTTTACGACTTTTTAGATCAAAGGAAGGAGGCTAACATGCAGTGGTTACAGGATCCAAACCAAAGTAATAAGATAATCTAAACAGTGACAAACATGAAGATAGTAGAAATTTCAGGAACAAAAAGAACGAATATCTGAAAGCTAAAGTTAACAAACTTCAAACAAACAGAAAGATAAAAAAAATAAGAGACTCTTATAGGGACATCAATGATTTAAGAAGGGTTACCAGCCTAGAACTAATATAGTAAAGGATGAGAAAGGTGATTTGGTTACAGACACCTTCAGTGTTTTGGCTAGGTGGAGGAAACATTTCTCTCAGCTATTCAATGTACATGGGGTTAGTGATGTTAGGCAGACAGAAATACATACAGCAGAACCAACAGTGCCTGAGCTAAGTGCCTTTCAATTTGAGATGGCTATGAAAAAGTTAATATGACATAAATCAACAGGTATTGATCGAATACCAACAGAATTGATTAAAAGCAGGGGCTAGAACAATTCACTCTGAAATCCATAAATTTATTAATTCTGTTACGAATAAGGAAGAAATTACTGAGCAGATTAATCATTGTACCTAGTTATAAGAAGGGTGATAAAACAGACTGTCATAATTATAGATTATATAGATTTATATCACTTTTGCCAACTACATACAAAATTTTATCCAACATCCTACTCTCAAGGTTTACTCCACATGCAGAGAAAATTATTGGGGATCATCAATGTGGATTTTGATGCAACAGGTCAACAACTGACCATATATTCTGCATTCATCAAATACTTGAGAAAAAAATGGGAATACAACAAAGCAGTGCATCAGCTCTTTATAGACTTCAGGAAAGCTTATGATTCAGTTAGAAGGGAGGTCTTGTATAATATTCTCCTTGAGTTTGGTACCCAGACAGAACCATTAAGTCTAATAAAAATGTGTCTGACTGAGATGTATAGTGGAGTCTGGGTAGGTAAGAATTTGTCTGATATTTTTCCTATTAGGAATGGTTTGAAACAAGGAGATGCTCTATCACCATTGCTTTTCAACTATGCTTTAGAGTATGCCATGAGGAGGGTTCAGGTAAACCAGGATGGTATGCAATTAAATGGTACACATCAGTTTCTGGTTTATACTAATGATGTTAATATATTGGAAGTGTACACACTATAAAGCAAAATGCAGAAGCTTTGATAGTGGGTATTAAGGAGACTGGACTAGAAGTAAATGCTGATAAAACTAAGTACACGGTCATGTCTCAAGATCAGAATGCAGGATGAAGTCATAATATGAACTTATGTATATTGAGGAGAATATTTGTGCCTAGGAGGGACGAGGTGCCAGGGCAATGGAGGAAACTATATAATGAAGAGCTGAATGATCTGTACTCCTCACCCAATATTGTTTGGGTGATAAAATCGAGAATGAGATGGGCGGGGAATGTAGCACGTATGGGAGAGAAGAGAGACGTATACAGGATCTTGGTGGGGAAACCTGAGGAAAAGAGACCTCTTGGAAGACTCATGCATAGATGGGAGGATAATCTTAATATGGATCTACAGGAAGTGGGATATTGGGGCATGGACTGGATTGATTTGGCTCAGGACAGGGACAGGTAGTGGGCACTCGTAAATGCGATAATGAACCTTTCGGTTCCACAAAATGTAATTTCTTGACTAGCTGAGACCCAGTTAGTTTCTCAAGGACTGTCCTCCATGCAGTGAGTGAGCAAGTTTTTAATATCCAGTTCTTTCAGAATATGTTTGCAGTACTGAAAAGTATTGACACCCTGTCCTAGACTGTGATCATAAATCCTTGAGTTTCACCAAACAGATCTGCATGAGTTGGCAAAGTTTCTGGCACCTTTTTTTTCCCCCCTTCTTTTTAACATTCTGCTGGTAAAGATCGTGTGGGTGACAGCCGTGTAGTGCTTTTTGGGCCCATTTCCTTCGGGTACCTTTGTTACAATCATCATGGGTAGAAATATCAGCAACCATGGCATGCAATATGTGTAGGTAAGAGTAAGCGTTATCACCTTTTGTTATTGCTTGGTAGAGGGATGAATCTTGTTTCTTTTGCAAGGACCAATGCAGATGCTTCACTTGTTCATCACACAATCTCATTATATTTATCAGAGAGCGTTCACCCATCTTTTGAGGCAAAGTCAGTCACTCAATAGCTGTTTGGGGATGATGGACTCTACATTAGTAAGAATTACTCTTTTCTTGATTTGAACAACCTCCAGATCGGTTTTAGCCCATTAGATCACTCTGAATGTGTAATAAGTCAACACAGCAACAGCACAGGTATTTATAGCTTTGAATATATTTCTCCCACTCAACTGTGACACTAGTATATCTGTTAATCTCTTTGTGTATAAAGCAATCACTCTTTCACAGTCTTATGTCTAATTTGCAGAGCTTGAAGATGACCCAAATATTTATACATTTCTTTTTCCTGCTTATGTTCAATAATAACTCCACTTTCCATCACAAATCCTTTAGTTTCTAGGTTTCCTTGGGATACACCATCGTTTTGAATTTATTCAGTCTCCATTGGAAAGGTTTCTGTACGGCACAGAAGTTGCTGTATAAGTCCATAAGCGTTTGATGTTATCCATGTGCATCAAATGATTTGTTTAATGTTATACTTCATTATTTTATTTCATGGGGAGTCCACAACAACAACAACAACAACAACAACAATAATAATAATAATAATAATAATAATAATAATCCTGTTAGGGCTTATGCCCTTTGACCTGTTCCAGCTTAAATATTTAGGGTATCATCTTTGGCATGTCTGTCACTACAGTGAAACCTCTATCCTTTACACCCATGTTTGCCATTTTCCTGCAACTGTGGTTCATTTTTTTCAGTCCCAAGAAATTGCCCATAAAAACAGTGAATTATTATGCATGATTTCAGGCTTCCGCCACAATGTAGAAGAGATCTGTGCTCTTTTCGGATATTATGCGGCTCAGAATGGTAATTCTGTACTGATGTTTTGGGACATCCTATCAGGCCCATTTTCAAGGGACAAGAAGTCCAAGAAGAATGTCTTGCTGGACTTCTTGGCCACTGAAAATGGGACTGATAGGTTGTCCCAAAGTGTTGGTATGGAATAACCACTCCATGTGTAATATCCTGGAAGAGCACAGATCGCAATGTATTATTATTTTTGATGGATCCTTCCTCAAAGTGTAATTTTCCTGCATCAATTCTTCAGAACTTCCACTCCCTACCCACAATATTCCTGCAAGTACTGTCTTTGAAAGAAAAGTGAAAGTAACATGTTTTTCGAATATACATTACTGCCACACATCAACCAAGTGTGGCATAAAGTAACACAATGTTTTGGAAACTTGGAGTAGCATTAAGCGGCCTACACTGACAATTACCATTTCAGTCATAACTGTACCTGCAAAATGTCACAAGTCAGCCAAGTGCAGAATGTTAGTTGAGTGATAGGGAGGCAGTAGATGTAAGGTGGCAAACCTGAAATGTATGTTCCACAGTTGTTGGTAGCACTGTCTTGCATCATGTTTGAGTTTCATTGATCTAGGCATTACATTTATATTCTTATGCAATCTTACTCCTGTTTTTATACTCTTCCTTGTATGTAAAACCTGGACACCACTACTTGCCATTTCATACCCTACAAAGCAAAATGGGATGCTTCACAAACAACTGAAGAGCACTGAAGAAGAGAAAAATCTGAGAAATTGACTGACAAGCTAAACAATTCTGATTAGCACCATCCACGCTAAACTCCAGTGTTGTGAAGAAAAGGGAAAATCCAAGAGAAAATTGACAAGTGTGACAAGTCCTGTAGGAGAAGAAGATTGGAACAGAATCAACTTTTTGTGAGCTTGAGAGCATTCTATTGGCATTTCCAGCATTAAGTTGTGGGATTAATGTATGGGTGTGGGGGGCAGTGGAAAAGATAAACATGGCCTTGAATCAGTGCAGAGTTGCATGGAAACAACCAAACTTATAAGAGTTAAATCTTTCTTTTACATGCACAGCATTAGTGAACATTATGAAAAGAACATTCCAAACTTGGAATCAGAGCTGTTTCTTCTGAAATATAAGGTTTCAAGCAACAGCTGCCCATTACACATTTCTTTGGAAAAAAGTGATTTATGTACAGGTAGTAATATAACTTCTTATATATTTATTACTTTGTAGATTTAAGGGAAGAATTATAGTTTTTCTTTTTGTTGTTTTCTTGTGTTACTGATTATTTCTTGTTATCTTTAATTTTTAATTTCTACTTTTTAGTTTTGGATTTTATACATTTATTCAATAGACAAAGCAAACCTGTATGAAATGCAAACATAGTTGGGATCCCAACATGTAGCCAGCATCTATTAACTTGATTCGCAAATAGGCCTGATGATGGTCATGTAAGGACCGAAACATGTAGCCTC
>JGI20166J26741_11487807_pt1 | contig 12923 bp, 13 predicted proteins | sample TergutCu122P5_FD_26741 | JGI IMG/M metagenome (IMG submission 26741)
GGCAACATTCTCCACACAGTGCACACATCTTGTCACCCGACTCTCCAGCATCACAACAGCTACAACAGGACAGACAACTATAGGCAGTGGAACGCAGTCGAATCTCCTGATGATGGGCATAAAGATGCCTGAAACATGTTGAGATACTATTGATTACCAATAAATCATTATTTGTTGCATCTAGTTGGTCTCTCCTTTACTTACTTATCAAAGATGCACAGTCATTCAAACATAAAGCAGTCAGTCAAGTTTATGGTTTCTCAGTCTGTTTTTGGCAGGTAATTTTAATATTGTCCTCACATCTATGATCACAGAATCTATAAATATGGTTACAGTATCTTCATTAATAGCCTGTATTATATAATGTAAGTATCTCCTGGAACTGACCACCAACTCAGAAGACATGCTTGACACCTGCTGAACAATTTATTGAAAACTATAGCTCTTATCTAGAAATTGCTGATACTACATGTCTGACATTCTCTTAAAGCTTGTTATGTGTGTGGTTTGCTTTATATGTAATGTCTTTCAAACTTCACCACCATCACATGGTGTTGCACTGGGTGAATGTGAAGGCCACAGACTACTTATCTGGTCCTTCTCTCTGTCACTTAAATTTTCAAAATGTTGTGGAAGAAGAAGGATCTGATTATTCTTTTTGCACTGACAGCACACCACACTCCAACTTTAATGTCACGTAAGAGCATATTATGTGTTAGGCTGGGTTTAGCTGCTGACCAGTACCTGTTAGTGTAGGTTTTTTTTTGTGACAATTTGAGTAATATCATATGTATCAGTGACAAATGGATTGACTTACTGTTACACACTATGGGACAAAACCTCGGACAAGTCAGTATTCTCACAACAAAGACTTTCGTTGACATGTTTTTAAATGCACTCCAGTATTATCTGATGTTTCTTCAGAAATAATACGTTGTGTTTGGTCTTGCTTCTTCTCTAGAAAACCTCATCAGTTAATATACTATTTTGAAGTACAATGAAACAGCAGAAAACAAACTTTTGAATTCATTACAACACTTTTATACGATTTGTTCCTTATGTAGGTTTCCACATTAAAAACCCCTTGTATTAGACGGTGCTTCATATTCACAAAGAATAATAACAGGTTGTCTGTTACTCGCAGATTATAAAACTGGATTGTTGTAAGACTAGTTCAGGCCTGTGGATGACGCATTGTAACTGAATGTGCTGGGATGCAGCAGCTAGAGATGAGTCATACAGTGCCAGAGAAGGTAGCCAATAGCTTTTATTTCACTTTCAAATGGATGCCATGTAGTTCAGAACTCACAACAAGAGAACTGCATGCTAAGAGTTTCAAAGGTGCATGCATGGTATTATACCATAGTGTAATTTGCCTCTCATTGACACAGATTTTTATAGAAACTTGCCATTTCAGTAACATGTGTTATTGAGGTTCAGTGCACATCATCTTTGTGATATTTTGCATCCCCCCCCCCCACTCATTTTTTTGGACTCTGAGAGTGGACTCCATTCTGCTGTGGGCATCTGTGTCTAGCATCATTTACTGATGAATTCCCTGTAGAGTAACTGAAGAAAAACATATTCTTTTGTTTGGCTTGACTTGTCTGAATTGTTACAGATTGCTAGCTTGAAGGAACGTGGATCTAATATGCTGCCCCTATCCCCTGTGCTCATTATACACTGCCATGGTGGAGGTTTTGTGGCACAGAGTTCCCGCTCACATGAAGTATACCTGCGAGACTGGGCTAATCAGCTGAAAGTGCCCATACTGTCCATTGACTACTCATTGGCCCCACATGCACCCTTCCCACGGGCCCTGGAGGAGGCACTGTATGCATATTGCTGGGCTATCAATAATGCCAGCATCTTGGGCTCCACAGCAGAAAAAGTCATCCTGGTTGGTGAGTTATAGTAATGAGGGGGAAGGGGATACAACAGATTGGAGATTGCCGTTTATACCTGGTCGGTTTTTGAACTTGGTACATCACAAGTACAAGTTAGGCATGTTACCATTGTCATGCTTGTGTTCTGCAGTTTGTTAGAAGGTAGGATGATAAATTTTAGTTTAATAGAATTCATCTCGTTGTGTCATTGAGACATTCATAACAAAATCGTATTATCAGTGCAACTCAACCATATATTCTTAGAACAGTGCAACATGTTTCAGATTACATAATCCATCATCAGGCTAAATATTGACTTCAGTTGCAGGTAGAATGCAACTCATAATGCTACATGATTTTTTCTTCTTCTTCTTCTTCTTCTTTTTTTTTTTTTGTGGGATCCCACAACATAACATTAATATTACAATAAAATTGTAATATGCAAAATTAGCCAATAGTAAGTCAAATTAAATTTAAAATTTTTTATTAAAATTAATTCTAGTTTGTATTCTAGTTGTGTTTTTAAATCAGTAGTCTTGTAGGGTCTCAGAAGCCATTGGAGTAAGATTATGTAGAAATAAGTTAAAAATACTTTTGTTAAGAGTCTGTAGATATTAAAAGAGGTAGGTAGGACAGTTATGTTTTTATACTCTTGCCCTGAGGAAGTATAAGACAAAAGTTGTGTATTATTTTTACTTGGTTATGGTCATACTATGATCTCAGTGTGTGTATTTTGACCCCCAGTATTTTAATATTTGTTTCTCTACTGACTGTATTTTTGGAGAAAAGTTATTTTTATATACGAGATTCTAAATGTGTTATTAATTTCTTGATATTTTCAGTTTATTGTTATGTGTCATAACACATTCATTTAACAAATAATTGGTCTTAACTGTTGTGGTTCTATATCTGGGTGTGTTTACTTCTTCCTCTTCCACTAGTGAACCTAAGACTCTTAGGTTTACTTTTTCCTCTTGTACACGTCAACCTAAGACTGGTTGGCAGGTAATCCCAGACTAACACACATGATTTTACTTGACCTTATACAGTCATTGCTGTTCAAGACATATTCTGCTCTGATGTTGTGCTTTTCGGGTTTTAGATTTATGTTGCTTGCTTTGGAAGAGTTACAGTACTGAGGTGAAAATGTCAGTTTCATTTTTGGATTGGAAATTGTCATAAACTGTTTGGGTGGGGGCTGGATGACCATGTTTTGATTTGGAGCGTGGGCAGGATTTTTCACTTTTGTCACATCAAGTCTGACTCTTGTACCTACCCAGCCATCTATGCAGTTGATGATGGGAGATTAAGCATCCACAGGGTGAAGCTAACCCCTCGATTCCAGTGCTAAAGTGAAGAACACATGCAGTATGAATTTTCAGGAAAATCCTGCCAATGGGACTCAAGGTACAGGCAAACACATACATAGGTCTTCATGTAAAGTGCCCTTACCTATAGACTGAGTGCAACCAAACTTATAGCATTTATAGTGAAAGTGTCCAGTGTCCCAGATATGAATCTTGAAGAAAATCCCTATAATGTGAGCCGAGATACAGGCAAAAGCTAAAGGTAAAGGTCATCCCGCAACAGGCGGATGTGGCCCAAGGGGTTTTGGGTAGGTTAAGGCCCCGGATTTTCCTGATCAGCACTACAAGGGTGGTAGGTCGTCAGCCCTACGCACCGGCTGCCTTTACCCCAGGAGAAATCCCTGGTACTCATTTTCAGAGGCTGAGTCGACCCTAGGGCATATGGTTCCGTTGGGAGCTACGGAAAAAATCCCCAGTGACACCACCGGGAATCGATCCCAGGACCTCCCGACTAGTAGCAGAGTGCCTTAACCACTATGCTACCCCAGGCCCCCAGATACAGGCAAAAACATACATTAGTTTTCATCTAAAGTTCCTTTAATTACAGATTGATACATCATTTGTAGTGAATGTGTGTAGTGTTCCAGACATGAATTGTTAGGGAAAAACCGCCAATGGGAGCCAAGACACAGCCAAAGAGGGATATTGCTCTTCATGTAAAGTGCCTGGAATTATTGGTTGATCACAATCAAATTTAACATTGTTTCTAGCAAATGTGCTTAGTGTTGCAGGTATAAAATTTCAGGAAAATCTCTACAATTGGAGCTGAAGTAGAGCTGAAAAGGACCATAGTTTTTTATGTAAAGTGGCCTTCATTATTGACCTAGCACATTAAAATGTACATCACTTTTATCAAATGTGTGTACTGCTCCAGATATGAATTTTCATGAAAATCCCTAAATTGGGAACTGAGATACATCCATTAAAGTAATTTGCTGTTCATGTAATGTGACCTTAATTATAGACCAGTCCCAACTAAACTTACATTATTTTCAGCAAATGCATATAGTATTCCAGATAGGAATTTGCAGGAAAATCCTGCAATGGGAGCTGAGAACATATGTTGATCTTCATGTAAAGTGCCCTGAAATACAGACCATTCACAATAAAAGTTGTAAGCTTTTGTAGTGAATGTGTATAGTGTCCCATTTTTCCTGTTCACCTTATTGGCATGGTGTTTAGTTGCATGGACAGTGCTACTTTCATTCTTTCTCTTTAAGCTTAGCATAGACAAGAATTCCCATGTTGGGATTGTGTGTCTCTCAGATTAGTAATTGAGATATCTGCATAATATGCTAGTTATGTTTGGATATCAGGAACATTCATTTAAATAGTTTGAGTCAAGTAGGGTGACCTAAATTTACAATCTTTCTTTCACTGTTCAAGTTTCCCCGTATTAACACATGTTTCAGGTATTGCTTGTGGAACTTAGCGTTTTGATAGCTTGTAAATTTTGAACGCAGTGAGCTAGTGATTAGAATTTGTGTTCACTCTTACAGGGGACTCAGCAGGAGCAAACCTCAACATTGGTGTAACCATGAAGTGTATTGAACTTGGCATACGTCCTCCAGATGGGTTATTTCTGGCCTATGTGCCACTGTTGATGTCATTTGTGCCATCTCCCTCAAGACTTCTGTGTCTTATGGATCCCTTACTGCCTTTTGGTTTTGTGATGCGTTGCATGAAGGGTATGTGTTTTGTGTGTGTGCATGTGCATACAATGTATATCCTATGTAAACCTTTGATGATGGTGCATGCGGAGTTTTTACAGCTTCTGTTTGAAATTTTAGTTTTATCTAACTTGCAGCAGAAATATTTCTAGTTCATCATTGTCTAAAGGTTTGTGTTACTTGTACCTTAGTTTTGCCACTGACCAGTTCTTTGTTTACTTACAACACTTACCTTGGTTTATTGCTGCTAGTTCAGTAATCTCAGTTTTCAAGTGGGCTCTTTAGTTCTTATTTAGTGAGAGAGTCACACCAGAGGCTTGATGCATTGAATCACTCTTGAACATCACTGACCACCATATGTTACTTCACTGCAGTGTATCATAGAGCTCCTAGTTCAGATTTTTTATGTCTCTGTAATGAATCCAATGGAATAAATATTTCATATTTGGTCACTGTATACATTTCAGACTTTCTGTTTCGTTTTGTGGGAGGATGGATATGTGTTTATGGGTGTGAGCACACACACACAGATGCACATGCTGACACTGTATTGTCTGATAACGGCTGCATTACTCAGGTATAAAAGAAATGTACAGTGCAACCCCCATTTTGCACATCTGTAATACTGTTTCAAATTGAATGTAAAATCAAGGGAATTGTAGAACCAAGGAAGTGAATACTATGCAGTCTGAAAAAAGTGGATTGCCTTATAACAAAACTTCGGCAAGCCATTTAAAATACGAATGTTAGAACATTACCAATGAAAATAAACATGGTATGTGTATGTATAGAATTAACTTGTCATACACGTAACCTATAGTAGCTGTGATGCTTTGCTGATGCTTGTGTCGAACGCACTGTATATTTTAAATTTAAAACAGTGAAATGGAAGAAGGAGATGTGGGGAGTGGGGCTGCCAGTCACAAGATAAAATTGAAATTTAGTGACACATTGTGATAATAACATGAGCAAGGTGAGATATATACAGTATTTATTGTATTTCTTTAACCAGTCGGTAAGGGTGAGGTGCCTCTTTTTTTTCTTGAGTTTGTAGTCTGTATAGTTGATTTTCACTTTTGTTGGACATTACAGTCATACTCTCATGAAAAGCAAATTGGCACATACATGGCTGCTTCTATACCTGATGGTTTATGCAAGAATGTTGCCATACCTTTAGCAACTTCTTTCTCCTCTTCTAGCTTTTCTAACCTGATGAAGTGCTAGTCACCTTCTGTTGATTTGAATAAAAATTGTGAGAATAAAGTGTGCAACCTAAAATCGCAGAAATGTTCATAGTCAGGACTGGGAAAATGAAGTGTAAATTCTGGTAAAATGTAAAATTGAGGAAATGTAAAGTGGGTTAAAATTTAACATTGTTCTTTTGGGCATTTGGCTGGGACCTTTCAGAAAATGAATAAAATTATGTAAAACACAAAATATGGACATGTAAAATAGGGGTTTCACCATATTGCCAACTGATTTTTTTCTTCCTTTGTGATACAGCATATGCTTGTCCTTCCAAGGATATCAGTAGGACATCATCAAACACAAAGACACTGGAAGGCAGTGACACAGAGTCGTTTGAGGAGGTCTCAGAGAGTGACTTACAGGAGCTGGCCGCCCACAAGAGTGCACTGTCAAATGGCTCTGACACCCTGACAGCGGTTTCTCTCACATCTCTGCAGTCCAAACCTGAGGCAGACCAGGCAGTAGGCAACAATGGTATGGGATGTTTGTTGTTGCTAATGAGCTATTTTCTTTGTCTAAGTGGTGGAGATTTTAATGTAGCATGAAAGTACTACATGTTTGGACAGAAAGTCATAGCAAGCTCAATGTCTCCTTACATACTGTTAAACTCAGGAGATGGCCAGTGGTTTGAAGATTTGTTTTAAGGGTGTTCATACACAGACTAACATAATTTACATCCTAAGAAACATGATTGTTTTTTTTGTTTCAGACATGTTTACATTTTATGTATATACATCTAGATAATAAAGATATTGCACAAGACACACAGTGTGTATTTATGATCAAAATAAGTCATGCTGTGTGTAAGAAGTGCAGAGTTACTGCATAGCACATATATTTGGCATCTTTTCCTTCGTTCTTCTCTCCTTTCCCTGTCAGTTTACTTTATTCAGTAGTCCATTAAAGTATTCTGCACATGTTATTTATGGTTGGGTTCTGGTTTCTGACAAATGTTCATTGTTAAAAAAAACTTCAGGAATAACAGTGCAGAACAAAGTGGTATGTATAGATGGGTATAAATATTTAAGGAAACTGTGTTTTGTTAAGTGTTTATATTTAATTTACGTATTTATGCATTAAGCAGTTTATGTTACATAAGAGAGTGTTAGTTCTTAGTATGTATTTTTGGGACTGGAGGAATTTTTTTCAGTGGACAGGTTTCCATTCAATCCATGTTTCACCGCTGTTTCTTTCAGTAGATAACTTAATGAGATTTGAAAACACACTTTAGTGAAAGGAGTCTTAATTTATATGCTTGTATGTATGTGTTGAAACATGTTTCTCTTTGCATAGCAGCATATTTGTAACATATAAGATAAGGTATGTGTTTATGTTCAAACATCAATGAGCGGGCTGTGTTGCACTGTCCATTTCTGCAGATTGATATTCTGACAGTTTTTGGTATCCATACTTAGACCTAACCCAGTGAAATGAATTTGGGGATAGGATGTGAATAATTGAAATATTCATATGTTGCAGGTCCTCCCACCCCAACAGAATGCTATATGTCTGAGTTCTTGGAGAAGTACGTTTTAGATTCTGACACAGATTCAGAGGGACGTAAGATCCCAGTGCTTCGTACAGAGCCCGAAGTGGAAGAAAATGTCTTGTTTGAGATTCCACCTCGACAGGGCTTAGGACTGAGCTCCAAGTTGGGTCGTGCTGTGGGAAACATAGCAAGCTACATGACAGGCACAGAGCCACAGCATACACCAGCTGTCAAGCACAGCCAAAGGTTGGTAAAGTATTATGTGTGGGAGGATCAGAAAGTTCCCTGCACCTGTGCATAATTTGTAGTAAATAGGACATGTGTAAAACCTAACCTTGTCACCATCAACATACTGCCCTTCTGCACATACACTTCTTCTGGCAATCCTGCTATTGATGGGCACACCTCTCGCATACTTCTTTTGATATTGCTGGGAGAACTGCTCTCGCATTGTTGAATTTCTTCTGCATATAAAAAATAACCTTTTAGCATAGTGTTGCTTCATGGGAAAATCCAGAAGAGGCACAGAGTGAGTTTTGTAGAATTGGTGGCTGCAGGATTGTTGGAATTTTATTCTTTGCCAAATACTGCTGCACTGCAGAAGTGTGACATGGTACAGGATTTCCAACTATTTCTCCATTTTTCTGTTGAATTTCCTCTCCAAGCATCCTGAATCATGATATAAAAAGTGAAATTCACTGTTTGTCCTATTTGGACAAAGTGGTATTGCACCTCACCCAAGCTATTGAAAAATGTGATCAGCAATGATCTGCTGCTGAGATGCTTGTCTGCTAGTGATTCTTAACTATTTTTACATTAGTTGTATGGTTATGCGTAGCGGATTCTTTAAAAACTTATCTCAATAAACCACAGTGAGGTTTACAAGTGTTTCTGCTGCTGAGTTACCTGGTTTCAAAAAAAACTTGATATTTGCCTGCTGTTTAGACTGAGGCATTGCAGTGAGCACTGTTGACACACTTCCACTCCATGGCCAGACTGTGGCATGCTAACATGCTTTGACTTGTTCCAACTTTAATTTAATGGTCTGCATCCTGTTGTGTTATTGACAATAAAAATTACTTATTTACTTGTCTGTACAAGTTTATTAACACTTAGTATCAATTTTTCAGACTGCACAAGGCATGTTTCTACCAAGGCTGTCATCTGCGGGCCTTGTTGTTCAAAATATGTTGCCATGTATAGTCTGAAAAATCAGTGTGCAGTGTTAATGAAGTTGCAGAGATGCTTAATTAAGTAGCTTTTATTATTCAAAATCATTCCACAAATACATTGCAGTGTATTCCTGTGAAATTCACGCCCCTTGCTTGAACAGGAAGTGCTGTTGTCTCGATAAAGCCGAAGTCTAAAACGTTTTTTGGCCTTTGAATGTTCATAATTCTGACTCTTGCACCATAGGTTTGTCACAGTATTGTTTGTGCACATAAAGTTTTTGGATTAAAGTACACTCCATGCTTTTAGTGTTGCTGGAAATGTACAGTAACTCCACGACTTACGCAGTGCTATTGATGGTGGTGGAGTTGGTAGTAAATTGGAATGGGTACTCCTAATGTATGTAAGAGTAAGCATTGCTGTTCAGAATGGTATCAGTGAAGATACTGGCTGAATAGTATTAGTAGAAGCAAGCAGTAGCAGTGTGGTAGAAAAGAAAATAAATTGAAAGTTCCTGTTTTGGGGTACTTCACAGTGCAGTGCTGTTTTGTTTCCTTTTCTTTGGGAAAATTCAGTTTGTGATTTTAAATATGTATTCTCAAATAGCAGCTGATGGCACACTCCATTAGCATTTCTACATTGTTTGTTAAAATTGTGGCAGTAATCAGGTATGGAGACTGGAGTTTTTAATGTTACAATCAGAAATGTTCTTGCAAATTCTGCAAATAAAAATGTAAAGACTGTCCAATTACATGCTCAGCAGGCATATGGGGGAGTTCCAGGTATAGCTTTAACCATACATGACCCTGGCGCCAGAAGGGTCAGTGGTCAGTGCCACACCCAGGCTGCTTTATCCCCGGCACCCATTGTACAGGAGGCTGGGTGGGCTTCGTGGCCCATCTGTATGGGTCTGGAAAATCTTCCTAAAACCAGGTTTGGAACCCCAGGCTGTCCACCCTGTGGCAAGTCATTTTGCTGACTATACTCCAGGCTGTCCATCCTGCGGCAAGTCACTATGCTGACTACACTATCACTTACAGATAAAACATCATAACAGAATGTTGGGTTCTACATCTAAGCACTCCTCATGATTTAAAACTTTGCAGTTGGAGTCTTGGTAATGGGTCTATAGAGACACTGGACTCAATGATGCAGCACAGCCTGTCGGATGAGTTGCACTTCACTCTTCCTGCAGATCCATACCTGTCACCTTTCTGGGCAAGTGATGAGGTGCTCAGACAGCTCCCCCCTACCAAGATAATGGTGAGTACCATAAGATATGAGAAACAGATGCAGAAATTGGGCCAGAATGGGCGAGTAAAAGTGCCTAGGGGGCAGGGGGAAGCTCAGACAGCAGTTGAAGCATTCCAGAGACGGATTTGTCATTCAGAAATATTGGTTGAGGCTAGGGTACATGGTTAATTATGATTTATAAACTGAGTTAAAAGGTGTATGAGCTTTATTTGTGTTGGAGCCTGTGCAAAAGGTGCTCTGGTATAGAAATTAATTGTAGCAAAATTTTAAAAGATAAAGGATCAAAACAGGAACATTGGAAACATCAACTAGTAGCACAGCACAGGATATTTCCTCTTCATAAACATGAGATGATTGTTTTGCACTGCAGTAAATATTTTAAAACTTATAAGAAATAAGCCATGTGTTTGAAGATTTTGCTATATTCTGTACATATACATGTCATTTTGCAGTCGGTGCAGATGGACCCATTTTTGGATGACTGTGTGATGTTTGCCAAGAAACTGAAGAAGCTTGGAGTGGCAGTGTCATTAGATATTTTAGATGGCCTCCCTCATGGCTTTCTCAACTTCAGTCAGGTAGGAGGCTGCTGCAGTAAAACCCATACTTCACATTCCAGCTTTTACATTCTTGCAATTTTTTGTGGGTTCTGTTATGGTTCCAGCCAAATGCCTATAAGAACAAGGTTAAATTTTAACAGATTTTACATTTCCTTAGCTTTACTTGTTCCCAGAATTCACACTTCATTTTCCCTTGAATATTTACCAGATTTTGCGTTCTGTAGTTTTATTCTGAGAATTATTTGTGTCAAGAGCTGCTACTGGTTGATCCAAGATGATGTCTGGCAGTGTTGTTTCACTACAGTATTATGTATACCTTGAAAATAACTTTTCTGACCTTACAATGAAATGTGACAACCAGTATCTTTTCCTTTTTGCACAAAATTGTATACATTCACTTTAACAGCTGCCTTCATTACAGGCATGAGATGGAGGATTAGTGATTGCATTTGCCGTCAGAGTACTGGCAGGAGTAGACCTTTGTTACAAACCATTAAGCACCAGGATGAGTTTTCTTTGCTTTCATTGTTCAGCCTGAAAACAAAATTGTGGGTCCTTTATTAGCCATCTATACTAATGTGATGGGAAGAAGTCCCATGGGTGATGGTGATCATGAAGCTTGAGCTTTTCCCTTTTTGTGTAGCAATGTCTCTGGCCTGCAGCAACCAGCCCTTTAGTTTTTGTCACCATCAAGGTAATGACATGATCCCTACCAGCATTTGTGTGAACAGAATGGCTAGAAGACTGGAAGAGAATATAGGGAAGTGTGCTGAAGGAGGATTGTAGGCTTATGATATCACCATGTGTCCACCCATTTTAACTTTTGAACCTGATTTCCTAGTCGTTAACAACGGCATAGTGGACACGTAACCCGGTGAGGCAGGAGTGACTCAAGTGTCACTTACTTCAAGGTCCTGAAATTATGTATGACAGTAGATCCTGGGGGAAAAATATGCAACTGTTGTTAAGACAATATTTTTGTAGAACATCAAATAACAAGATGCTGTGTGAAAATTTTCTTCAGGTGTCAGTTTGATAGTGGTAATGAATGAACTATTGGTGCGAGGCATGTGAAATTCAGTATGGAGATAGATCATAAACTTATATACACATTACCCATAAAATTCTGTTTGTATATCAACAGTTAGGAAGATGGCAAGGATGCGTATCTTTGAGGTTACATGACAGGTTTAACATATACAGAATCCTTGTATAAAGTTCTAGACAGAAATGCTGCACAAAATAATGAAACCAAGGAATTACATAAAATTACTACCATATTATGGAATAGAGGGTGGATTAAGAATTGCCCTGTAAGAGAAAAGATGGGAGAGAGACCGACAGGATGGGAGGAACAAGTATCATGGTGGAGTGAACACTTTTCCAAAATGTAGAATTGTGACATAACTAAGGAAGAAGCAGATGAAGAACTAAATGTGACATACGTGGAAAACTCTGGCATTTGTACAGAGGAAACAACAGAAGTAGGAAATATCACTCCAGAAGCACTAAAAAATCATCAGTGAAATTGTTGCACCCGTTATTTGCAGACATTTGGGATAAACAGGAGATACCAGACAACTGGAAGGAAGGTCTGACAGTGATAATTGGAGAGGAATAATATTACTGTCTATACCAAGTAATGACAAGGTATTTTAAATAGACTGGAACTGGTATTGGAGCCCCATCTGATGAAAGAACACATAGGTTTCAGGAAAGGGTGAAACTTCATTGATCTTATTAATATACTTAGAATTATTTTAGAACAAAGTAAGGAATGGAAAGTAACACTCTGTCTTGCATTGGTGCACTTGGAAAAGGCCTTTGATTTATTAGCTAGGGATGTTATATGGCAAGTTCTAGGAGAATACAAGATCTTGAAGAAGATTGTAAACATTATCCAAGGCCTTATATGAAGGATTCAAATGTTGTTTCCTCCAGAAGGAAAGCTCACTTACTCCTTGGAAGTAACAACAGGAGTCAGAGAGGGTTGTAGATTATGTTTAACCCTATTTCTTTTAGTGTTGGACAGTGTCATGAACAAAGTCATAAGAGGCACGAAGAGAGGAATACAGTGGCGAATGATGGAAAGGTTAGACGATGTCGATTTTGCTGATGACATATGTTTATTTGCACAAAGATGGTGTGATATACGAGGAGCATCTAGAAAGTAAAGAATGTTTTGCCATTAAAAAATATTTATTGATAATAGGAAAGAAAAAGAATATGCAGGTTTTATTACACACCTTCTCCTACTTCTCCACATAGTCACCTTGGAC
>JGI20166J26741_11487918_pt1 | contig 12921 bp, 7 predicted proteins | sample TergutCu122P5_FD_26741 | JGI IMG/M metagenome (IMG submission 26741)
TTTGCATTTGTCACTTTCATCGTTACCTGATAATCTCCAACATTTGTTAATGTACCCGTAATAATGCCGGTATTCGCATCGACTGTCAATCCCTCCGGCAAATTTTCCGCAGCATATTGCAAGGGTTTTTCGCCGGTTGCCGCAATCTTATATAATAAAGGCGAGCCGGGGCGAACGCCGAATGCTTTAGCGCTGTTGATTTTAGGAAAATCCGAAACAGGCGGCGTCAAAATATAAGGTATCCCTTGACTGATTTGTAATTTTTTTCCTGTTTTTGATTCGGTAAAAGTGGCAACAAGCAAAAGCGGCTTTGTTTTATCAAACTGAATGGATAATTGTATGGATTCTCCTTTTCCTAAAACAACATTTGTATCTGAAATTTGCGTCGTTTCATCTGTTTCCAAATTAATAACAGAAATATCTATATTTCCCGTAACCGTTTGCGACTGGCTATTTTGACAAACCAATCCGGCGCCGGAAGATACGAAGTACATGGAGATTCCGTCAATAAGATCCATCATGCTTACAAAAGTTCCACCACCAAACATACCGCCAGGGCCGCTCGTATCAAAAACACGGACAGCAATCACATTTTCGGCATCCCACTTCAAAAAGGGAGCATTGGCAGAAACATGGTATTCTCTTACTACATTCCATCCGACGGTTTTCCCTATCAGTTGTCCGTTGAAATAAGTTTCATCATTATCGTCAATCTTGTTTAAAAAGACACGCAGGAAGTCTTTTAAAAACGATTGGTCCTTTAAGAAAGATGGTAATTGAAAATGAAATCGATACCACGCATATCCGTCGTAAGTCGAATATCCCTGACTGTCCCAATTTATTTTACTGTCGATTGTAGCCCATTGGCTATCGTCAAACGAAAACTCTTTCCACTGCTGGTTATCCCCTGTCTTGAATTTGGGATTTTCAAGCGGAACAGATTGTTGGGCGAATAAAACGCCTGAAAAAAAGAACGTACATAAAAGAACAAAAGACTTTGTTGTAATTTTTGAAATAGCTGTTTTCGTTTCCATAGATAAATCTATATTAAAATTTTGCTATATACCCGACACCAATTGACACCACACGAGGATCGGGCATAACTATGTATTCATCCCAACGGACGAAAAATTCAAGGTAATTTTTCTTGTCCAATCTCCAATTAGTTCCGCCCTGGAAACGCCATCTGTAAATTTCGTTTCCAAGAGGATCGTTCAGACTGTTGGTAGCTTCGACAGAAAAATAGGGGTTCCAACGTGAGCCCGGAATATTGTAATCGACGTCTAATTTATTTCGTAGTACATATTTCGGATTGGTTTTATACTCTCCCCTTGTTTCATCGCGGTTCGTCCCTTGGAAACGAGTACGCCATGTTAAAGAGATTCTTCTGTCGATTTTCTGTTTGTAAGAAAGATTTACATAATAACGATGCCTGACTTCATAGAGGAAATTGGTATTATACATATACATAAAATTATAAAAAACACCGGCTTTTAGTTTTTTGATAATGTTATATTCTATTCCAACGCCGCTCGTAAAGCGTTCAAATCCTGTATTATTGCTTAATAAACGGACTTCCTCATCAAGAGAAATAGCGGTACGTTTATTCAGGTCTTTATTTAACTGAACGGAAAAAATACCTCCTGCGTCAGTTTCGCGCTCCTGCCCCAACAGGGGGAGCGAAAACAACAATAAGACAATGAATACCGGATATTTTAACACTTTTCTGTTTTTTTAATCAAAACGAGTGATGGTATCAATCGTATTGATTTCGTTTGAAGCTGAATTATAATATACTTTAACGTAAGCAGTATCCCGGAGGAAATCAATATATCCGACTTCGACTTTCGTGATGTCCAATCCAGTACGTTCTTTCAAGTCGGCTACCAGTTCATCATACATATCCGGTTTAATGAGCTGTATTTTTTCATAAAGAATAATCTTCCATGAAGTGTGCTTTAATATCTTATTACTTTCTAACACCCAAATAGTGCCGATAAATAACAGATTAGTCAGCGCCAACTCTGCATAACTGACGCCCAGGGCCAAACCATTGATGACGGAAATACCGATTACTACGAACAAATAAGTCATTTCACGAATAGAAACCGATTCTGTTCGATAGCGGATTATCCCGAAAATCGCAAATAAACCCAATCCAAACCCAATTTGCATAGGGACGTTTTGCACTAAGAAAATCAACAAGAACACCGTCACCGAAAAAAGCATAAAGGTGAAATAGTAATCTTTCCGGTGACTTTTTTTATAATAAAAGAATTGAATAATTACCCAACAAATGAGTACATTAAAGAAAAATCGAAAGAGAAGTAACCAAAGGCTCGTTTCTTCTATCAGGGGTATTCCCATAAATGTTAAGCCGGTAGTTGATGCTTGATTGCCAAACTCAGCGGCAATGGCCGGATCGTATGCAGGCGCCGATTGAATCATTTTTTTATTGATTTAATAATTTATTTAATTGTATTAGTTGTTTTTTAAAATCGTTATACTTGACCCCGGAATCGGTCATTACAATTCCAAAACAGTATTTGCTGAACGAATTTTGCCGGATATGCAGTTTATTCATAACGTCGCGGAAGTGGGAATGCGACCATCCCCCCTGCTTCAATTCCAGAACCATGAGAGGTCCCATTTGTTCTTCTCGCCGGGTTTTGTAATTATAAAAAGAAACGTCTGTATCAATCGTAATGCGTTCCGTTTTTTCATTATCTACAAATGTAATGCGCCGGAATGAATTTTCCAGAGTAGGAATCAGAGAATTTACATCAAAGAGGGAATAGTCGGCGAGAAATTTTTTTTCTCCATTCAACTCTTCTATCGAATCGATACGTTGAGAATCAAAAGGGATTCTGAATTTACTTGTCCACCCTTTATTGTTTTTATTTTTCACTTCCAGAAAAGAAATATTGGAATCCAAATAAGAACGAATCCTGATTTTTTGGCGGTTTAATTTCCCATTTTGATGCATCACGTAAAACCCCAAATCCGACGTATCAAAATACTGAGTAAGATAAGGGGAAATCCTGCCATTATTGACCTCTTGCACCATAAAATCCGGCGCCATTTCTTCCAATACATCAGGAAGAAGAGAGATTGGCGCCGCAAATTTGAAGTCTAATCTATCCATCAAATGAATATCGTCCATTTGCGACAATGTGATGGGAGTCATCCTCCTCAGTATGGAATCTACTTTATCCCACATTCCTTTTAAACCTTTGCGTAAAATTTACTGATACGAATACTCATACACTTTTACCGAAAACAATTTCCCATTGGGGAGATAATTGTACTGCGTTTTTTTTGTTCCATCCGGATTGTATTCGTACTTCCGAATCCGGTCGGCCTTGTTTTTATCATTGTAAACGACTTCTTTGATACATTTACCGTTTTCGTCGTATTCGTAAGTAGTTCGCAATTTTTGTCCGTAAGAAGCAAATTCGGTTTCTTCGATTTTATAACCCTCCGGATTGTAAACCGTCGAATGATCCATCCATTTGCGCTTGCCTTCCGTGTTCCATTCTTTTACGACACGATTTTGCTTTCTCTCCCTCTTTTCTTCAAGGGTAGTAGGAGGCGCGCTGTAAGATGGTTTTTTTTCCTGGGCGGCCACATATTCCGAACAAAGGCCACATAAAAGCATAGAGAGCAAAAATATTTTTTTCATTGTAATACAATTTAGAGATTTAATATGATATTAAAAACTTCCGGGATATCGTAGATTTCATTCGCATTTACAACTTCAATTATTTGAGGTTCAGTAGGGAGCATATAATTTTTGGCGCCGGCTGTTTCTGTCGTAGTGTAAACTTCATACTTCCCTGGAGGAACTTGATAGAAGATAAAAAAACCATCATCGCTTACGCGAGTGTCATTAAAGGATATATTTTCTCCTGTGCGTTTCAGGTAAACCCTTTCTCCAACAGCAGGGACAGGCCCTCCTCCAAAAGGTATTCCATTCTTGTAATATTGAACCATTACTTTGCCTCTTATCATAGAAAGTCCGTATCCTTTTCCGCTGTGAATGTAAATCGGATCGACGGATGTTGTCCCCGAACCTGCTTTGACATGTTGCATTTCGGCCACTTTTTCTTTATTCAGTTCTTCAGGATAGGTAGAAAAGGCATACACGATATAATTTCCACTCCGCAAGAATTGGAACCGGTACATCCCATTCAGGTTGGTATTCACATCCTTGTCGGCTACCGGATCATCTTCGTTGTCGCTATATATAATGTAAACTTTTTCCCCTGCAGCAGGGATGGTGTCGGCTTTCAAATTATCAGCTCTATGCACAATGTTATAAACATATCCTTCTATAGAAGACGACCCGCCTAATCCCTCATTTTTATTGCACGATATACAGAGTAGCAAAGCAATGCACGTCGCAAGTAGGTAACGAAAAACTCTCATATAAGTAATTATCCAGTAATAGTTTGTATTATCTATATTTACAGACCGGCTTTTTAATAAGCATTCTGCACGGCAAAGTTACACAAATTTTGTAAATTACCATAAAATTGGGAGAAAAATTATTTACTATGGAGTTATAAAAGCCCTGCTTCGTGATCATAAAGGCCTTGCTTCCTGGTCATAAAAGCCCGACTTCCTGATCATTGAAGCCCTACTTTTATGTCATTGTAGCGACCGCTTCCAAATTCGGTACCGCTCGGTACAATTTACGGAAGCGGGCGCTACAATTTTTTGTACCGCTCGCTACAATTTACGGAAGCGGGCGCTACAATTTTTGGAAGCGGGCGCTCTCTTTTCTACTTATAGGTTACTATAAAACCAAAGACAGTTGGTATTCAACACATTGATTAGTTACAATGAAGTGCGAAACATTAGTAAATCTTCTTTCCGTTTAAACCAATACATCAAAAACCGTTTTTTAGGTAAAAGATACAAGGTAAAGTGTTTTCATCCCAACGCTCGGCGTAGCGTCTCTCCATAGCCGTCAGGTTAAGCATGTAAAAAGTTTTTACCCAATCCCGGGATTATAGCTCGGTAGAAATAATCGTTTCCCTAAGCAACTCAAATGCGCTTCTCTAAGCAATGCACATTCAATACAAAAAAAGAGGCTGTCTCAACAGCCTCTTTTTCATCCTTGCGATAACGATTCGCAAGTCTTGCAGTTTATTTCACAACTATCAACTGCTTAACAACTTGTGTTTTACCTGAAGCGTAAATTTTCTTCAGGATATAAACGCCCGTAGCTGCCGGTTGACGTACTTCAACACCTTGCAAGGTATAGATTTTCACGGACAACAACTGCCCAGCCGTATCAATGGAAGGATATTTGATGCCTGATTGATCTGTCGGAATGAAGTTTACGAAATTACCTCCGTCTCCATGTTGCCATAGACCAACAAGCAGGCCATTAGCTCCAGGATCGTTCAGAAAACTATACTGCTGGCTTGCGAAGTTAGCGAGTTGCATCTCCCATTTTGCGCCATTTTGCTTCAATAGCACCGGTTCGCCTGCATCTGCTATGAGAGCATTTCCTGTGGGAGATGTTACTCCGAGAGAGTCTGTCTGGTTCTTGAAAGAAATTTGTCCGCCATCGCGACTTTCAATGACAAATTCCGATTTCCAGTCGCCCACTAATTTCCATTGCTGTGCGAAGTAGTCGTTTTCCTTTTGCGCTTGCGCCAGATCCGCTCCGGAACCATTGCTTGTCCATACATTTGACTTTTTAGCATCGGTCCTGTTTGCTGTTCTTTCAAACTGAATAAAATACCAAATGTCATTCCCAGCCGTGCTGAATATTGGAGGCGTCACTCCTGTAAACGGCACGGTCACATCTTTAACACCTGCGCTGCTCAACGTCAACTTAGCGTTGTAACCTTGCGCACTTTTGGTTGGAGCGAAAGTAATCGTTAATTCACCGCCTTCTGCAGGTAAAGTAGCGGGGCTAACCTTGTATGCGTCGTCGCCCGTTAGAGTCGCGGCAATATCCCCGGTAAGAAAGGCGCCTGTAACTGTCACTTTAGCGTTTTCTGTTTCTCCGGCCTGTATAGCAGCCAGATTAGTAACAGGAGCGTCAGCTGCAATCATCGGGTTATGTGCCTCTACTGCTTCTACAGGGATGAAATCAAAGCCATCACCAGCCCAGTCATCCGTTCCCCATAAACCAACTATATTCTGACTAAAGTCGTTAACACCTATTCGCCAAGCTTCGGGGGTATTATCGACATTTAATAATTTTAACACCCACAAGCCGGGACCACCGCCGTAATTATTTGTTCTGTCGGGATTAAATATAGCGCTAAATAAGTCGCTCTGTGTTTCGTTCACAGTAGCACGATGATTGTCGTCGTTGGGAACATTGGGAGTAGCTCCATTAGCGTTTTTCGGGTAAAAAACTTTCCCGCCTGCGCGATTTACAATTTCCAAACCATCCTGCGAACCTATTAATTTCCATTGCTGATGGGGATCGCCCGGTACCATCATCGTTTGAGTAATGTTCTTTCCAAAACCATTGTTTTGCCATACTTTACCTGCGCTGGCGGCACGTTGGAACTGTAAATAACCCCAAACATCCTGGGTAGGCGTGCAAAGTACCGGATCTCCGGAATTTCCGAAAAGCGGTACAGTCAAATCGGTAGCTCCAGCAGAGCTCAAGATCATTGAAGCCGCGTAAAAATCAGTTTCGCCATCGTTAGTGAAAGTAACCGTTATATCACCGCCTTCTGCTGGTAGAGAAGTGGGGTCAACCTGGAATTTATCCTTACCGGCGCCCGTAACGGAAATGTTAATATTCCCCGCCGTGGCAAGCCCTGTAATTTTCACTGTAGCCGTTTTCGTTTCGCCTGCCTTAGCCTTCAAATAAGCATAAGTGGGAAAGGGTTTAATAATCGGTTTATCGGCAGAAATGAACATCAGCTCGTTTCCAGAATCATTCTTGTCCCAATGATGCACCCTGTTCCCTATACCGTCCCATTCGTTCGCATACCTTCGGCCTGCAATGAAGCTGCCATCAGTGTTTCGGGCGCTTACGTCGCGATTGTACAATTGCCAGTGTTTTGTTGTTTGATAGCGTTCGAGATTGAAATAATTTCCAAAACCGGTTTCGGGAAGGAAGTACCGGTCTCTGTCAAAATTCGGGTTAATACTCAGTGAAGCATCATGTGCAGTTGGATCATTGGTTGTATTGTAAAGCAATTCCTCGTGGTTTGCCTTGTTCACAATATAGTAACCATCGGTCCAACTGCCGCAAATTTTCCACATTTGATTCGGATCCGGCGCTCCGGTTTTCCATGGCCTCTCCATTACCGTTGGATCAGCAGGGTCATCGTTCTTTGCCAGCACGATATCTCCTCTGCCGGCGGCGGTGGAAGTTAACGGGCGTTGGAACTGAATATAGTACCAATGTTCGTTGGCATCATCGCTAATCGTAGGCAGGTCGGATGGTTGGTAAACCTCTCCTGTCAATGTAATCAATTTATCATCCGCACCCGGAGTGCTTATCCTGATCGTAGCAGAGTACGCTCTCAACTCTGTGGGAGAGAAAGAAACCGTCACCGTGCCGCCTTTGGTAGCCGCCGCAAAAGTAGTGTTATCCAGCGTAAAAGCAGCTGCATCGGGACCCTCTAAAGCAAGAGTGATAGCGCCGTTAAGCGCTCTTCCCTTTACCGTAAACGTAGTTTGGGTTGTGTTATTGATTAGCGCGCCCGTGGAAATAGCAGATGTAGAAGTATTAAGAAACGCAACGCCGACAGGGTCAACAACTACTATACTCCCGTCATCGTCGAGGTCCCAGACTGCAATAATTTTTCCATATACCGCCCAGTCATTTAAAGCATGGTGAGAATCTGATATGTCGGCGTCAATGATACCCCAGCCACTTTTGGCTGTACTGTATTGAAATTGAAAAACCCTCGCAGAATATTTTGAATCTCCATCCATGTAGTAAACATAAGAATCGTCCACCACCGGTCTGGCTAACGGATTGCCATAATCATCCACCATCTCGGGAGGTACTGTCATTCCATACGTGTCAATATAAAAATTACCACTTCTCGTATCGACAGAAGCCACATATTCTCCGTATTGCCTGTTCACCATATAAAACTGGTTGTCTGAACCCGGTAATAACTGAAATTTCCACTGGAAATTTGGACTGTTTTCATCCAATAATCGATTGATTAGGGCGCCACTTATATTATGATCGACCAACCAATACTTTTCTTGAGAAGTGTAGCGTTTGAAACTGATATTGTACCAGTGCTCGCTTGTACCATCGCTAAAGAGTACTCCCGGAGGAGCAGTCTGTGCCAACACGCCCATTGCCATACTCGACAACAGGCAGACAACTAAAAAAGAGAAAATTTTCTTCATAACTCTCTGAAATTAAATTAAATTAAACATATAATAATTATTAAAATCTTATATTATTCAGGTGAAAGGTAAAAACCTTAAACCTTGAACCTTAAACTTTGAACCTTAAACCTTCTCATTCCGGCATCGGCAAAACCCATTTATTTTCATCCTTTAACAGATCTTTCAACAACGGGTTGCGCCGTCCTACCCATTCCGGCAAGAAATTATTATCGCCCCAAACGTTTTTCCAGCGATAGGCAAATCGCATCAAATCGTGAAAGCGGTTGCCTTCGAATGCGGTTTCCAAGCCCAACTCCTTACAAATCATCGCATCGACAAACATCATGGAATCCTGCTTGTTTGTCAAATGCTCGGGGAATCCGTAGTATTCGCGATTATTGTTCAGGGTTTCTTCCCTGAACGCATAATACAGCGTGTCGCGATTCACATCTCCCGACCCTCTCGAATGAATACCCGTTTGCGTGTAATATCCGCCATCGGAAAAATTGTAGCTCCTGAAATCGCAATAAGGCGGCAACGGCGTTATTTCGTCGCGATTAATGATGGTCGTGTCGTTTAACACTGCGCTTTTCAACCCGTGTTTCAATACAGCGAAAGCGACTGAAGGTTTACCTATCGCATTCAGGGCTTCGGCGTAGCGTAAATACAGTTTTCCTGACCTGTAGAGGGTTACGGTCGAGCTAATGTGCCAATTACCATAATCAACCATGTAATAACCGAATTTGGCTATGCAGGGCATGGTTTTATCCATGTCGGCATAATAGTATGAACCATAAGGCCTGGTGTAGAGGCTGCTGTTGGGGCATAATCCCCTCAAGTCGCCTTGGGTATAACTTACTGCCCGTGTTGAACTGTTGTAATATACGTATGTTTCATTCTTCCATAAATTCATAGCTGCCTGCGAAGGTTGCAACATATATTTAAAAATATCATTTCCGGGCACAATAGGGAAAAATAATTTGAGATGCGAAGGATAGGTTAAGGTTTCCGACGAACTTAGCGAATAAGCAATGAGACTAAACGCATCATAATAAGCGACATCATACCAATTGACATTGTAATTTAGAAAATTACCGTCGGTATATCTGTTGTAATAATAATCTCCGCCCATTAAATAATTATCGACTATAAACCGGTAATAGATCATGGCGGCTTGCTCATAATACTGTGTATTGCCGGTGAAAGCGCCCAACCACAAGAGCATGTCGCCCGCCAATGAAGGACCGGATATAAAGCTGTTTTGCGAAAGACCCCCGCCGTAAGAGGGATAAACAGTCGCATCAAGCAAATCAGGCAAATCCGCCGCCAACAGCGTATCTATCAACTGTTGGCATTGCAAGACGGGATAGTCGCGGTTCATATCTTCAATATTGAGAACCGGCTCGGTGATATAAGCCGCTTTTCCGTAGTTGAGCGCCAATTGCAGGTAGGTCCAGTCACGGATGGCCTTGACCGCTGCATATTCGCCCTTAAACACTTTTCTTCCTCCGGAAACAAGGTTGGTATCCACCCGTTGCAAATAATAATTGCAATTGTTGATTACGGCATAATATTCCCGTGTAGAAACGTATGGATTTTTGGTGGTAGGGGTAAAGTTGGCGATTTCTTGCAGGTTCATATCGGCATTCTTTGTCACGTCCATCAGGTCGCCCCTCAAATCGCCCAGAACCACATACCGTTCGCCCAATGGTTGCAACTGTTTCAGGATGCCAACCACGGAATAAAGGGTGTCGTTAGGCACATTCAACTGATGATTGCTGGTATCGAGATAATCGTTGGGATGGATTTGCAACATGTCGCTACAGGAAGTCAGCCCGAATACGCCGGCGATGATTATCGCCCAAAAGCCTTTGATTATTTTATTTTTCATCATTTTTTATATTTATTATTTCTTTTTCTGGATTGCTTCGGGCTTCGCCCTCGCAATGACGTGTATGTTTTTTTATTCGCACCCGTCATTGCGAGCCGCTCGGCGAAGCAATCTATATTACAAATTGATTTTCACTCCAAAGAAAAAACTTCTGCTTTGCGGCATTAACCCTGCGTCGATTCCCTGATACAACACGCTGTTGTTCATTGAAAATTCGGGATCGCTGCCCAAGTATTTCGTCAAGGTAAAGAGGTTGTTGGCAGAAGCCCACACCTTAATTCCCTGAATAAAAATCGAGTTAAGCGGAATATCATAAGAAACCGTAAGAGTTTTCAAGCGGAAATACGAACCGTTTTCGATCCAGCGGTCGGAAAAAACGCTGTTGCCCATGGGGTCGCCATAAACCGCCCGCGGCATGTTGGTTTTCTGTCCTTCGGTAGTCCAGCGGTTGGTCATGGCAACGGTCTGGTTGTAGAAATTCGAGCCCGATTCCAACTGGGAGCGCAGGTAGTTATACACATCGTTTCCATACGAATAGGCGAACAGGGCGTCGATAGACAGTTTTTTAACTTTCCACCGGCTGCTGACCGTCCCGTAGAAATCGGGATTGGGGTCGCCGATAATTTGCATGTCTTTATCATTGATTATTTTGTCGCCGTTATCCGTAAAAATAACATCTCCTGCACCGTAAGGAGTCAAAGTTCCGTTTGCGTTCAATTTACGTAAACCCGACTGTTGGGCTTCTTCGGAAGTGGCAAACACTCCGTTGGTTTTGTATCCGTAGAACAGGCCTGCCGGATGTCCGACAGCGGTCATCACCGTTCCGCCCCCCAATATTGGAGTGTAGTAATCCCCGTCGGGCAACGCAGTGATTTCATTTTTATAATGGCCTACGCTTCCGCCCAATTCCCATTTCAAAGGCCTTGTATCGATCAGTTTTAGATTCAGATTTAATTCGTAACCCGTATTTTTCAGCGCGCCGCCGTTGCTCCAGTAATATTCCAGCCCTGTAATTGATTTCAAAGCCTTTTGAGTCAACAGGTTTTCGGTACGGCTGGAGAAAAGGTCGGCCGAAAGCGCTACCCTTTCATCCAAGAAATGAATGTCGATACCGGCGCCTGCTTTCGTAGAGGTTTCCCACTGTATGGCGCTGTTTTGAATATTGGCCAATGACAAACCGGTCGCTTTATTTATGAAATAAACCGACTGCAAATAAGAGCGGTTGGCTCGTTCGTTGATGCCATCGTTGCCCGTTATCCCGTAAGAAGCTCTTAATTTCAAGAGATTAATTCCATGCAGACTTCGCATAAAATCTTCCGAAGAGATGAGCCAGGCTCCGTTTACGGAGGGGAAAACCGCCCAGCGCAAGCCGCCCAACCCAAATCCTCCTTCCGTTTTTTGTCCGAAACGCGAAGAAGCGTCCATCGAAGCGGCAAACGAAAGGAAGTATTTCTGCCTGTAATCGTAATCGGCATTCAAGTACCAGGACATGGATTTCCATTGCCGGTTTTGGCCTGCAATTTGTTTGAAGCTCAAACCGTCGGTCAATATCTTGATATTGTCGTTGCCGGTATCATATCCCGAAGGTAAAGTCCATTCGTAGATGTCGTTCATAAAGCGGAATCCGCCAAGCAGATTCACTTGCCCATCCCTGTGCAGGCTAAAGCTTGCCTTCAGATAGGTATCGCTGAAGATGGAGGTTTGACGTTGCGCCAAATCGCGGACTTCATTCAAAAAATAACCGGCTACTTCCGAAATTTTTTGAGGAGCGATGCCTTCCATCGGTATAAAAAACGATTCTTTCAGGCGGTGCATGCGATAGCCGAACAACGATCCCGCCTGCAGGTTCTTATTGAACTGAAAATAGGGATTCATGCGTATGGTGAAAGTTAACCGGGAAGACGACCCTGTAGCCACATCGGTCAACGCAAGCGGATTGGACAGATAATTATTCCGGTCCATGTAGTCGTAATCGTTTAACCGGCCGGAAAGAACTCCGTCCGCACTGAAACGGTAAGGCGACAACAGCGGCGCTTTGACTAAGGCGGTGAAGGTGGGCGATGAGACCGGACTGACGCCGTCGTCGCGCAAACTGCGGTTGGACTTCGATGCGGAAATATCTGCTTTGGTAAACAAATGGGAAGAAAATCGGATATCCGTATTGACGCGGGCGTTGATCCTGTCGGCATTCGTATTCCTGAGCGCTCCCTCGTTGGTAGCATAGCCTAAGGATATATGATACATGGCTATCTCGTCGCCTCCGCTGATGCCTAACGAGTAGTTTTGCAACCAGCCTTCCCTGAATATCTCATCCGTCCAGTTCGTATTATTGTGATAGGCAAGATACTGCGACTGATTGGGATTATCGTTGAGAAAAGGGAAGGTGTTTAAAAGAGCAGCTTCCGATATATTGATGGCATCTCTGCTCTGCAAGAATCCTTGCACCTGATTGCTTGCGTAGGTCTTGTATTGCGCAGCGTCCATCATTTTGGGCATATCGGGGCGCATATTTACTCCCCACCAGAGGTTGGCGGTGATTTTCGTGGCCATTTCTTTTGCCCTGACGGTATTAATGAGTATGACGCCGTTGGCGGCCTTACTTCCGTAAATGGAGTTGCCGTCTTTCAGCACGGTAACGCTTTCAATGTCGCGCGAGTCGATATTAGCCAGCGGATTGGAGAAATAACCCGTAT
>JGI20166J26741_11488029_pt1 | contig 12921 bp, 13 predicted proteins | sample TergutCu122P5_FD_26741 | JGI IMG/M metagenome (IMG submission 26741)
CCTGTGTTCATGAAATTGAAACTCAGGATCGGCCAGAGAAATACATCAGTATTTGCTCTGATAGTCAGGCGGCTCTGAAAGCACTTCAGGCTGCCAAAACGTCTCCTTTGATGCGAAAGTGCCAGCAGGCGTTGAATGATATCTCTACCCGGCATGCTGTGAGACTGTACTGGGTCCCTGGCCATGCCCGAGTGAAACGAAATGAAATCGCTGACCAGCTTGCAAGGAGTGGTTCTGGTCAGCGGTTTATTGGGCCTGAGCCTTTTTTGGGGGTCTCTAGGCAGAACATAGGAAGAAAGATGAAACGCTAGATGCAGAGACAGCATCTGACATTGTGGCGTAGTCCCTGCGGTACACAGAGGCAGGCTCGAGAATTAATCTCTGGCCCTAATCTGGCTACAGGGGCCCGATTATTGTCCTTCAATAGGACACAATCCAGGGCTGTTACTGGTCTGCTCACTGGACATAACACCTTGAGAAGACATCTACATGTAATGGGGCTAAGTAATAACCCCACCTATAGAAAGTGTGGCACTGAGGTGGAAACCTCAGTACATATTTTAGGCGAGTGTGAGGCCTTAGCCTCACTCAGGCATAGGTATCTGGGTTCCTCCTTTTTGGACCCAGAGGACATCAGGATGCTAGGGTTGGGGGCCATTTGGAACTTTGCTAAAGTAACAGGGCTCCTCTAACTTAGTACAGAACATGGGGCCCAGAAGGGCCTGTCTTAAGGCCTAGGTGCATCGGGTCCGGAAGGGCTCGAAACCAAATACTATTGTGTGTATATTGCAGTGTTTAGAAGTAATGTAAATTTTAATATAATTTTTGAGTCAATCACTTGTGCATTCGTTGATAAATAAATAAACTTTGATAATATCAAGATGCATTGTACAAATGTGAAAATTTTAAATTAGTACTTTTCAAAATATGTGAGCAGTGCCCAGTATGGCTATTTTTTGTAGTTCCTTGATGTGCTCTCTTGGTATGTTGATCAGGTATTTTCTGGATGATTTTGAGATGGTACCAGTTGCCCCTATTACTACTGGTATCACTTTTGTTTCTACATTCCACATACATGGCACAACTTTGATTCTGAGAACTGTAAATGCAACAACAATTCAATCACTTGTGCAAATTCTAAGAGATAAGTAGAAATGTACACTGAACATGTCACAGAAGAATCCCTGAAGCTGACCAAAAGTCAGACCGATAAATCTCCAAGAATTAACAGATAATAAAAAACTGTGCAACAAGTTGGAATTGACCTGTTGTAAATATAATATGGTTGCACAGAAAATGTATAATACTTTATCTGCGTGTCTGATTAGCAAATCTATCTCTGTATTAGTTCTTGCGCATGGTATCTCCTCACTTAATAACACACACTTACCTCCAACAGTTTATAAGTTATTATGACTGAACTAAAATCAAAAGCAAATTTTTGCATGGCATCCACATTGTTATTTTACACTATTTTAACAAAGTTATGTTCTTAATGTTTATTACCGTACATAATAGTTGGACCCTACACTAGTGGCGCTAGCTTTGTTCCATCGTCACAATTTCAAGTGTGTGTCAGTATCTTCTTACTAATTGTAGGAAATGAAAAAGTAACATTGGGATTGATTCCAATGGCATGTTGATGAGTTTTGTAAAAATCAGCAGTATGATTCAAAAGCTGGAATGTAAGACACACAGATTGTGTGGTAATCACATTAAGCCTATTTAATTTCCTTCAGAAAGAAAGAAGGCTAATACACGTATTTAAAGATGCTGTACCTCACAGTGCTCTGCTTTGCAAAGTACACATCTTACCCATAACAACCATGTATCCACAGTTCCAAAGTAACAACGCTTCTCTTCCATTGCACTTCTCACTGCTGGAACATTGTCCATTAGCCAACGAATCTTGACAGCACTAAAGTATGTACTGACAGGTAAACCACATAAAGATTTTAAACAGTCCTGATTGTGATCTCGAACATCAGCCAGAACCTTATCAACTGTAGATGTTGTACGAACATCCAACCAAACTGTTGAAATCAAGAGATGGGATTAGACAATAAGAAACATTAGTTATGACTGTCAATATTTAAATGTCTTTCAAAATAATATATTTAAAACCATGGAAACCCCTATACAGTAAAATTCTGAGAACAAAAATTACTGGATGTCACTGACATATATTTTATAACTGTAATAATTACATAAAAAACAGATCAAAAATAGCACTTAAAACTAGGTAGGGTCATTTAATGAATATGACAGAAAACTGCCACATCTATGATACAGTCTACAAATAAATGATGCCAAAAGTGAAAGATATAGTTCCACTTATGGCAGCACATGCAAGGCATATCGTAGCACAATCAATCTGAAAGCCCAAACACGTGATGCAAACCCACAGCTCCGTGCAGTCCACAAAGCACACAAGACAAGTGGCAAGGCATTAAACCATCATACATAAAATAAACAGATAACACAAGTTTTCAGACTATCATAGCACTTTTTGATCACATAATGGTCTTTTTTTGGGCTTCTGCACCATGCAGTGGTAAACTCTTCTGACATTCCTCCAAAATTTTGGAACAATTAACGCTACACAGCTCTGAAAACCAAAAGATGATAGTCTGAATACGTAATACTTTCAAGGTAAAATTACACAAGAAAACATACGCTCACTAAAACAGAAACAGTTAATGTCATTACAGAGCACAGTGACACAAGCAACATACCAAAAATTTGAAGCTAAATATTTAATTTTAACCTCCAATAAAATCATAACATTAACATGCATAATAGTTATACATAATCATCTGCAATATTAGAAAGATACCCAACAAATGCAAGGAAGAAGACAGAACTATAACTGATATCCTACTAAACACATAAACGAAACATGCAATCTTCTGGTGCACATACAAGTTTATCAGACAATTAATAATTATTAGCAAAAATAAATGTATTTTATTTATCTACAACTCTAATTTTAATTTTCTTAAACATTTTTAAAAATATTTAAATAATAGAGTAAAGTAGAGGTGTCCCACGACAGGCCGAGGTGGTCCTTGGGGTTCTGGGTAGGTTAAGGCCCCGGATTTCTTGACTTTCGGCACTACAAGGGTGGTAGGTCATATTTAAATACTAGCCAAGTATAATCTTAGTTTTTACAATTGTACAAACATGATCATGTAAATGTGAGCTTCACAAACTTTCAATAACACTGTAACCATAAACTAACTTCCATCAGACAGGGCTTAGTGATTACAAAACCTGATCCACAGTGGGTTCAAAACATGTAGTGGAATCAAAAAATTCTAAGATGAACAGAATTGTACAGTGGTTTTACTTCTTCTTCTATGGTGCTTCAATCCATTTTTGAGTCATGACCTCCCTGTGCCAGGGTTTCAAGACAAATGAATTCTTACAAGGTAAGGATGGCAGCCCTATGCTCAACCCCCACCCTGGAGGGCCAGTGTATCCCTCATGGTCCAGAATCTCACTCAAATCCTGCTCAGCATTGGTGGTCCTACCACTGGCTAGGCTGCCAATGGTACAGCTTTCATCTATACTGGTGAATACAAGCTCCCTCACCTGGCTAGGTATGCCTTTGCTAACTTGGAATACCAACAAGAGTTACAACATACATATTTCAAACATATCGACTAGAATAATGGTGTCCCTGAGAGTAAACACCTAAAGAAATTATGTAAACAGACAACAATTACCTTAATATAATTTTAATATCTGCACTATGAAATTGTCATCAAAGGGTCTCCTTAAGATCCCAAAATTAATATGTACACAGTGTGAGTAGCAAGTACACTATTTTCCTGAATGTAAGATGACGATTTCTGCATAATACATCTCCAGAAAAATGGGTCATCTCATAGTCATACATAAAATTAAACATGGTTGGCTAGTCATTTTTCCTCAAAACTGGGGCTTACAACAAGAGGTCATATTACATTCAAGTCAGTATAATCACTTCACTTAGTTAAACCTCTTCTACTGATATGTGTAGAGGGTTTACAGGGTGCTTTCCACCTCTCACAGTCTCGAGCAATAGCGCTTACTCTGGCCAGTACTGTCGGTGACTTCCTACACTGATTGCTCGCCATTTCGAACACAAAAACCCAAATGTAGTATGTGTTAAAATTTTACTGGGATTTTCCATGTGAACGAAGGATCTATAACATGACAGCCCATTTTAAAATAAGTGAGAGATGACACTTTGTTGAGATTAAAGGTTATTTGGTAAGTACACAGATACTAATGACTCAGAAGAGCCAGCTGCCTCCACATGCCCTCTCTGCCTCTTGTACCCCATTATTAGCATCATTTCACAGCACACAGTACTACAGTGCAGTTACATCATATGCACATTTAACTTATATGAACTCAATTACACGTGCTTGAGAATGAACAGAAAAGTAGGAATTTAAATAGTTCATAACATCCTGAGCTCCATGCCACTCAGTGAGCACAAGCCCAGAATGAGCATGAGACAATGACACCTCCTGCCTCAGTTCCCACATCTCTCTCTCAGTCTGTATTGTCACACTGTACTGCATGTCATTGTAGTGTGTTTTAAGTTTTCATATTTCTTATACCATATGGCCCCCAACACAAGGAAACGACTTCACTATATAGAATACACAAATGTGTCAGTCCATAACACAACAATTTATTTCATATACATTAAAATAGTATATAGTAAGGGCGACATGTTTCGACCTTCACTGGGTCATCCTCAGGCCCACAAAGAAAACAGATACAAGATTACATAGATTTTTTTACAAAAACATATTGTGGGATCCCAAATGCTCACAGAATGTTATAAAGATACTGTATAACTTGTAGAACACATGTGTTTGTGAATATTTGTGCAACAGCTGTAACATTAAAATATTAAAATAATAAAATAATGTATTGAACTGTATAAGTCTTACAAAAAGATTTTGGTTTTATCTTATTTTCCGAATCGTGAACTTCCTAGATGTGATCTTCTTTTTTCAGTGGTATGTGAGCTGGAGACTTTCTCAGTGGTGAAGGGATGGGAAGACGTTTCTCTCTCGTGACATTAGGTATACTTGGGAGTTGTCACACATTTTTGCAGACCCCCAAGTATACCTAACATCACGAGAGTGAAACATCTTCCCATCCCTTCACCACCGAGAAAGTCTCCAGCTCACGTACCACTGAAAAAAGAAGATCACATCTAGGAAGTTGACAATTCGGAAAATAAAATAAAACCAAAATCTTTTTATAAGACTTTTATACAGTTCAATACATTATTTTATTATTTTAATATTTTAATGTTACAGCTGTTGCACAAATATTCACAAACACATGTGTTCTACAATTTATACAGTATCTTTATAACATTCTGTGAGCATTTTGGATCCCACAATGCATTTTTGTAAAAAAAAAAATCTATGTAATCTTGAATCTGTTTCCTTTGAGGGCCTGAGGATAACCCAGTGAAGGTCGAAACATGTCGCCCTGACTATATACTATTTTAATGTATATGAAATAAATTGTTGTGTTATGGACTGACACATTTGTGTATTCTATATATGTCAAAACACTTCGGGATAGCAAACATTAAAACAAAACTACTTCTCTGGTGTTCAACTGTAGAAACATCAATTTCCTCTAACAAAGCAAGGAAAAACTGTGTTGGGCTTATTGTGCAATGGTACATCAGTCTCATACATGGCTAGGTAATATGTCCATAACAAATCCAGCACCTGTACTGTCAAGATTTAAGAAAAAAAAATTTGTCAAGCTCTGGCACTGAGTGCTCCAGTAACAGGTGATGTGACAAGTACATGAGAATACTTTTGTGATGACTGAAAAGACATTAAACTTATGGTTCAAAGGCAATAGTCCTAAAAATGTGCCTATCAAAGGCAAGGTGTGAGTAAAGGCTTTTAACCTTTAAGTGCAATTTACACCTCTGACTTCAGAGGGACACACTTCTGATGAGAAGAAATTCAAAGCCATGCACATTTGTCTTAACAGTTCAAGAACTGCTTTAAACTCCAGACCATGCAGCTGATTGGTGAATCTGCATCTGCTGATGAAGGGGAAACATCACATTCCCACCCAGAAAAATCAAAGAAAATCAAAGAAGAAACAAAAATATAAAAACGTTTGCCTGAAAATTATGCAGGAACAAGGAACAGCTCGCTCCCCTTGACTACATATTCTTGGTTGGACTCTTATCCTTTCACTATTCAGTCTTTCTCTTTTATGTAAATAAAATTATACTGTATTGTGGTTGTACAGCATATACTGTATGTAATACATACACACTGCAGGGCATATAGGGGTAATTTATGGGATTTTCAACAGTAATTCTGACTGTATGCAATTTCAGGTTTATGCGCCATTTTGGGGGAATGTAACCCCTGACTCCACTGCACTTACCAACACTTCTGAAATATATGATCGTTACAGTTTAATTCTGAATTTACCTATTGCATTGTAAAGTGGCTGTCCAGTATATTTATCCCAGACAATTACAGTTTCTCTCTGATTTGTGATCCCTATTGCCACAATATCCGCTGGATCAATCTCTAGCTTGCGAAGGTTATTAACTGTAATTTCCATGCAGTCTTTAACAGCCTTTAGGATCTGTAATGGATCCTGTTCTACCCATCCCTCTCGTGGGCACATCTGCACTATTTCTATTTGATGGTAGGTCAGCAGCTCTGAGGTTTCTGCTGCAAAAACCTGCAACATACAGCAGTTTGATATATAAATTAACATTAACAATAAACCCTCAAATAAACAAACTATACATTGTATCAGTTTCATGGAAAATAAAACAGGTTTTTGAGGATGAACAAATCACATGGGTACACGTGGTTATCTACATCTACCACCTTTTTTTTCAACATAAAAATCTCAAAATTTGGACAGTGAGTGTGTTTATGTGATTCTTACAATATACAGCAATTACATATGTACATACAGATCATTAACAGACTTGTCTTTATTATAGGGATGTGGTGTGGTCTCTGTGACAGAAGAAATGAACTTTAAATATCATTTACATAAATCCAAAGCCCTGAAGTTGGAGCACAGCACACACAATAAGAATGTACTTTCAATAATAAAGCCATAAGGAAATCATGCCAACCATTGACAATAATTTTTGCATTATAGGAAATGGTGGCAAACCAACACACAACCCATATATATACAACACAGTTTAAACAGTTTAACACACCTGATAATTAACAGCAATGTCTCAGACCACAACTGAACTGAAACATGAGTACAACAAAAAGAAATGAAGAAAAAATTACAACCATTCAACAAAAGCACCTTGGGCACTTCAGCAGCCATCACCACCACATACTCTTCACGAGATAAAAAATGAAAACTACACATAACATTGTTTCTGTGCATGCCATGAAGACCTACAGTTCCACTCATTCTTAACCTTGGCATTAGAGGGAGGTGAGTGGTCACCTTCATTGCACTGGCTGCTGTACCCCTGGAAACTGTCTCTGGTACCAACTGCACAGACATTGGGTGCTTTGGAGGAAAGAAAATATCTCTTGCTCCTGCTAGGAATCAAACCAAGATTTTAACACCTCATCTTACCTTCTGTCAAAATAGTTGTCCAACAGGACAAAGAAGAACAACTGTTATAAAAAATTATATTATAACGATCTGATCAAATAAACAGTCTACTGAAAACACTATAAAGAAACAGACTTGCTAGCAACATCTACCTTTACCACTGTTGGGAAATGAGGGTTGGCTGTACTGTGAAAATCAGGTTGGCCACACCGTGCTTGAAGAACAAAGGAGGCACTAGTGTGGAAATAGATGCGGCTCACAGTAGTGGTAGAACAAAGAGTGTGGTGTTAGACACACGTTAGACTAAGACAAAGTGAACAAGAAGCCGGTTAGGCTATTAGAGTTAACATTTGGCGACTGTGACAAGACTTTGTCTAAGAATGAGCTTGCAGCCGACTGTGGATATTTTAAAGAAGAAGCGGAAAGTGATGCGGGCGGCATTCGCGCGTTTGTGTAACACACTGGAAGAGGTTGCATCAAGAGAACGCCCAGACGAAAAAGGTGATTCCAGAATTCTAGCACACTTAGAGTTGTTGAGAGAGAAAGCAGACAATTTAACGAAGCTGGACGATGAGATCATGGATCTGTTGCTCTGAGCAGATACGCGGGAGGATGAGTTGGACAAAGAGATGCAAGGTGCAGATGAGTACGCGCATAAGTATAAGAGACTCAATCTGCACGTGCAGAGATGTTTGAACGCTGTCATTAAAATGAAAGATTGTGACAACTCTATGTTGACTGTCACAAAGAGGAAGTTCAAGCTGCCTACGCTTGAATTGAAAAATTTGGGGGTGACGTCAAGGATTGGCTGACATTCTGGGGGCAATTCAAGAAGATTGACAGAGATCCTGACATCGGTGAGGCGAACAAGTTCCAGTATCTTCTACAGGCAACCTCGCCAAACACCAGAGCACGGGAGGTGGTGGAGAGTTCCCCCCCCCCATAGCAAGTAATTATAATAAGACCATTGAGTGTTTGAAAGCCCGTTTTGGTCAGGAAGATCTGTTAGTCGAGTTCTATGTGAGAGAGTTGCTCAAGCTGACGATGGCCATGAACTCCAAGGAAGACAAGGTCACGCTTTCATCTCTGTACGACAGGATAGAAACCCAACTGAGGGCGCTGGAGATGTTAGGGGTGGCCACAGATAAGTATGTGGCCATGCTGTTCCCACTAGTAGAGTCATGCCTGTCGGAGGAGGTTCTAAGAGCGTGGCAATGGAGCGGTTATGTCGGTTCCTCTCGCCCTAGTGGAGAGATCAGACTGGAGAGTTTGATGAGCTTCTTGACAAGTGAAGTAGAAACTGAAGAGAGAATTACCATGGCAATTCGCGGTTTCAGCCTGCAGGGAAGCGCCAGTGGTGCCAAGTCACAGAGGATGGAGTCAGACAACCGCAGCAAGAGAGCTATTCCTACGACAGCTGGTCTTGTTAACTGTAAGTTTGGGAAAATTACGTGTGTTTTTTGTGAGGGGTCACACACCAGCAAATCTTGCCCCAAAGCGCAGAGCTTGAGTTTCACGGAGAAGAGAAATTTGGTGGTTAAGAGGGGATGCTGTTTCGCATGTCTGAAACCTGGGCACCATGAGAGAAGATGTAGAGATGTCCTGAGATGTGTATTGTGTAACAGAAGACACGTTTCGGTGATGTGCACGCCAACAGAGAAGGTGTTGGAGGCAAAAGAGGCGCCAGTGGTAGACAGCTCCTGTCGAACATCGACTGCAGCAATCAGATCTTCTTGCAAACTATTATGGGAACTCTGAGAGGGGAAAGAGACAGGCAAATGAGAGTGCTCATGGACCCGGGGTCCCAACGATCTTATGTCAGGAAGGATACGGCAAGGAGCATGAAGTACACGCCCACTGGAGAAGAAGAGTTGATTCACGGACTATTTGGGGGAGAAACGACCAAGCCTTGCCACCACTTCTGTTTTAAGATATGACTTAGAAGTCTAGATAATAAGTATGCCTTCAATTTTGAAGCACTAGATGAAGAGGACATCTGCTCAAGGGTGCCAGCCCTTCCTGTAAGCCCTTGGCTATCCAAGCTGAGGAATAAAGGAATTGGAGTTTGCCTAGAGGAAGAGAAGCCCATAGAAGTTTTAATTAGGGCTGACAACTAGGGAAGAATGTGCGTTTGTTTATGGAGAAAGTGACGGAGGTGTATGCGGGCGCTAAATTCGAGTTGAGGGGTTGGGAGTATTCAGATCCTGACTTAGAAGGTCCATCTAACACAGCAGTCTTGGGACTGTCTTGGGACAAGAAAGAGGACACTTTGGCTGTGGTCAACGTGAGTGTGGTGAAAGATGGTGTGATTACGCGAAGAACCATATTATCTGTGGCGCAGAGAGTGTTTGACCCCATCGGGTTTACTTGCCCTGTTTCATTATGCCCTAAACTATTGTTGCAACAGTGTTGGGCCCTGAAGGGTGAATGGGATCAAGAGGTTCCTGACAAAGTGAGGAAAGGTTTCCTACGGTGGCTACAAGACCTTCCCCTTCAGCAAGAAGTTAAGATTCCTAGGTGGCTGATGGGTGTATCAGAATGTGTGTTAAGTTGCTCATTGCACACGTTTTGTGACACCAGTAAGATGGCTTATGCGGTGGCGGTTTTCATCCGTTTCGAGTACAGCTCCTGTGTACAGGTGCAGCTGATTCAGGCCAAATCTCGTGTGGCTCCGGTTAAAGCGGTAACGATTCCATGGCTAGAACTGTTGGCTGCAACCATAGGAACCAGATTAGCAACATCCATAGTGAAAGAATTTGAGCAAAAGGATATCGCTCTCTTCTTCTGGAGTGACTCGTCGGCAGTGATTACCTGGATCAAGAGAGATGACCAATGGGGCGTTTTCATATGGAACCGAGTGCAGGAGATACGAAATCTGACTTCGAAGGAGTTTTGGCGACATGTGCCGGGGGTCATGAATCCGGCGGATCTTCCTAGCCGAGGATGCACAGTCCACTAACTGATACAGTACAGATGGTGGGAGGGACCTGACTGGCTGAAGCTGCCTGCCCAAGACTGGCCTTCAGGAGAACCACAGCCAGATGAGGAAATTGTGGAACAGGAAAGGAGGAAGGGCATTGTTTCCTCCCTGCTGTGTAAGGAGGACCAGACTGACTGGTACTATGCCTTTTCCCGCAATTATGACAAGACTGTACATGTCCTTGCTTGGGTCTTGCGATTTGTCAACAGTTGTTGCAAGACCAAAGCTAACCAAGGCTCAGGGAAGAATGTGCTGATTGGGACAGAAAATAGCAAAAGGGCAGATTGGCCACTAGCTGTGGTAGAGGAGCTCATCCCCGGCAGAGATGGGAAGGTACGTCTCGTGAAATTAAGGACGGCGTCCGGCATACTACTCAGGCCTGTACAAAGGATTTATCCTCTGGAGATTACGATGAAGGGGTACCTGTACCTACGCAGGCATAAGTGGGGGCGGATCGCGAAAAGGAATTGACAACCGCTTCTCAAAAAAGGAAGAATGGTGGGCCAAGCGCGGAAGAAGTGTTCACTAGAGGCAGTAGAAAAGTGAAGCCTCCTCCTCGATTTCTTATGTAGTGGTGTATGATAGGGCGGCCATTGCCCGAAGAGTTTGAGTCGGGTAGCCTCAGTTCGACTCAAAAGTGGGAGTGTGTTGGGAAACGAGGGTTGGCTGTACTGTGAAAATCAGGTTGGCCGAACTGTGCTTGAAGAACAAAGGAGGCACTAGTGTGGGAACAGACGTGGCTCGCAGTAGTGGTAGAAAAAAGAGTGTGGTGTTAGACACGCGTTAGACTAAGACAAAGCGAACAAGAAGCCGGTTAGGCTATTAGAGTTAACAACCACCCTGACTTAAGAATGGAATATAGAAAACAAGATTACCAATTCTGAAATACAGAGTAAAACATTTAAAACTGTACACAAACACAAAACATCACAACATAAATAACATAAATGCACAGTCATGAAACAAGCTGAAGTGCTCTCCACTGTGACAAACTCATCAGCCTTCTTGATGACCATGTTTTGAAAAACATGGGTAAGAGTTTTAGTTGCCTGGTGTGAGAATGTGGAGCAGGGAGGGGGTTATTTCATAATGCTGTCAGTTGCTAAAATTATATAGTGGTGGTGGTAGATGAATGAGATTATGCATACAGCGCATTCATGAAATGATAATGAGAGGGAAAAACCAAAGCACCAACTGAGAAACCTGTCCCACTGCCACTTTACCCACCACAAAACCACACAGGCTGACCCGGGAATGAACCCAGGCATCCAAGACTGTCTAAAAGAAAAACCATTTAAACTAAATCACACCACAAGAACAAACATAGCCTGAACTTCAACTCCGGTAAACATGAAGCCCCAGCAAAAACTGCAAATCACAAAGAAATACATTATAATATTCAAACACCAGCACCAATTCAATCTCTGAAATTGCAAACTGCACAAAGTCTGGCTTTGCCAATTCTCCTCCAACTTTCTTCTTAACTACACAACCCTTTCCCATCAGACTACACCATGCTCCATACACCTCACCATTCTTCACACCTCCCCCACCCTCTGAAGATAGCAAATGCAAAGCATGCCAGTTACAGTATGATGGGCTAAACCCAAACAGCCAGAGTTGCATACTAAATTGAAAACAATTCTAAACAATAATAAATGACAATAAATGACATATCCTGTGTTAGCACGATGGGACTGGCCAATGTGTAAGATGTACACAGCATTCTGGAAATCAAAATTAGCAGAAGTAACAGCATCGACAAGTAAACTGTTAAAAATTCTGGTGGAAGCATATTATAAAAGGAGCCTCTGTAGTATGAGGATGACAAAGAAATACTGCCCTGTGAGATTCGGAGCTCTCACAGTGGTAAATACAAGGAACTGCAAGGTGACACCAACAAGTTTGGGAGATTGGTAGAAATTATTATGTTCTGAGGGCAAAACAGTGGCTGCAACAAGTTCATCCAAAATAACAGTACTTCCAAGTACGTGATGTAACATCCCATACGATGGTCACTTATTTTCATATCTTGATCCTAAAGTATGAAAATCTGGATTAATAGTAACCTTAATCCAACTGGGTTGGTATTTAAATTTCAGCACATGGTTTATGAAAAAACAAGAACAAAAAATATACATTATTTGAACAAAAAAAGAAAATATGTAAGAAACCTCATTTTGTGGAACATAAAACTGTTTATGCAGCATGTCTTAAAAATGCAGTAACTTTGCTTGTTACCTAAATATACGAGGGGCATCTAGAAAGTAAAGAACGTTTTGCCATTAAAAAATATTTATTGATAATAGGAAAGAAAAAGAATATGCAGGTTTTATCACACA
>JGI20166J26741_11488140_pt1 | contig 12920 bp, 10 predicted proteins | sample TergutCu122P5_FD_26741 | JGI IMG/M metagenome (IMG submission 26741)
GGGAACTACTTTGAGGGTGATTAGGTGTCCAACGCTCCAGGTAAGCCAGTTTCTTTTTCCCGGCCAAAGGTCGGATACTTTTCTAACAGACCACGTAGGTCTACGGCCGCTCGCCTCCTGCGATCGTGGGTTCGAATCCCACCGGGGGCATGGATGTTTTTCTGTTGTGAGTGTTGTGTGTTGTCAGGTAGAGGTCTCTGCGACGGACTAATCACTCGTCCAGAGGATTCCTACCGACTGTGGCGCGTCGTTGTGTGTGATCAAGAAACCTCGTAAGCGAGGAGACTATAGCCCCGCTAGAGGGCTGCAAAATACAAACCCACAATGGGTTGTAGCGCCAGTAGAAAAAAAATGCAGTAAGTAATAATAACTAGGGGAGGCTCCAAGACCTTATTTTGTTCTTCCAAATTTCCATGGACACGCGAAAGAATGTCTTCGAAATGTATAGAAAATGTCGGCACTCGCCCTCCAAAAGGCTCACCAGCCCTGCTCTATATCTTTCTCCAAACCCTACTGTCGACACACCCCAGCCTGAGTTCTTCCTTTGAAGAGAGACCACGTGTCACGCAAAGTTGTTTCTGCACACATTGTGGCGTACAATCACTGACATGTTGCCACTAATGTCACGTGACCCTCGCTACCGTATTCCGATCGCTTCCGTTGTTAGAAAGCAAGAGGCAAGTTGCATCACCACCTGGGCCGTACACGCTAGCGGAAGGATCTGAAAGCAAATACGTAGCTGCAATCTTGTGTCACGACTGTCAAAAGATGGACGTGCAGGGGCAGAGGCAAAGTGCAGGATAACCCGAGATTTGCTTATGCCCTCGTACTGTGATTATCGGTTGTCGAAAATGGCGGTTTTCTGGGTCATGTGACACCGCAGAGTCTGGTTTCCAACGTTTCAGATGAACCAGGGTGAACTTAACACTGACTGTAACCTCGCACACCACGAGAGAACTGCACTCTGCTGCTGTCAGTGCATTAACGATTTGTGTGTCTCTGTTTTGTGGTGGACAAGGGACAAATGGCAGGCTGTTGTGAATAGGGTAATGAACCTTCCGGGTCCATAATATGCGGGGAATGTATAGACTGAGGAACTATCAGCTGCTAAAGGAGGACTTTATGGCGTTAGTGATAACTAAAGCATATAATGTTACTATCTCATTTGACAGCCAGGTAATGCCACTTGCCTTCGCTGCGTAGTTCTGTGTGCTGAATGCTGTAGTCTGTATGTGAGGCAGTTGTCTCGTGTTTATCTAAAATGTGTGGCACGCTGCTTACTTGTATCTGTTTCGCCTTCTGGTTTTCCTTTAACCCCAAACTTCATTTGCACGTGTGGTGGCCAGCTTTCTTCGTAGTGTCCAGTTTATGTCTTGTGTTTTGTTCGCTTTGTTGCAGTTGTCAGTTTGAACGCACTGCTTATGTAATACAGGTCTTTAATTGTTTACACCTTAACTTTTGGTTATGCCACGGGTTTCAAACACGCGGCGCGCCGGTCTGTATCTAGTTATACGATGTGTGGCTTTAAAGAGCGAGACTGCGCTCTTCTTCTAACCTTGACTGTACCACCAAAGTCAACATAGAGCTGTGCTGGGTACCGCTGAACCTCCGGCCAGTCGCATGCCAAAACAGTGGAATTGCAGGGGGGGGGGGATAATAAAAAAATAATAAATGAATAAAAAAGGAAGAAAGAATTCAAGGGAACGAATTTTTTCTTTAGTCTCTACAGTATGCTTCATCGACAGGCATTGTGTGCAATACTATGAACTGAACTTATGTAATGGACAGTTTTCTTGGGCTGTGCTTTTATTTGTGCAAGTGACACAAACGGACACCAATCTGTAGCATCAGACAAATATCAAGTCAACTTGGTGTAGTTCATCAGACATGAGGTTGTTCAGTCATGGACGTTTGTTGTGAAACAGGTTTTTGGATTGTTGAAGGGGATAAAATTATTCATAGGAAGGATAACAGATGTAGCACTTGTATCTTGTAACAGGCCACACTGCCTTAACAAGACAAAGATAAGCTCATTACAGAAGTGCCTGAAACCCCTAGAAACTTTTTCTGAGCTTATTCAAGAACATTCGAGGAACATACTTCTGCCATGAGAAGAGCTGTGACATACAGTTCCAGGACTTCAAAGTTGTGGAACTGGAATTTATTTTGTTTGCTTCTCCCTTGAAGGTACACATTGACAAGGCTACAGTATGTTCGTATACAAATGGACTTATAAATCTCAAGTGTCTGGTACTAACATAAACAAAAATTTTTCTGAAACAAAATTGCAAATTATTGTCAATTGCCCAAAGCAAAACTTTATTCACTCAGGTCTTTTGGGTTAAGAAGAGTTACTATGTTCAGCACCATGCATTTGTGTGAATAATTCTTTCCTGTCAACAATAAGATGAAAAACAAATCCCAGTTGACCGATGGACACGTCGAATATGTAATGGTGGTGCTTTCCACTATTATCTTAGCAAATGCTTCATCTCTTTAAAAAATATTTGTTTTTATTTGCTTTATTTGTGTGATAATTTTTATTTTTTATTTTTGAATACATATGTATGCTGTTGGTTCAATTTTGATTTAAAGAGATCTTCACACAGTATTGCGCAGTCTGTAGTCTTATGTTCCTGTCACAGCTGTATGATATCACATGTGGATTTCAAGTATTGTACAGGAAGTGCTGGTGGTTCTGTCAGCAATACTGCTGACATTCAGCTCTTTTGGGATGTGACACCGTGTTGTGGGCAAGTGGTTCTGGAAGTCTCAGGGGATCATAGTCCAAGAATGCTTGACCCTTGAACTTCAAGGCACTGTACACCCAACACAGCATCAAGTCCAGAAGACCTGAATCCTCATGAGGTACTTCCATGACATTTGCCTGGAGGGACTTAGGACAACCATCAAAAAGCCAGTCAAGCTAGCAGTATTAAGGCTGAGAATTGAATGAGGGATCTGTTGACATGTCTGAAGTATTAGTTGTTTGGCCAGCTGGGGTTGGGAGCTGACACAGGTGAAAGGTCAGTGAGCAATCACAAGGACTGTAGTGTAGTGGGATGTGGTGCCGCGTAGTCTGGTAGATACTACTGCCGCAGGAGTGGGGTCTGCTTTAAGAGACAACATTGCATTGTGTATCAATAAGTTAATACCTCAGAATAATTCAGTCAACACTGCCCTACATATGATACACATGTAAGGCTCCACAACATAAAATTCTCTTCAGAATATAAATAATAAATTAAATTGACTTATTATTGCATCAACAGAAGACATAACAGTACAGAAAATTACACTGTAGCCAGTTACACTCCAAAAACATAATACTAACATCACTGGTGTAATGCCAACAGTATAATAAAAATATGTATGCATGTCATCATACACACTGCTCATACTTTATGGGATGCTATACCAATATGAGACAGGCTGAACTGCTTTCAATGTGACAAAATCAAACTGCAATGATTTTCTTACTTACTACTTGAAATTACACAAAACTGGAAATTCTACAAACAAGAACACGGTGTAATATAACACACCTGCACGTGTAAGAGTTGTATACAGCACATATAATTCAGGCCACATTATTACGTGAATTTTTGTACAGCCTTACAAATTGTAATAACAAAACATTTTTGTAAAAAAGAGACTTCCTTCATGAACACAAATGTCCATTTACCTTCCTGTATGTATTGTGGAGGCCTTCCCTGTTGTTGACCTCTTAGGTGACAACATGAAGTGAGTTGTAAAACCAGATGTTGCTTTTATAATAGCAAGAGAGGGTGATGACTGAACTGTTGTTTGATACAAGGGGGATAATTTAACATACTTGTGTAAAGGATGAAGTCATAAATACGAGTTTCTGGAAAGTATTTTATTTTTATTATAAAAACAGTTTAATAAAAATATACATATATTGTCTGTTGCAATATTGTACAGTACAGTACAGTACAGTACAGTACACATGTACGTACACACATGGGTGTATCTTTATGGACATCTAACAGTAGAAAACTGTATCTGTACAAAACAGCTGTGATATTTCTAACTTGTTTCTTTTCCAATACACATCTTCATTAAATGGTGGTGGTGGCTGTGGTGGTGGTGGTTACGGTTATGATGATGATGATGATAACATCACTGTCTTTTTGTGACAGGAGCTTTCTTATGATGTTAAAATCTCATTTACCGATTTTTCTGTTCCAATATGTTGCACATCCACTGCCATGCACTGTGCAACATAATTTTCCTGCTTCCAGGAAAGTGTTCATACTAAGCCTTTAAAGGTTGAGACAAACAGCCATTTCTGAACAGACTGAATGACTACAAACAGGATCGGCTCCTGCACTACATACTGTCCGTACATACACACTTACATACAGTTCTAAAGACGACTCACAATAAAACAATGTATTGAGAAACGTGTGGATTATATATGTTAATTCTTCGTATCTGCTTGTATGCATATCATTGATGAGGTGTGGTTATCGAATGTGGGCCATGCCATGCCTCAGGCAGGCAACAGTCTCTTAATACAGGGGCCCAGGTTCAATCCCAGGCAGTCCATGTTACATTTTTGGTACAGAAAGTGGCACTGTGACATGTTTTCCTCTCAGAATTTCTGCGTTCCCCTCTCAATATAATTCCACCAATGCTCCATACTTATTCATCACCGAGACTGAAACTGACGGCATCTTTAAACCACACATTAAACACTACTCCCTAATGTAGAACAACCTGGAGTCAAAGACATATATACGCTGTATACAGGTTTATAATACAGACATGTTCAGTGGTTGTGTTGTACTTTAATTATGTGTGTAATCTAAGACACGGTATTATAAGACAACTCAATAATAATTTTGTATGGAACACTTACTGCCACTTGTAAGTGTGTATAACCAAAGGACACTTGCACTACTCAATGTGCCAGTTATGTGGTACAGGCATTGACATAAGGCCCAGTACTGTGGCAGTGGCTGTGCTGGTGTACATAACAGACAACTGAATATAAGTGGAGAGTCAGGGAACTCCATCATGATTGAGTGTACACTGATATGTATGAACATGGGAATTAGAACTGAAAATTAAAAGAAGGACCGATAATAAGATGTTCCAACTGCATCCTGCAAAGATGTCAGGAGACAGGCAAGGGCTGGCAAATGATTGGAAAGGTCAGATTGTGGCAAGAGAGAAATGGAGCTGAGAAAGGTGAATTTGAACACATATATGCATATACTGACAGAAATCTGCTTGTTTTTGTAACAACAATTGGTACATTGAAGTTACGGCCAGAACAGTGGTGGGCGTTTATTAGCATGACGAGAACAAACTGCATTTACCTGAGTACTGTAACATGACCCCCAGCACAACCATCAGTTTTCAGGAAGGCAACTAAACAGAACCTGCATAACTGTGTGGCATTACAATGCAACCTGCTATTTTTAAGATGATGGATTTGGAAAGCATCTGTGTCACAGTCAGGTCAATACAGTACTTTCCTGTGGTACTGTGCAGTAGCACTGTTACTGAACGACAGTATATGATGATACCAGCTGTCTGGCGAGACATCTATTGTGGTTGTGCCACTACACTGAAGGCAAGGAAGGAAGTCCCACTGAGCACACGCTCCCGTTCTACCATTGGCCAACTTCCCATTATTCCCTTCCAGTCAACTAGCCATCCTGTTCACATGCACTGTAGTAGTGCCATATGCTGTGGAATTGTGTACATAGGTCAGAGGGGGCTGTGGGGGGTACTGCAGTAGGCTAAAAGGGAAGGGGCCCTGAGTGCTACTGTCTGCACCATCTGTGGGTCTGTTTGTGTGACTGGGGTACAGCAGACCACGGTGCTTCATATCCCCTGTTGCTACTGCCCTCTGCCAGTTGATTCCCTTATTCATATTTAAACAGCAAAGTTTGTTGATTCACTTGTAAAATTATTACTGCCTCAGTGCATGTGTTACCGCTACTGTTCTGTTCCCAATTCTGCTGACAGCTCACTGGATGTACCACTGCCCTTTATGAAGGCTAACAGTGTTACTGAAACAGCATAACAAATCCTCTGATGTCTGCTGTCACAGTTGACTTCGAACTGACATATTTGATCACTTTAGGATTCCCACCACCTTCACCATAATCTCAGTTACAATCATCACATTCATTTGTGTGGTTTCCCCTTCATTAGGCGTGACAGGTACTCAACAACTGCAGTCTGTCTGGCTTCTTGGGCAAGTTGCAGAGGGGTGGCTCCATCTTCATTTCTTAGTGTTGGATTTGCTCCAGCAGATATTAACTGTTTCACTACCGGAACATGACCAAACAAGGCTGCAGCATGCAACCCACTGTCTCCATTCTGAAACAGAACAAGAGACGACACATCAGTTTTGTTCAACCCTTCAGTGCTGGACTTGGTGCAGTGGACAGTCGTGAATGCATTTACGGTTACTATGAACTTAAAAATCCCTCTTCCTGGGCAGTAGCTGGAATTTAAACCTCAGTGCCATTCACATGACAGACCACATGTTGCAATCAAATGGTAGAATTCCCAACTTCTCTTTCTCTGTCTCTCTCTCTCTCTCTGGGGCGGGGTTGAGGGGTGGAGAGATGGCACTTTAAAATCTCATGCACAATTTCCTGTTCTCACAGCGGTGTGCCTGAAGACTGAGGTTTTCTGGGTTATGATGCTGTGCTATTGGTTGAGGGGTTCTCAAAATGTTGAAGGAAATCAGTTCCTTCAACACATTTGGCCCAGGAAGAATATCATGCTGGAAACCTGCTGACCTGACCAGTTCTTCATGCCATTTCCCAGTCAATAAGTGTAAATGCTGGAATAATACCACAAGTTACAGAATAACAGCTTCCTTCCAAGTTCTGTCCGGTTCATCATTCAACATGTCATTATATGACATTCATAGGTGAATCAAAAGAAATCCTTAAATAATTTTTATCAGCTGATTTAGTGCAGGTAGGTCTGATGCTGCACTATTTGGCAAGTAGTTCCAGACATCACACAGGATCACAGTGCCTTCAAAGCATCAAGAACTGCTCACCCCATTGTACAGTGTAAAATACCAGAACACTTGAATTTTCAACTTTAGTTAACTTTTGTATTGAATTAAGAATACTGAGTGAGTGACTGTGTGGAATGAGGCAGTTGTGGGCTGGAGAGACTAAGGAAAAGATAAAAGACCCATTTGGGCTAGGACTAGCTTATGGAGAAAATATAGGTCCTGTCAACAATACGAAAAAGCAGCTCTATTGTTGCAAAATGTACATTTTTAACAGGACTGCACTTCAGCTGCAGTACATCAGTTACTGGTCATAAGCATATGTCTAGCAATCTTACTTCCTGTTCCACCACTGTGGTCAAGGTCAGAGCTGTTTTCATGCTACTGGGCCAGATTTTGATGGCTGCAATGGCCATATGTAACTGAAGTGACTAATTTTGTACTTACAGGAAGAAGTCCCAGTGACGGCTTGTACTTGAGCAGCTCTTCTACAACACTGCTGTGTCCTTTGTGGCAGGCCTTGAACAGTGCAGTGGCTCCATCCTGTGCAGTCATTGTACATTAGTGTAGGTGTGGTGCATTGCAGTGTGTATGTGTAGTGCAACAGAAGGTAAGTACAGTGGCAGCAATTGTACAGGTGAACAGGACTGACAGGTGGCTGCACTGCTTACAGAAGAACAACTGCAGTAGACCCACTGCTTGTTAAATAATCACATTTCATTGAAGTATATCACATCTTCTACATAAAGCTATTTTGGCCAGTTTTTCTGATTCCTGTCTTGCGGCTGGTTGCTAGGAAACCAAAACACTTCATGGTACATAAGTGAACTGTATCCACAGCTGCGTTTGACAGTGAACAGACACTCGGTGCAACTGGCTATTTTTATGGTTCCACAGCTGTGAATGATGGAACATTCTTCAGCAAAACAGGTGTTCATTAGACTCAGTACACATTTCTGAAAGGCCATGTCACAGCACACCACAGTTTATATATAGATTAAGTCTCAATTTCACAACTTCTGATGTAAGGTGATTTTAATTATTTTAGATGTTAAGTTGATAAAATCTTAAATATGTGCTTTTAAATTGGCAAAGCCTCTTCAAGTTTTCTATCTGTGTCTTGCTCCCCTGGACTGATTGCATCATTTGGAGCACAGTACTCCTGCAGAGCTGGTAGTTCCCCAGTCAGTCAGGAAATTCCCCATGTTGTATGGTCTATAAAGGTCCATAGAATGTACACAAGAACCTGCCATCAAGCCCTGTTCTGAGCCAGATTAATCCCATCCACACCCACCTGTTCAGTTGCTTCATGATACATTTCAGTATTAGTCCCTCTCTATGTCTAGGTCTTCCAAGTGTTCTCTGCCATTCAGCATTTTTGATCAGAACTATGTATATTTCTCTCAATTCCCACACTTGCTACATGCCCCACCCATCTCATCCTCCCTGATTTGTTCACCCTAATGGTATCAGGTGAAGAAAACAAATTATGAAGCTCCTCATTATGCTGTTGTCTCCATATTCCTGTCACTTACTCTCTCTAAGGTCCAAATAGTCCCTCAGAACCCTGTTCTTAGAAACCCTCACATTGTGTCCCTTGCTGAACCCTTCAATGGTGAGGGGGTTTAAATTCCAAACACAACATACAATGAAGAAGTTTCAAATTTAAAGTAATGTAAAATGCCCTCATTACTGTATGGTGCACAGAGGATGGCACTGACAGACCAAGTCTCACACAGCAGGACAGTATGAACTGTAACTGCAGTTACACCTCAAATCTCACACGAAACTTACATTGCGTCTGGCATCAACACTGGCACCGGCCTTGAGCAGCTGCCTCACCACATGATCGTGTCCCATTTGTGCTGCGATCCACAGAGGAGTGGCACCATCTATACGCCTGGCGTCTGGATTGGCTCCTTGTGACAACAGGAACACGAGTACCTTAAAGTTGCCATTCTGCGCTGCAATGAACAGTGGAGTGGCGCGGTCCTGTTGGCACACACACAGCTGTGTCCTGTAGAACTTGGTATGTTGAATTTGACTACATTGTGCAAGACCCGATGTTCTCACAGCAGTGGTTCTGAGGACTTGTGTCATCTGGGATGTGTCATGGTGTCACTGGACAAGTTGACTTTGGTGTTTTAAAGGATTGTAGTTCCTTCAACCTCAGGGGTCAAGCAGCCCAAGAATGTCAGGAACCACTCACCCAAAAACACAGCATCCAATTCCAGAAGACACGAATCCTCAAGATTAGGTTTTACTTGTGCCTGCAATACTGAACTGTAATTTTTCTTCTGTAACATTTCAATTTTATATTAGTTACTTTAGTTTTCAGTTGTGTCAGAACAGCACACACTTTTAGCTGTTGAATAACCTCAGATGCAGTGGCAAAGCAGGTCTAGCAGAACAGTACACTCTGCTAGACCTAACCTCCAGGTCAGTATTCGCCCTGGTCATTTATTGTACACACGCACGCACGCACACGCACACACGCACGCGCACACACACACACACACACACACACACACACTGAATGCATTCGGATTCTAGCTTTTTCAGTATTACGTATATTGTAACGTGCAACAGACTGATATTTTGACTAAACACACACCTTCATGTGACTGCTGATTTTGGCTCCCCGAGCAATGAGCTCCGTGACCACATCCATGTGACCACATTGGCAGGCCACAAAAAGTGGAGTTCCACCATCCTGCAGACAAACACAAGAACATCTTCTGATGTGACAAAATAAGAGGAAAACTAAATAAACAGTTTGTGCTTTGTCCTGATAGTGGAACGTCAGTAAGTTGGATTTTAAGAATTGTGGGAAGGGCTGGAATTGGCAAGAACTGAATAAAGAATTCTGATGTGGAGACCTTCAAATGAAGTAGCTTTCAATACAGTGACAGAAGGTGGATTGGTAGTTTATTTAATGACACCATCTCATTTCAAATGCAGGTTATGTTCGGTGAGCTGTGAAGGTCATGCGACTGATGTATATAGCAATGAACAGGGCCACGTTCCTGCACAGAAACATCATGCCATGAAGGCGCATGGAGGTCATGGAAGTAAACAGCAGTCAATATAGGTGAGTAGTTGGCTCCATAGTAACCGTGTGTCAGTGGTGGTGACCGTAGCTTGTGTGGAGATGCCAAACGGTTGGTACGCTGCAGCACATGCAGAAAGATGTACTTAATTTCAGCTGAATTAATTTCAAATATACTTTGTATGTTGATAAAACGTACAGGTAAAACTAAAGCTGCCCCTGTCCACACTGTGAAGGCACGTGGGGTGGGGGGGGAGAGGTGTAGCTTCACTCATTAATGTTGGCACTAGATGGAGATGGGTTGTCAACCTCACGCCCCGGCCGCTTTAATCCTGGAACACAGCCCCTGTACCCAGTCAATAGGAGGATGGGTGGGTCCTACAGACGGTGTGGGGCGTTTTGGAGAAAAGGAAATCTGTTTGTTGGTACTGTGCTAAAGTATTCAAAGATGGAGATGAGGGGATAACATTAATATGGATCTCAGAAAGTAGTACTGAAGAGAAATGCAATGGGTGGACTTAACGAACGCTCTTGTCGTCGTATTTGCGGGTATAATGCCTTAGTCCAGCCCGACGCCTGTTCCGTCAGCGTGTCTACCCACCTCACTCGGCGCATCCACCGGTGCTCCTCTGTCCAGCAGTATTTGCGCAATGTCCAGGTATCCTCCCTGAGCAGCAAAGAACAGCGCTGTTGTGCCTGTCTAAACGCAACAAACAAGAACCTGCATCAGTCGCCTGCCTTGGCTCTGCAGTGTATCAGTGCAGCGAGCCGCTGTGACGCCAATCGTGCACACGCATTGCGTTTGTTGACGTCACAGTAAGCTCTGTGCAGCCGCAAGTTCATGCCTACCACATTTACAATTCGGTGCCTGGAGGGGAGGGGAGGGGGGGGTGCATCAGAGGGATGGCAGAACGACCACTTGCAATGGACAGTGTGATTGCTCTCCAAAATACTAAAGGACCAACATAAAATGAAATTCAATCAATATTGCGGTTCTGAGGGGCGGCCATTGTAATTACTGGCCCCGGTCGCCCTAGGCCACTGGTTCCTACCGCGCAGTGAACACTACAAACCAATCAGTTAATGTTGTATCGGGAAATTGTTTATTTAGGTTTACTTAACGTGGGTGTCAGTAGCTTAAGCTGCGAGTGTGCAGCGAGTACTGAATGGTGAATTGCCAAGGATCTGGACGGATGTCGTGGCGTTGTGTGCTGTTGTTGGGCTGTCACTGCTGGCAGCTTACTGCCTGAGCGATAGATGAGTGCTTTGGTAGGATGATACTGACGGGGGACAGCCGCAGTACTGGAGATATACCGGTGACAGTGCCACTTTGTGCACATCAAATCTCACACAGACTGGCCTGGGACCGAGTCCAGGTCTCCGCGGTGAGAGGCCGGCGACTGACCGCCTAAGTCATGGCACGGCCTCTGAAACTTGAGGCATGAACCCAGAATCTGCCTGAGGGAAATGAGTTAAACCGCGACAAATGTGTCAGGTTTGACGGTCTGAACCCGGCCCTCCCGAGGGCAAGCCAGTCACCAGACCGCAACGCTGCACTGCGCCAACACAGAAAACACGAATACACTGTGCGGGCAAGCTGTGGAGTTTGTGTGCCGTACAAACCGGACGTTTCGGTACGACCACCTGACATACCCGCTCTCCTGGACGGCACTGCTTCGTTAACTTCCTCAACCGTATCCACTGATTTGTACATCTTAACATTTCTTTGTAGTAAAAACAAAAGATTAAAACGTAAAGTTACGCCTGGTCACTTCATGAAGACAAACAGGGGAACAGAGGTATAGCTCCACTCATTCTTAACCTCGACACTAAATGGAGGTGAGTGGTTGACTTAACCCCAGTACCGACTGAATATGAGGCTGGGTGGACCCCAGAGCCGGCCTCAACGTATTTGGAGAAGGAAAAAAATCTCATGCCCCTGCCAGGATTCGAACCCCCCTCCCGGACCGCCCAGCCCATAGCGAGTCGCTATACCGGCTGAGCTGTGCTGTAGCAGCACTGGTTCAGCAACTGCGTGCAAGAACGGCTCAATCGCGGTACATGAAATGACGTGCGTGTCTGGGAAAGCGCTGTTTTCCAGTTTCTCTGTTGCTGTTGTAGTATTATGAGGCGGCCATTCAATGGGGTAACCGGTGCTTTTCATTTACCAAAACTCAGCACATTCTGTACACTCTGACCAGCTGACATACCGCCTTGCAAATGCACATGCAGTTTGGTTCAGTTTTGGTTTTTGTACCGACTGCCAGCCACTGCCGTGACGACAGAGCCATCGACGCTGGTGGGTCAGTAACAAACGCTCTGCCATCTCCCGAACTATTGCGGTAAATACGTGAAAAACCGGAACCGATTTTATTTAGACAGCTAGAGAAGAGGGCCAGCTGTACATGAACAGTCTAAACACTTACCACCCTCCTGGCCCTGGGATCGGCCCCCTGATCCAGCAACTCCTTCACGCAATCCACGTGACCACTGGCAGCGGCGAGTATAAGAGGTGTGGTGCCATCCTGTGGAAGACAAAACAGTATATAAGCGTATAGGGGGAGTAGAGGCACAGCTCCAGTCATTATCAACCTAGGCTCCAGTTGGAGATGATTGGTCAACTTCCCGCCCCGGCCCCTTTACCTCCGGTTCCCACTGACTGGGAGGCTGGGTGGGCCCCAGAGCTGGTCTGGACCTTTTGGAGAAGAGGAAACTCTCCTGTCGTCACCGGGACTCGAACGCCAGATCGTCTAGCCCAGCGTTTCTCAAACTTTTTTTTCAAGTGGGGACCACTTTCATTAGTCAGAATGTTCTACGGACCACCCTACTCTTGGGATTATCAAACTCATTAGGCCT
>JGI20166J26741_11488251_pt1 | contig 12920 bp, 11 predicted proteins | sample TergutCu122P5_FD_26741 | JGI IMG/M metagenome (IMG submission 26741)
GTTGCCAAACGTAGGTCCATATATATACGACGTTAGCATTTCTGGCTTTACTAGGAGCTCCATATATATACGAAATTAGTAGCCTAAGGGTTAATAAAATACAAGAAAATAGTTTCTGTTTTGCACAGGCTTGTCTGTGACAGACTTTGCCTTCCAACAGATCTGCACCTGCGATATTTGAACATTCAGGTCACTGAGGTCCTAAAGAAGTAAGTCAAAAAAAAGTTTGGAAAATGTGCGCTCCAAATTTAAGTTACGAGTACACAACACATCAGAAGGTTAATGTTTATACACCTGTTTGTCCCCGTATCACTTGTGCAGAAAATGATGACATGTTTCAGCCACAATACAAAAACACAACCATCAGGTTATTAATTCACATAAAGAAAGTAATTATCGGATGGTTCGATAATTAAAAGTACATACTAGAAAGAAATGACATCTTATTTTTCTTAGGTTCCCAAAATTCCAAATCTGTTCAAACATGTTAAAATGTTATCACACTGCACATTATTTTTGGAATCAGTGCATGCACTAATTATATAATTCTTAAATCACATCTTATGCAAGAATTTAACTAACAACATTTCATGTAAGGGTGCATGTGAAACACATAAAAAGTTGTAATAAGTCTGGAAATTTGTTAATGTTAAAGGAATGACATCACATTCCTTGTTAATATGAACTCGTAAATGCTGAATCTTCAGTACTCATATTTTTATACAAACAAATGACTTAATGATGGCCTGAATGCAGTCATTTCCTGTACCGTAACACAGCTGGGCAAACAGTAATCCGTCTCGGACACACTACAGCACACAATGAGATGCTGTTGATCAAAATCAGAACATATCTTTCTGTTCACATTTTATGATGTAGCAACTGACGAAATCCAACAAAATGAGTTGGAAGAAAAAATAATCCAATATGGGGTCCCACAGGGTTCCATTTTAGGGTCACTGTTGCTTTTAATATATGTTAATGATATAGATACTATAAGTAATGACATACACATCAATCTAACACTCTTTTCTGATGACACTGGCATTGTAATCACTAGTAATGACAGAGGGCATTTAACTTTCAAACATGACAGAATCAGTGGAAGTATCTTGCCCTGGTTTGATAAAACAAGATTGATTATAAATGAAGATAAATCACTGGCATTAGGTTTTCATCATAAATCAAATAAACATATAGCATTTCCTGACAATGTAATGAAGGACAGACAAGTAACTAACGTATCTTAAATAAAATGTCAGGGGGTCTGGCTAGATCACAATTTAAATTGGGAATGTCATGTAGAAAAATTAACGGTTAAATTACATACACACTGTTTTGCAATCAAAACAGTTGTAAGCAAAAATATTGTTAAAACCGTGTATTTGGCATATTTAGATTCATCTTTGAAATACGGTATTTTATTCTGGGACAACACTAGAAACCTTAAAAAATTTAAATTAAAAAAAAAACGCAATTAGGCAAATGGCTAACATTACAGACACTAAAAGTTACAAACCACACTTTAGAAAATTCAAGATTATGACAGTCCTTTGTGTGTGTGTGTGTATATATATATATATGAAATTCTTCTATATACTAAAATATATTTAAGAAATTCAAGACAAACTCTGTTTCATACACACGGAATAAATCATATTTATTTATTGCACGTCATAAGACCATATTATTTAAAATAGTATCGCACACAACCTCCTTAATCATAACAAACTTCCTCATGAAATTAAAAGTGTTACATGTATAATGAAATTCAAGACAATTAATATTAACTTTTTACTTGAAAACAGTTTTTATTCTGTGGAAGAATTCATGATTATTGATCCTGAATCTATAAAAATTGTGTTAATGATGCTGTTTACATTGTAATTATTTGTAATTTATACCTACATCTTGCATTTGATTCGTATTCCATGTTGTTTTATACAAGTATGCAAGTTACATCCTTTAAATTCCATGTATTATTACTTCTATTGTAATCTCCTGACATGTCCATTATTTTTGTAATAAGCTATAGGATGTCAATAATAATAATAATAATAATAATAATAATAATATACTGGTGTGCACGCATGTGTGTGTGTGTAAAAGGCATACATACATACATTCCATAGATCCCTCAGACTGTCACCAGACAAAACTATGTGCAACATGTCATAAACATACAAACAAATAAAAATACTACAGTGTAAGATAAACATTTACACAGTCATACAGTCAGCAATACATGTCATCTGTACATGTGAAAAATTCATCCACAGAGTAAAAGGAGTGTGCATTTAAAAATTTTTTTTAGGGCTACTTTAAACTGTGTCTTTTCATTCTTAAGACACGTAATACTTCGTGGCAAGCTGTTAAAAATTCTGATCCCAGAGTAGGATGCACCTTTCTGAAAACAAGACAGGTTAGCAATCGGTTTATGAAGATGGTGTTTATTTCTTGTATTGTTATGCACTGACAAGTTAGTCTGAAAGTTTTCCTGATTCCCAATAAAGAAGCTCATCAATGAGTATATGTATTGACTTGGGACTGTCAAAAAATCTAATTTTTTAGATAGTCTTCTACACGAAGTTCTATGGTGTGCACCCACCATAATTCTGATTATTCTCTTCTGTAAAGTGAATATTTTCTTACTGATGGAGGAATTTCCCCAGAATATTATTACATAACTTGCAACAGAATGAAAATAAGCAAAGTAAATTGACCTCAAAGTGTCATTATTGCAGATATAGCACATTTGTCTAACCACGCAGCATGCTGCACTTAGCTTAGGAATAATTTGATCAATGTGATTCTTCCAATTAAGGTGATTACCAGTTTGTATACCAAGAAATTTTAAATTTACTTTTTCTTCTATGTACTTATCCTTATGACCAATGGTCAATGCACAGTATGGTAGGTTATTTGTTACAAATTTCATTATATTTGTTTTTTCCAAATTTAAAACTAACATGTTAGCTGAAAACCGTTCAATCAAACCTGCAAGAACTAGGTCGCTGTTGTAGAAAACTCTATAAAATTTCTGTTATAAATTATAACACTAGTGTCATTAGCAAACAGTATTGGTTCGGCAAGGGAATCATAATTATCTTCACCAGTGTATCAGAAAGAGACTATTTCATTCCCTTTTCTTGGTTGAAAAGATTAAAGGCTGACATTATATATATCACTGCAATTATCAGCAACACACATGCACAACAAACTACAAACCCTTACATTCACAGTAAGTGAAAGCCTACTGACCAAATGCTCCATGCATTACCAGTGTTTTGTGGAATCCTTTCAATTTTCTCGCTTCCTGTAAAAAATATAGCTGACACACACATACACAAACAATCTGGAACAGTTTATATTATGTCTACTACCAATTCCGCAGGCCTGCAAGAGACCTACATTAAGTGTTTATCCCGACACCACGGCATGTAATATAAGGCTGGTTATGTTGCCAGGCCAGGGCTGTAAAGCATCTTAATATGGACAAGTACTGATGGGAGAAGACTGATTACAGAATAAAGTTTTTAATGTGGACACACCCTCGCAGAACATAGCAAAAAAAAATGTTTTAAAATTATTTTGAAATTACTGTTAACTGCTAGTACACAAAACAAGGGTTGCTAAACGTAAGCACAGACTGTGGCCCTAATCTGAAGCAGTTCCATTCATTTTACAATGTTACAGCATAACACACTACACAAGAAGCATGGATTCCAGTACTGGTTACATTCTTACCTAGAATGAGACCAGCCATTGTGCTGAGATAACCAGTACCTGAACCCAGATTGAGAAAACTGAGTCCAGGTGACAACCGCAAGCTTTCCATCACTTCACTATAGATACAAGGTGCTGAGAGATGAAGATTTCCATTTTTCCACGCCAAGTCTTTATATGCATTTTCTCGAAAATCTGACGTGAAGTAATGAGCACGATCCACAGCCCGGAAAACACGCTCAACTTCAGGACTTTTGATGTAGTCTGCTTCCAACAAATTATCAATCAGGTCATCGTTGTCTTCTCCTGCACTGACAGCACCACCCATCTTTGAATACTTCCTCCTTCTAGTTAACTCAGTAAGCAATGCTTAGTGGGTCAGGTACCTGAAAATGCAAAAACAAAATAACAAAGAGTTGCCTTCTAGTTTCCCGTCCTCAGTGAGAATATGCAGATTTTTATATTCATTATTCACAGGTTATTGTGCTCCGCAACTGCGTTAATGGCTGTTTTGTTTTGCAAGCAAATGTACAAACAGCTGATTAATCATAAACGTCCTATACCTTACGAGTCAAAACGACGGACAAGTTACAACGTCCAAGCAACCTTAACCACTCCAAATAATATTTTATGAAACGCAACAAAGCTGTGAATTTCTGTAATTCGTTTGATAATCTAAAATGTAGCTACTCGAGAACTTCGTTCAAGGTCAATCAGCTGATGTCTTAAACAAAAACAAACCAGACATAAGAAACATCAGTGCTTTATGGATCCCTCTCGTGAATAAATGTCTAAAATCTAGACGTAGTATACTGCATATATAATACTTCTTATGTATAAGACAGAAGCGAAGACACCCTATAATAAGCATTATGTAAACAAAAGAAGTTACTATATAAAATACCACCACCTTCTGACGTCAAAAGTAACGACTTCACCGCCACCTTCAACGTTTCGTTTTATACTATTGCTCGCAAAAGTCATCAACGTGTGTTACAAGTTTGGGGCGATATCTACTGCTGGGAGAAGATAATTATGTTTTTCTTAACGTCATCATTTATTTTTGTTACACTCTATCGGAAATCTGTATAATTGTTGGATGTACTTCTATTTCATTCTGTAGTTTTTTTCACCATAAATGGCATTGTGGTCGTCACAAATTTTACCTACTCACCGTCGTTTCAATCAGAAATGAGAAATCACACAATTCGATAACCAGTGGAAGACGTTCATATAAGTGAGTACTGTACAATGACAATAGATGACTCTCATCATCCTTAATCGTTCGGTGAAAATTTCATCTATGCGTAGATCTGCTTCCAGATGAAAATGAACTCTCGCCATCGTTATTGATTTCGCAGAGCACGGAGAAGTTATAATAGTTCTTGAAACATCGAGCAAGTTAGACGTATTTCTTTTGTGTAAAGTGACTCGGCGGCTGACAACACGTTTGAAGTATTATGATTATCATTTTTACTGGAATATCTTCACGTTTAATTCGAAACACATATTTAGCGCGTTTTGAATAACCGTGGCGCGGAGATTCTACTGACGTCAATAAGGACTACACCTTCGCCACTGCCTTCTCGTTTATAACCGGGGACGGAGCGTAAGCCCGTGGCACCGCCATCCGATGAAGGTATGTAGCGTTTATTTCGTTATCAAAGATAGCTTTTTAAAAAATAATGTAAGGAAAACTGTTTGAAATGGTTAATTACAACTGTTTTTTAAGCATGGTGATTTTTTCTCAACTTTAAAATTAATTTTTAGCAAACAGTTTTCAGTCACGAAGTTTCTTTTTCTCGTGCGACGGGCTCTTACCTTTGATAATATATTGGTGCAGGTATTTCTCGTCAGTTATAGCCTCATTAAAATGAAATTTTGTTTGCGTAAAAGTAAGGCGTTGAAAAGGGTAGAGGATCATGTCGGACAGTAGTTTAGTATTTATTCTTTCGCTTAGTATATTTATTCCACGCACTGTTCATTTATTTCGGGGCAAAACTGATAAAATGAAACAGCGAACAAAGTGTAAACGCCGTAAAGCTTGATCCGTACAGACGGCGACAAGACGCTTAAGATACATTTTTCATAATTCGTAAGTGATTTAAATGTTCTACAATACGTTCGTCTCAGTGAAAAAGTTTTACGCGTGCTCTGTGTAACCGGAACTAAAAAGTAAAAGGGATGTAAACAAGTGTTATGGGAATTCTGTGTAAAGTAAAAAAATGCTGCGGTTTGGAAACCAAATGAGTGGGTCGTTAAAATGAATAATGTCCACGTGTTTGTGTTTACAAAAAAGACGCGTAGCACAGTGACATGAAGAACTGTACAGAATATACCTTCCCCCTCCTCCAAGGATTGATAAATACTGCAAGACACGGAATTGCATTATAAAATTCGCAAGTCTCCAACTGCGATTACAACATTTATCAAATTTTGAAGGAATTATAGTAATTAATTATGCACGTAATTCACATATCAAATTAATTGGCTAAACGTCATTATTTTAAATAATTCTTAGCATAATTACAAAGTTATTCAATGAAAGGTATACTATTATGTAACCGACTTATTAATTTGAAAGTTTTATATACAGTATCCCGTTCTAGCCAAATCTTTATTAGAATTTGATATCAGTTTTCAGTATTTTTTACCACAGCAAATGTCCTGATGATTTTTGAATATACTTTTATTTATCATTATCATTATTATTATTATTATTATTATTATTAATGTTGTTTTTCAAATATTGAATTTGTGTAACAGGTGTTACCAGTTCAGTTGCATCATATAACATTACTATAAAATTGAAGATGACTTTTTTATATCACCAGTAGGTAGATCATTTGATGTCTGACTTAATTACTTTCAAATTTTCCTTCTCATTTGGATTAAATTTGTGTGAATACTCTGCTGCATATAAAAACAATTTGGTTATGCTGTATTTCCTTACAAACTGGTTTGACATTAGCTAGAAATTAGTTGGACTTAAAATAATATACTGAAAGGAGAAAATCAGTAGTGTGTTGAAGGACTTTTGGCCTTCACTTATATGTTGACTGAATAGAATGGAGCAATTATACTCCTGATGCAAAGTTGCTATGCATTAACTGGATGGTATGAGTTCATTTATGGAATTCAAAGTATTTTCTGAATGTATTGTACTGTATTCTGTCTTATCTTACACCTTGCTTTCTAGGATATGGGGCATGCATCTGTATCTATTTTCTTCCACACTATCTAGAATGACTTTGTTAACTCCTTCCCAAACTTCTTATCCTACACTGACCATAGGTGACCAGCTCCCCCTACTGCTGACAGAGACATGGTGTGAACTTTGAGTCCATACCCCCAGCATGCTTTCAAAGCATTTTGTTCTTTCTCCCTGCATATGCCAGCCCTGACACATATTCAAGATGAAGCTGTTCAAAATTATAATCCAATTTCATGTACTGGGAAAATAAATATGTGGTTACCATCAAGCTTTACATTATGCAGCTTTTAACATTAAGCACTAATTACTACGTTTTATGTAAGCCCCTGTTGTTTAGATCACTCAGAACCCAAAATAAAACAATTGCTGGCAGGCAGTGAATGAAATGAATTTATGGTATTCATCTCATGGGAAACCATAACTATCTTATACACTCATCTTGTTCAGTAAACTATTTAAAATGTAGCACCAATTTTTTAAAGCAGTTGTAATATTTACAATATCCTTCAACATATGTAAGGAGTTAGAACTGAAATCTAAATTTCAGTAGCAGTGGCTAAAGTATGCAGGTGGTTGTGTAAGTAGCTAATATGACCCATGTATCTAGGGAAAGCCGGTATCCATTATCTTTTCTTGTCCTTCAAAAGGTGACTTCCCCCCTCCCCAATAATGTTAATTGCACAACAAGGAGTCACAGAATTGCCTTAAATTCAGTGGCAGATAGGGCACAGTCTGATCTTCAGACATGGTGGGGTATTGTTATGACTCTGAGAACTGTTTGGTTGTTAGGATGAAGGCATCATCAATGGCAACACCACAGGTACCTACTGCTTCATGTGAGACAACTTCAGGAAAACTTCCAGAGAATGCAGGAAACATATCATCAGAATCTCCACTTGCCACAGTTGCACCTTCTGCACAGCAGCAACAGACCAGCACACGCATGCTTCCACTCCTCTACATCCAAGGGCCTGCAGGAATGCGGGTTGGAAACAGCAGTGCTGGGACTCTGCCAGTTTCAACTACTTCAACTGGAACTCAGGTGAGATTAACATAAAAGCAGTACGGTCTTGATATTCATGATTAATTGGGACTGATGAAAATGTCCAGAACTTTGGAATATATTTTCAATGTAAATTGCCTATTCTGCTTCAAGAACATATAGACATATCAGTAATAAAAATACAAAATACCTCATTCATCATAAAAAGCATGGAAGTTTGTTTCTAATAAGCATGGAGACTTTCTGGAAGCATAAAATAATTGACTGATCAAAGGAGTGACTATTACCACACTATGAAAGCATTCATTCTCACTTAATGAAAGACAGAGTTTAGCTGCACTGAGAGTGATCTGCACAATAGCAGGAGAGTGGAGGATGGTGACTTGCCAGACACGTGATCTCATCCAAATGTGTTGCAACCAGTCATGAAGGGTGGAAACAATTTTATAGTATGGGTGACAAGGGAAGGCTAAAATCCTGAACACTGAGGTTCTCAAAGATAAAGATTCTACTGTGTTGCCAACATGGGATAGCACAGAAGGATGAAAAGGATAAGGTCCTTTAAATGATCAGTTTACTGAACTGAGTCTAACTGAAGGGTTACCCTTTATCTCTGGACACATGTGACATCCAGTAATTGAAAAAAGTACTGAGTAATTCCTCCCTGTTATTTATGCTTAGTATGCAAACAGATAGAGTTTCTGTGCTTAGAATGCCTTGTGATGCATGGAGTCCAGAAACCAATTAATTGTGTGGTACTCCACCATTATCAGAACCCTTTAGAAAGGACTCCTAATTCTTATTTGACAGTGCCTGGGTTGGTTCTTGACCCACAAGTTGGAAATTGTAACTGAGATTTTTTGTGGTTTTCAAAGTATTTCTTGGAGAATGCCATTAGTACATTCATTCTACCTGCTTAGTTCATTCTCTCATACAGTATAGACATCATCAAGGAGTAAATTAAGAGATCTTAAGATTCAAGTCTTGTGGGATATAATGTTGTGCCATTAGGTGAGCAGTTCCCAGTGTTTCAAAGGACTGGTGCCTTCAGAATGTCACAAAGTACTCACCCACGTCCCAGAAGATGTGCATGTTCAGTAACATCACTGTGAGGACCTCACATCTTTCACATATGTAAAATTAAGATCTGGTTGCAGAGACATTCAAAACTCTTGAACAAGTATAATTTCCAAAGCTAACCTTAATTGTACCATGAAGACCTCAAACCATGTAATGGTTTTATTTTCTGAAGTGTTACATCATGTTACTAATTCTTCACATTAAAGTTGCAGAGTATTCTTACTCCCCCTACACCAACAAAGTGGTGTGTGCTGTATTCTGAATGAAATAGCTGGTTATTCTGTGAGAGACTTTACTGCATCCACACTATTACCTCTCTCAGAAATAAGTTAATGCGGGTGTAGGGAATGCTGGAGCATAACTGTACAGCACACTCACACATACTGCTCATTTTGTCCATTTAGAATCAGAAAATCTTTGTAACTGTGGAGGGTTGTTATTGTTGTTGTCGTCATCATCATCATCATCATCATTTCTAACTGTAGTAGTTCCTTGGTGGCAGTGACAAAGATATTTCTCCAAGAACTTAAGTTTCCCTCTTGCACTTGTCATACTGCAATTACCTCCTATTCATTTGTGCATCATTTGGGGGTGGTACAATCAGCTTTAGCAGCTGGAGTACCAATATTCCCAGTCTCACCCTGCCCAGAAAGTAATAACAGATGTGGCAGTTAATTATGGCAATATTAAAAACATATAAGATTTTATATCTTCAGAGCAGTGAGTATAAAGAATGGTCATCTGCATTGTGATGCTGCATTGATGTGCAGGTTTGATACTGGAGACTGAGGTTGTGCATTCATCTGATATGCTGGTAATCTTACACCAGTGTACACGGCACCATGTCACAGAGAACATCAGCCGTAAGCTTCACACATATGTTGTAAATATGTTAAGGACAAAATAATGTAGTGAAAAGAATAAACAATGAGATTAGCATTATTTTTCTAAACTGTGATTGCACTACTTCCAGGCCACATCTTAATTCAGGTCAGAAATGAACAGGACAGCTCCACAAAAGAAGTCAGTGACATGAGAAAACTACTGTGACGTGTTGCTGTGGAACACAGTTCTGCAGACTGTTCCTAGTTTGTGCAAACACAGAAAAAATAAAGTGAAGGGAAAGATGTTTTCAGCTTCACCGTTTTTTACATCCGCTTTCCCAAGTCACAGCATACGTTTATGGTTTTGATTATGTAGCAGTGTTTTTATTAATCCCACTGCAAAAATTTGGTGCACTTGTCCAACTGTCTGTGGAGTACCATGGCACCACAGTGATGGCACATTAACAACATGCAATTCTTGATTGGCAGCTTAACATTCTGTATGTGACCAGTAAAGAAATGCTAGAACTTATGTGCTGTACAGTCTCAAGAAACACAAATCACAATGTGTTCCAGGTTGTGTCCAGTGCCGTTAAGCCACAATTTGTGACGACAAACACGCAGTTCATTCCAGCGTTGGCCCCAAAGCTGGCAATGGCTCCTGTCGTTGCTTCATCAACAATCTCTCCAGCATCTGTTGTTACTACGACAACCTCTTCTTCAAAACTTGTTCCAGCAACTCTGGATCAACAGCAGACACAACAACAACAACCTCCACAACCACACTTTGTAATTCAGACACCACGCACTCCAGCAGGCTCCACTGCCACAATTGTTCCTGTGTCTGTCAGTGGCCCTGGCATTGGCAAACATACATTCGCTTACTTGGGAACGATTATCAAGCCGGGAGTGGGAGTCGGCAAGCCATGTGAAAGCCCTCAGCTAGTACTGCCAACAGCAGGATTGGTTCCAGCAACCAATCAGAAACTGCTGTTGGCTCCTGTGCCAGTTCTTCCCCAGTTAGCACCCAAACCACCTGCTGCTGGCAACATCACCAAAACTTCACAATCACAGCAACCAAAAGTAGCCAGTCTTCTGGTACCAATGTCAATACCAGCTACAGTTGGAGGTGGCAAGAGTGGCATGATCAACCTTAAGATATCAAATGGCCAGATCCATACGGAGGGGAAAGGATCTGTAACCGGTAAGTTTTGGTTTTGTACTCCAAATCACAATTTCATTCACTGCAACTTTGGTTTAGAAGAAGAAAAAAATTGAAGCCATACAAACATGTATATTTATAGATTAATTAACCCCACAGAGCAGGGTTCTTCTTGAAAAGTTAGTAGTTGCTCAGTGAGGCAAGAAAATCCCCACACTCTCAGGGACCCAAAGGTTCATTACTTTGTACACAGAAGCCTGCCACTTGTTCTAGCCTGAGCCAGATGAATCCAGTCCATGTCCTACCATCCTGTTATTTTAAATTAATTTTAATATTATTCTCCTACCTATTCTTGTATCTTCCAAGTGGTATCTTTTCTTCATGTTTCCCCACCAAGGTCCAACCATCTTATCCTCCTTGAATTGATTACTCAAATAATATTTGATGAGCAGTGCAAATCATGACATTCCTCATTACACAATTTTTGTCAAGTCTCAAGTTCTGTATTCCTTCATAGCAAGCAGGAGACAAAAGATTCTGGACCAAATTGTTGCTGGCATTCCCTGAATTTAATCTGCTGTTAATTTCTTCATGCATGCATTTTTGTTTCATGATTGTCATCCCTCAGTACTTGAAATTACATATTTGAAACTGTATAATTTAATTACTTGTTCTTTGCAGTACTCCGGGAAGCAAAGCCATTAGCAGGTAGTGTCGGACAGCTACCACCTCTGCAACCTATCGCCAAATATCCAGGTGCAAAGGCAACCAGTATGAAAGCTAATGGCTTACTGCTGCCAGACTCTACAACCTTGACACCACTGAAAGATACCACCACTGCTGCACCGATATTACTGAAGAAACCAGCAGTAGATGACGAAACCATCACCAAGAAAAATTCTACCTTGAACAACAGCAGCACCAGCACCAGCAGCAGCAATAACAACAACAGCAGCAGCAGCGACAGTGGTAACAACAGCAGCAGCAGCAGCAGCAACAACAACAACAATAACAACAACAACAACAACAACAACAGCAACAATAATAATAACAATAATAATAACAACATTAACAACAACAGTAACAATAACAATAACAATAATAATTCAGATGATAAGAGGAAGCTGAATCAAGATTTGAACAGATGTCTGAAAGAAACTGTAGATGCCATTTTTGCACCAAACAGCCCAACCGTGATAAAAGATAATGAGCGAAATAAAATTAGTTCTGCTGATGATGAAGTGACGCTAATTAAAGTGAATCCTTTGAAGGATGAGTCTGCTATAAAAGAGGAAACAAAAAAGGAGATTCCAGAAGATGATGTCAAGATTGAGATTGTCAAGCAAGATGTCAAGACAGAACAGATTGATGCAAATGCTGAGGATTTTGATCCAATGAAAGTCCTGGAATGGAAAGATGGAATTGGAACATTACCTGGAAGCAATCTGAAGGTATGCTGATGTGTGTGTTCACTGCTACTTGCATCTGAAAGGCTGGATTGGAACAGAAATTGACATAACTGAGAATACATAAAAGAAATATGGGTCTTTGTGATTTATGTATCTTAAAATGCAGGCATTAATGCAGCAGATGCATGAACTAAGTCCATGAAGTAGAGTCTCTCTTGAGAAGCTGACTGTTGCACAGCAAGTCTAATTCCCCACATTTCATGGAAACCAGTTTCATTCCAGCCCTCATCATTGATTGTCACTCATATAAATCCAGTTCATGCCCATCCTGTTTCTTTAATTACATTTTAATGATACATATCTAGTTACATCTAAGTTTTCCAGCAAATGTTTACCTTTGTGTGTGGAAATAAAATGCCAACTAGATGCAACAGAGGTTTTTATTGCGGATCTTATTGCTTGCTCAACATGTTTCGGGCACCACTATGCCCATCATCAGGAG
>JGI20166J26741_11488362_pt1 | contig 12918 bp, 7 predicted proteins | sample TergutCu122P5_FD_26741 | JGI IMG/M metagenome (IMG submission 26741)
CTTTAAATATTTTTATGTATTTTAACATTGAAATTAACATTTTAGACTAATACAGTTTTGGATGTGAAAAAGTGCATATGTTGGTGTTTATCAATTATTGTACAAACATCTCTTCTTTTAAAGGTATAGACTTAATAAACATACATTTGCATGTTCCATTCAAATCCGATTAACAAATCTGGATTACCTGGGATAAAACGAGTACATGCAAGTGAGTTAACTGGACACCTCAGCTGCAGCCCAGCAACACCACCCCACACCCCATAAATAAAAAGAAAAAGTGGGACAAATGTGAGTGACATACCTGGTTCAGATAACCATATCCATCAACCCACTCCTTGGACTGGTAACACAGGGCATACATTACAGCACATGGAAGCTTGTTCTTGTAACTGGAACTACTATGAACAGCCCAAAGGTAGCAAAAGTTACGTGGATCATCACATGGCTCTTGGAACCCAAATGAAATCACTGGCAGGGGATCCTGCATGGTTGGGCTCACATATCTGCAAACAGGGAACAAGTGGCATTAGTTTCATCAACAGTAAAATGACATTATCTTGAAATAAAGTTCCAAGTTATCAAATAAGCAGGGTTAAGACCAATGACCCAATTATAAAGTACAAGACCTAACTTTGTAACACACTAAAAGAGATTGGGTACATGTAATGGTTTATCTTCAGCTGCCAGGCAGAACATTCTTTGACTAAACATCATAGTAAATGCCACATGTGTAAGATTCAGAGACAATTAAGAAAGCTGCGCTAAGAAAATGGGTCTTTTGCTTGCAGTTAAATGATTATGTAGACCCTACATCATGTAGGAAAACAGAAGTTCGTTGATATGTTCGAGTTCTTCTGGTACTGTATATTTTACACGGTGCACACCAACTAATAAGACCTGGGAAACAGGATAACATGTGACAAACGCAAGAGACACAACAGCAAATGGCCAAAAATAGCAGACACATGTGCAACAACAGCACATAAAAGGCAATGTACAGATACACCAATTGTAAGTAATAATACAACAAACAACAAACCAGTGCAAACTAAATGAAGCCCACAGCAAATGTTAGCAGAGCACTTAAATACAGATGAAGACTTAAAATTACTGCTTACTCCAAGGTGAGATACATGAGGTTCCATATCTGGAAACTCCCAAAACTAAAGCCCGCCACTATGCTTGCAATGCGGGGGATGTACATCAGTGCTGTCACATCCACACGTCGCCTCTGAACACTGACTGTGCTGCTGTCAGGTAATGGAAGTACAAACATCTTGTCTGCCAGAAATGGTTCTGCAATCAATCACCACAGTGCAACAGAACAGGAAAAACATACAACTTGCTGGAATAATATCTCAAAACCTTTACAGAACCCTGATTATCATTAAATAGTATAAAAACAGTTGATCCCAGATCTTGGCAAATCAAAATACATCTTGTGCAGAAAACTAACACTCTTAAAGTGCCCAGAAATTATTACTAATAAATTCGAGTAAAATATAATTAATTCCACAACAAATAAACCAGAAGTATTGTAAACCTATGCTCCAAATGGTACTCTTTTAAGTTACAAAATTATGGCTGTGCAATTTCTGACTAGTATAGTCAGCTACATACAAGATGACCCAATCCTAGTTCAGACCTCTACTTAAAAACTGTTTGACTCCAGATCCAAGTTAATTCTGTATGCAGCTTTTTAAAGTATGTTATTTAACAACGATGTTAACTGCCAAGATTATACAGCGATGGTGGTAAATTAATAAAATAAAGAGTAGTGAGCATCAATGGAATGATACTGACAGGGGTACTCCAACATACTCAGATAAAAATTTGTCCCATTAACACTTTGTCCACCACATATCCCACACAGAATGGCCTGTCCAACAGCTTTAAAACCACCTACCTAACCACTGCATGGCCCAGGAGCATAATGTGTTCTGATATGACAATCATCATTTAATTATAATATTTTACAATAATGCTGTGGTTAAAATGTAGTATGTAGCTCTTTTGCAAATATGCAGTGAACACACGCCATTTATCACTATCAGGTATAGGTGTGGGCTGAGACAGCAGAGTTGGTATAGCAACTTGCTATGGGCTGGATGGTCTGGGGATCAAATTCCGTTGGGGGCGAGATTTTTCACGCCTATCCAGATCGGCCCTGGGTCCCACCCAACCTCCTATACAACAGGAACTGGGTCTTTCCCAAGGAGTAAAGCAGGCTGGGTGTTGCATTGACCACACACCTTCCACATAGTGCTGAAGTTAGAGAAAGAGTAGAGTTATACATCTACTCTCCCTCTTGGCCTTCTTGGCCTGTTCTAGGGTGAATTTTACTTTTACCTTTATCAGGAACATGTAACAAACTTCATACAACAGAATCATGCTTCCAAAGATGAATGTCACTCTGATGGTCAAAAAATTCATAATCATTTACTGAACCAACACAACTGTTACAATATTCCCATAAGCCTGCCACCGGACTAAACAAAAGTCATCAAAGTCTCCTGTTCTGCGTGCAATTTTGTAACATGCCCTTGTATTAGAGTATTAGCGCCTAACAAACTTCCAAACTACAGGACCATTCCTGACTATCTGAGATTGCTCATTCAGTACATTCTCATATTTTCCACATCTTATCACTGTGCATCCATCTGCAATCTCAGGACATACCACACTGTGATAACAAGGAACCCACTTAACTTCGACTTATTATATCCATTCAAATTGTCAGGAAATATGAATCCAGCAACACATCATCACATCAAAGAAAACAAGGATCCTCAGTAATGAAACCTTACATCTCAAACTCCTAGTTCTAGCATTCAGCTTTAAGTACTTATCACTTACACAGAAGTAGATATTTATAACATAAATAATATCACGTTCTTTGGATATGTTTTGGAAGAGGTTTGTAATGTCTGTTCAAACAGCATATATGCATTATGCTTTGTTCTATGCTGTCACAGTACTTATGTTAAAATACAGGCAGGTCTCATTTAACACAATTTCTTTGTGTGCGATTTCACTTTAACACAAACTGAAAATTTACATCACTTTTCGAATTTAGGTTATAATTTTCAGTTTAACGCAATGTGGCACAGACCATCTGTGACCACACTTTTCTTTAGTGGGAGGCTAACAGAAAGCAATGTCACCATCCCACTATCAGCCACACGAAGATTGACTTACACTGGTGATATAATCACGCAGTTCATTTAGTTTCTGCTTCTACAGCATTGGCTTTTCTTACCAACATGAGCAAAAAAGTAAAATCTGCATCACCCAGTGCAATCAAAGTGAAAAATCGGCAAAAGACAATCAGTATTGAAGAGAAATTAGTCGTAAAAAAAGCTGACTTGAAAAAGATGAATGAATTATTGACATAATGTTAGACATGCCAGTAGCAGCATATGTACAATTTGTGAAAATGTTGATTGAATTAAAAAAAGTGCTGAGTTAGGAACTAAAATGTTTGTTTGTGTAGCACGACTACCACAGTCCTATCAGATGAACCGTATCAAAAACTAAGGATGTGAGTCTTTTACACCTTTACTGCATTAGAAATAAATAAATATATTGTACTGAAATGTACATACACTGTATAAAAATGTATATATACTGTACATACAGTACATATAGACTCTACAGGTCCATACGTCAACTAGTGGTATAGTCATATGCTATACAGGATGAGGTTGTCAACTCCCAGGAAATGCATGATTTAAATTGGAATTTTGTGTTCGAGTTGCATGATTTCAATTTGCATGACGTTTTTCAGGAATGTAACCCCAGCATCAAATGAGACCTGCCTGTATTACAGGAAATATGCCGTCACAGTCTCTACTACACGATATTTTAACATTTTAACTGCATTACTCACCAGAGATACAGGTACGTCCTACCTACAGTAGTTCTGTAACTTTGATAAGTACCTTTCCATGTGTCTCAGAGAAAGAATCAATTTTGCAACTCCGCACATCCCCTGTGTAACTTGCATATGTACATGTATAAAAAGTTTATTACTGGGTTCATTACTAACATTGATTTAAATGCTGACTATGCAGCAACACAGGTATAAGAGTTATGAATTATAAACTAGGTGTAAATGAAAGCATCCAACACTATCTTCAAGGTAAAAATCAAGCAATTACTTAGCCAGAAAACTGTGAAAAACCTCACACTCCTCACTGTTCTTATTCACCACACAAGCAAATAAATACTACCAGAGCAGAACACCAACAACTGTACACAACACCTATTACACAGAGTCACAGTAATACTAACCATTCAACACCACACACAGATGGTCTCCAGTTCTGGCAGCGTAAGCTCGTTTGTATTCCAATGTCTCTTGGTCAGTTTCATGGACACTGATAGGCAGAAGCTGGCAAGCATGTTGTTCATCTCTCAAGTCAGCGCAACTTCCCATGCTTAGACCTGCATATACAAAAATTACTTAAGTATACACAACCTTATGCATTCATTATCATCCCAAACACTGTAATTTACAAACCAGTGGAAAAATGACACGTGTGATGTATAATAAATCTGTTAATTACATATGTGCAGGAGATTCTAAATCTGCCAGTCATATTTCCCTCAGCTTCCTGACATACTGTGAAGTATTTTACCAAAAAAATGAAATCTTTATCAATTATACTGAAATAAGACCCCTGTGTACTTGTTCAATCTCTTATTTGTACTGGTGCATTTTCCTTAAAAAAAAGTGGAAGTTTTAGAATTGCATTCCAGTGACTCGTATATAATTGATGAGTCATTAGTCATGAAATCCAGTAAAAGATGCAAGCCAGAAGTTTACAAAATGGCTGCACGGAGCACTAACCAGATATAATGCAGCTGCGCACCACCAGGTACCGAGTTCCATTATTATGAATTACTGTGATGAGTGTCACTAACAATTGCGATTTGTGCAGCTGGCATCTAGTGTATCTGTGTTGGGTGCGTTCAGCAATCACTGTCCAGTGATGTGGAACAGGGAATTTTCATCAAGTTTTGACTCAACACTTAGCACTCAACTTCAAAGTTTTATGACATGATTAAAAAAGCCTTTCATGATGAAAACATGAGTATAACACAAGCCTTTGAATGGTACTCATGTTTCAAAAGTGGTAAAATTTCAACTCAAGGTTTTAAATCTTCAGGTCACCCATCATCAAGCTGCATTGATGAAAGAGTTGAAAAAGAGCATCAAGTTAGATGGTGTAGGACAAATGATGTTTTTAACATTCTGGGCCTATCATACACTACCTACCAACACATTTTAACTAAAATTTAAGCAAACTGCAGAATACTTAAAAATTTGAGCCCAATCTGCTGAATGAAGACCATAAATAAAACCACACAAAACCAAACATGTGCAAGGACCAATAAGATCAGGCCAAAATGGACAGAAACTTCATCTCTACACTCCTGTTCCCAAAGATAAATATCCAGGCAAGGGCATAAAGATTCAAGGATATCACAGAGATTCAACTTGAACTTCAGGTGGTGTTGGACAGCGTCACGAAATGGAAAATCCACAGACACATCCAGCACTGGAAGAAGTGCTGGACCTAATGTATACATTCTAAAGGGGCCCACTTTGAAGGGGACAATATTGACTTGTAAGTCAGGAAACCCTAAAATCATTATATGCCCCCATTCCAAAAACTTTTGGCTTACACCTTGTGCATACTGGCTCTCTTAACATTTCCAGATACTGCACAAATCTATCAGTTATTTTTATTAAATTATAAGACCTCATACACAGATACAAAACTAACTGAAAGCACAACACATTGCACTCCGAAATAATTCTAAACCTCTGGTAGCTTTTTACTGATTCTAGCTGCTAAAATGTTCTGTGAAATTATTACATACAAAAAGTGGTACCTTTCATGTCATAATATACCAGAGCTACATACACAAATTTTCTTAAATAACTTATTCTTACATAGCACCCTTTCTCCTATACTGTAAATGATTAGTCATATTCTGATTTCAGTCAATTTTTGTGCAGCACATTGTCACCAACATACAGGTAACTGTACACTTCCATGCAATGGACAGAGTGTTTACTTTTATGCGACACAGTACTATTTCACTGCACATACAGATGACACAAAAAACTGAACACAGTACACACAATGCCCTAGTACTCTGATGCATCACTGGCCTACCTTCATCACAATTTATCCGACAGAGATCCATTAGCATTATCTGTCCACCAGCAAGGCCAACTGCAAGCACACCAGTCATAGAACTGAGGAGTTGTGGAAGAGGATAGCACCCTTCTGATCCGCAATCTACTATGCTCACAGATGTCACCTACAAAAAGCAAACAATTTATAATGCAAATAACCACTTATCCCCCGAATGCAAGTTTCAAGTATACATATGAATGATAACTGAAGTGTGTGTTCAAAGCTCACATGTCATGCATACGATACACCAGACTTTTCAGACACACAGTTCAGACTGCAGTAGTCTTCTGCAATTGAGAAAACAAATTATCGCTACAATAATTTCTGCAGCGCTCTTCTCCATATATTGCCTACTTTAATTTTATTTTTACTTATATGACTCTGAATTTTACATTATTTTATTTCACTCTTTTCCCCTTACTGTTTACCTTCTTGTCTTTGTTAACATTTACCCACCTTCTACTCATCCACCATCATCTGCACTCCCCTCCCAACTCCACTATTTTCATACAGATTCAACCACAGTGAAAGCCCCAGTTTTCCCTATCCTACATCAAGACCTACTCTTCCAGACTCAGCTTACTCTTCTGTCCTAAAAATGGTGACACCAAATTCGTGTTGGTACTGCTACATCAACTAGATGGCATCAAACCCGGAAGGCAGTAAGCACCAGTCAATGTCATAAAATATCTAAAAAATGGTCTTGTTAGGGTACAGTGTACTTTCCCGACCAATAGTCGAACAAGTCAAGAATCAAAAAGTAATAAAGATAAACAACAAAAGATGACTTTTCAAAGCACATTATTTAATCCTGAAAAGTTAAACATGCCCAACATTAAGATTTTAATACGCTATTATCTTATATGACATTTACAAAGTTATTAAAGTGCAAATCTTCATAAACGGAAGTTATAATTCCAAAATTAAAGAGCTAGTATGGTGTTAAATTGAAGTTCACAAACCTTGGAAGGCATCTGCACAGCACGTAGAACCTTAGATCCTCGTATGTCAAAAACACATACCATTCCTCCATCCAATTCACATTCCAACCCCACAACAAACTGTGAAACACGTCCTGAACCATCATTGCAGGGCAACTCTGTGACGCAAGTTACTTTAGTTCTTGAATGGTGTAAGGCAGCTCCAAATGTCCATGCAGCTACTTTGGCACCGTTTGTGGTACGGATTACTTCAAAGTTTGGGCCCCAACTCAGCCACGCATATTGAGTATCTGTTGGTTTAAATCAGATATGCTGTTGTTCACAGAAGTAACTGTACTGACACCAGATGACTCAAGTCAGACATACATCTAGAGGTAACGTATCATGCAACAAAAGTAAACTGAACTGGTACGCGTACTATGTTTTACCTTTCAGAAGTCCTCCTTTAAGGGCATTACATTGTTCATTTTGACAATCTTCTGTTCTCAAATAACTTGTAACAGATGCGGGAAATTTTACGACTTTACATATTGCGTTCGGTGCTTCTTGCAACTTCATCTTGTTTTCGTTGGCACTATAGTACTCGTAATTAGCTAGACATATACATAAGACTGATACTGAATGGACGTTAGTTCATAGGTTATGTTCGATCCCGGGCAATATTATTTACCTCAAAGACGAAAAATTTGCAAATGTATATTCACTATTCATAAACTCGGTAAACACTGTTACTCTAGACTGGAAGGCTGTACGCAGCAATCTAGTGTGCTGAAACATTTTAGGTGATTCTACATAGAACTTATACCACCAACAACGCACATTTTATATAACACCGCACTCACATTCCTATAACGCGTTCTTTTATTTACACTTTTTTCCACCTCGGAACGTAGGACGCATTACTGGGCGCGTTGCACACAATTGCTCGTCCTTACACATGGATCATACATAAAAGAGAACCTCACGGATTATAATTCTTGCTCCAACTAAGACAAAATAATCGACAAAATTAGATTATTCACACCGCGGCGGAAACCCGAAATCATGAAAACGTCAATTCGTAAATGAGAACCAGGAAGTGGAAATAAATCAAATGTGTTGTCTTCCTAAATACATAATTAGAACGTGACGAAGCGACATTGTTACCAACAACAGAGTAAGTACAGAGGCTCCACAACGAGACATGCATGTGGTTAGCAACCAAATTATCTCAAAACGTAAGGAACCTATTGCCCAGTTTGTGAAAGAACCAAATCTGTGGGCTTCGGCAACGAGAGTCAATGCGGAATGGATGGGGCAGATAAACTCCTAAACAACACACGTTAAATGGCTGGTAAAAAAGGCATGTGAAGACCTGGACGCGTCAGCGAACTTGAAAACAAAGTAGAAGACAAGTCAGTGGGATCCGTGAACTACAACCAATGACGACCGAGTGAAACATACCCACCATGGGTACTCACACTGGTTCATATAGGAGAAGACAGCAATACCGGAAGTGAAATTGGAAGTTAGAAACGGATGTCCAAAGACAGCAGCGGACCTGGCGGAAGAAAAGTGTTGTTCCCACAGATGTTTTATTTGGTATGGGGGGAAATGGAGGTGTAATTTTGTGAGTTGATTTTTTATTTAAGAACGGAAATTTTGCGTATAGTACTAAAGAGATTGCTGTTGTACAAAATGGATTTACTTGGCTCAATCTTAAATTCCATGGACAAACCGCCGTCTTTGAGCAGCAAAGAAAGGAGTCTGATGAAAAGTAAGATTTCAACTTAACCTAACATTTGAAGTAGGGTTATGCCGTACTTCGTTTGTAACCATTAAACTGCAGGTGATTCCTATAAACTTGAGACCAGAGAATTTTTCTTCCGATTAAGCATGACGTTCATTATGTCTGAATATATGAAGAAGTTCAGGTACGTAAATAGAAACGAAGTATTCGAAAGATTTGGATGTTTTGGGAAATATTTCTACAATAGCACTTTCGATAACATGATTCATTTTACATGTAATCATAACTGCACTTGACAAACCAAGTCACTGTAAATGAATTTTAATAAGATTAGTTGTGATATTAGGAGATACTGCTGGCTTCACATTGTGGTGTTTGTGTGTGTGCGTTCATGCAGCCATCTGTTTGTCATACTCGTGCTTTTTTTTTTTTGTCATTTTAGAACAGAAAGAAGAGGTTTTGAAAAAACAGAGGGCAGAGAAAGAGAAGCTTAAGGCTTTTAGAGAGAAAGTAAGTATAAGACTATACTGTACACATTGAACGTTGTTACAAAACCTCTTCGTGAAAAATACCACGTTAGTATTAGGATAAGCTTATATAATCTCATATTTCAGATTGAAGAAAATATTAACAAGTTCCTACAAGATGAATCACTACAGAAACAGAAGTTTGAACCTATGGAACAGGTCTACAGAAGCATTGTGTATGTACAGTGGTTCCCATTTTAATAGTGTACGTGTTATAACCAGATTCTGTGAAAGTGTGTTTAGTAATTGCCATAATTATAACAAAAAATAAAAGATGGGCATTTAATTGAAAGAATATTGTAAATGTTATCATTTTTACCTGCAGCTAAGTGGATGTTATGTTAATGCATTTTGATTATCAATCCTCACATAATACATGCCAGTATCACCACTGTTTCAAGATAAAAATCAGAAAGATGGTTTCATGGAATCCATGTTAAGGATATGCATAGATGTAGGTTTTGGTACAATTGATGTAATAAGAATATGGATGAATTATAACATTCCAGTCTTTTGCAGACATGATGTGGCAGAGGTAGCAGGAGTCCCAGCATTTTCAATAGGTGAGGAAGGAGCAGACCGACATGTGATGATTTTTAAGCGGGAGTGTACCCCAAGTGATGATGAACTGGCAGCACTGAGACGTGGGGAGGAATGGGACCCTGAAAAAGCAAAGTTGTTGGCTCAGAAGGTATATTTTTTTCCTTCAGAAAGATTAAAACTTGGTATATGGGCTAGTTAGTGGTGTATTCCCAGAACTATTATGCATGGGAGACAGCTAGTGATATTGGGTAAAGCAACAGTAGCATATCCATTACTAGATTCTTATGTTGTTCAAGACAGATTTTTTTTTTAGATTATATACTGACATTTTGATTTTCAGAACTTTTTTATTGCTGAGTCATTATGCATGCCATTTGAAATTAGTAAATATTTTTCTTGTGAGGCCAGTCATGTTCAGATATTGTAAGCTCACGTAGAAAAGTCTAAATAATTTAAAATTAGTATTGCAGTCATGCAAATCTTTATGTCCTTATCTGTAGTCACCTGGATACCTCATTAGGTGTGGCAGATGAACTGATGCACACTGACACTTCTGCAGAAGATCCTAAAAATCTTTTCCAACTCTAACAAACTGTCTCATTTCATATTAGTAATGTGAACTGTGACTTTCACTGCTGGTTACAGCAAGAACTGGAAAGGAAACAAGAAGAGGAATGGGCACTGAAAAAAACAAAAGATTTTGTTCCCAATTCCAACTACAGAGAGAAATATGAACATCTGATTGGTCGAGAGGCAGCAAAAGCAGCAGCTAGAAAAACACAGACCAATAAATTATATGGCTTTGGTATGTAATTGAAAATTGGGTTCTTTTTAACTGTTTCATGGTAAGAAAGACAAAAAGTAAAAGCCTTTGGAATAAATGATATGCATTTTTTGCTATTATGAGTATCATTTATAAATTTAGACTTCAGTTACACTGTTGACTAAAGTTTTAGAGTGACTGCCTGTGGAGTATAAGGGACTATTTATCATATACCAGTTGAAGAGGCAGTCACTGTACATCATACTAGTATTTTAAGTAGGTTTTTCATAATTATCAGCAAGCTGCATAAGAAGTCATTCTATGCAAAGGCAGCTTGAGGTTTATCCCTGGTAGTGGCATTTTAGAAATTTTCATTTTATCTGAATTGTTCAGGATATCTTTGGGAAACACTCAGCCTTCAATTCAATAGGTACTGGTCACTTAAGGTGAAACAACACGGAAGCAGAGAAGGCATCCGTCTTTCTTAGGGTCAGAAAAAGTGCAGAACTCTACTTTCATACCTCCAGTAAAAAAATGGCACACAGATACCTTTATATGTAGATATAAATGCATTGTGCCTGCACATAATGATTTAGACACATTACCTGTTCTGTACTCCTAGTAATTATTAAAACTTTATTTACAGTGCCAAGTGAAAACAAGAAAGACGTCCGGTCGATTGAACAAACACTAGCTGATATTCAATCAAAGAAGCGTCAGAAAGTGAGCCATAATCCAGCACCAGACCTCGCAGAATAAATGCACTCTTCCATACTGCAGTGTGTTAGAATTCTTTGGTAGCATGTGTATATAGACATGTTTTTTCTACCGGATATTTAATGATGCTGTATACTGCAGCACTGTTCTGACTGTACTATTCTAGTAACAGCACTAGACAAAAATGCATGATAAAAATTCCTATAGCATAGAACCCTTGGAAATAACTGGCATTGGATGAAACTTTACATTAGATGTCTCATTAAACATATGATGGTGAAAACATGTTTGCAGAGATTTATGAGCTGTACATACTGTCCTCCCATCCAGAATGCCCTGGGGCCCACCCACCCCCATCTAGCACCAAGGTTAAAGAAAGAGTAGAGTGTACCTGTACTCTCCCTCTGGGCCTTAATGGTCTCTCCTAGGGTGAAATTTAGCTTTAACTTTATATACTGTTCTACAAGAAAGACAATATACACTATGTTATGAAGAAATAACAGTAAGTTTAATGTTCCTCTTACATGTTTTAGTCAGGCTGGGCCATCATCAGAGAGAACATGTAAAATACAAAGTAGAAAATTACTTAAGTTGTACATTAAAATTATTGAGGAGCAGGGGTAGTGTAGTCAGTACAGTGAATAGTCTATGGGCTGGACAGCCCTGGGTTTAAATCCTGGCAAGGGCAAGACATTTTTCCCTTCTCCAAAACATCCACATCCGCTTGGGCCTACCCAGCCTTTTGTTCATGGGTTACCAGTGTGCATTCCAGAATGGTAAAACAGTGAGGGTGTGAAATTAACCACTTGCCTGCATCTGCTGCAAGAGGTAAGAATGAGTGTATCTGTACCTTTTTAAAATGACTGTTTAAAGTCAGCTGACCTATTTACAGAGTATAAATGTGCATTCCTCTATTGCATAAATGTGTATAAAAATTGTATATAATCATTCCTGATAAGCTAAAAAGGAAACTGTGATATTTTCTAAGAATAATGTCAGGATATGACCAAAGGCACACAATTTAGAATAGAATCAACATATATTGTATCACTGAAACAATTCATGTACTGATATATCAACAGAACTTCACCTTATAATCATGAATTATTATACACCATTAGGCCACTTCACTTTCGTCAAGAACATTTAAGACTGGATATAACTGGGATTTTTTATGTAATATGGGCAGTATTCATTCATTCAGTATTCTGTCTGATGACAGGTCCAAAGCCTCCTCCAAAACGATGCCTCCATATAGTGCGATGCAGAGCCTCCTCCTTCAAATGAGACTATCGTCTCCTGTCCTTAAGGTCATCCAGTAGCTTCTTATGTCTTCTTCCTCATCTTCTTGCCACTTCCATCTCCCCCTTTATCTTTCCTTCTATAACTTGTTTTAGAAGGCAGTTTCTACGTAAGATGTGACCAATCCAGTTAGCCTTCCTTTTTCTTATTTCGTGTAGGATATTCCTCTGCTCATTGACTC
>JGI20166J26741_11488473_pt1 | contig 12917 bp, 10 predicted proteins | sample TergutCu122P5_FD_26741 | JGI IMG/M metagenome (IMG submission 26741)
TAAGGATAGAAAATATATAAAGAAGAAATTCAAAGTTTCATTAGACGAAAGCGACATGAAGATCTACAAATCAAATGGCACAGTAGATGAAGATTTGATGGAAAAGGTCTGTTCAGTAGATTATATGGAAATAATGAGAGCGTAAAGGATAGACAACTGAATAGGACCTTTAGGAGTGACTTTAGGACAAAATTCGATACCTGCGTTTCGACAGAGTTTTTTTCATCTTGTGCGGAGACATGGGAGACACTGGAGGTGCAGAAAGTTCGGCGAAATTTGGGAAAATATAAGAAATAAAATAGAAACTTTGAATAAAATAGAGAACGATTTATTTTGAAAATAGGAATATTTTTAAAATAATGTTTCTAAAAAAAGTAAAATTTATACTCAACTGATGTTAGAGATAAAGGTAGCTAACTAACATAGTTGCTACCTCTAAACAATATATTATGGCTTAACAGCTCTGGTCACAATATATTGAGATATATACTCCGCTAAAATTGAACCCTTATCTTTATCTTCATAAAGATCGGTGAGAATAAAACCAGCTTTCAATTGCCCCCCAATTTGTTCCTCCAAAGTATGGCTAAATTGTATTCCATCATCTCTTTCTGCAAGCTTATTCAAAAGGGCTTCATCCTTTAGTGGATTATATGGCAACTTATTCGTCAATACCAGGGGCTGCTTTTCCACATCGTCGAATAAAAAGTTTACACCATTATCCATACCAGCAAGGAGGATTCCACCATGCTTTAAAACCCTAAAACATTCGTTCCAAACGTGAAAAACGTCTTCCACATAGCAATTTGAAACAGGATGAAATATGATATCAAAAGCCTGGTCGAGGAATGGAAGTCTCTTGGTCATATCCCCTTTTACTATGTCTATATGATACCCTTCCCTGAGGCTCACCATCTTTTCGCTCTCAAGCTGCTTATCTGAATAATCAAAAACAGTTGCAATAGCACCGAGGCCTGCAAAAATCGGCATCTGCTGACCTCCGCCAGATGCAAGCCCTAAAATTTTCACATCTAAGAATTTAGAATTCTTTAAAAAGGGAAGAAACCAGCTCTTTGGAACAGGTTTAATTGGACTCAGAAGCATATCCCATTGTCCCCTCTTAGCATTTTCATATTCTTCATGAGAAATAGGAATCCCCCACTCCCATCCTCCTTCTACCCATTTATCGATTGTCTTTGCATTTATATCCGTGTAATCTTCATTCATCTTTAAACCTCAATTTTTTAACCTCAAGTAAATTATTTTGCAGTCATAAATTTCATCGACCTCGCCATATTTTGTAAACTATCTAAATCTTTACTAGAATTTGCATCTATAAATATATGATACTTATTTGTAGTAGTTTTACCAGTTTTAGGATTTTTATTTTGCACGGTAAGGAGAGTGTCTAAAAACACTTGAGAATTAGGATCCTCTACATCACTAAAAGTATATTGCCATTTTATCTTTTGCCCAAGTATAATGTCATCTTTAGTTGTAGCACCTTCAGAAGGTCCAGCATAGTCAGGGTTTTTACCAGAAAATATTCCCATATTGGACCAATATCCTCCAACCGGAACTACTTTTACAAAATTGTATATTTTATAATCCTTTTCTATATCTACAAAAGCAGCACATCCGCTCTGTACTGTTAATATAATATTATTATCGATGGTAACATTTCGTTTATTAACAGCTAAAGTCCTCGTTCCTCTTTTAATGCTTTTAATGATCTGTTCCGATATGCTATTGCAGTCTGACTTTTGTTTATACGCATTGCTATTTGCGTAAATATAAACTGATATTAAATTTCCATCCTGATTTTTTACAACAGCACCATATACAAATGTACCATCTTCAGTAGTAATTGTTTGCAGTGGTACAACTACAACCATTGGTAATCCATCTGCAATACAATTAGTTACTGAAAAAAGAGGATCACTTGCATTGTTATCCAGTAAGTAATTCACGTCTTTTACTAGATCGTTTTTAGAAAAGCAAAACAGTTCCCTTGCACATAAGATCAGCTCTTCAGAACCAGTTTTAAAAGATACACGAGTTTCTAATTCATTAGATAATAGTGGTCCTAAAATGTTGCTAGATGAGGTTGTAATAATTTTAGAACCCTCAGGCATAGAAATAGAAAGCCTACCACCAAGTAAAGAGTATGGCTTTGCAGATATTTTTGCACTATGAATACCTGCATTAGTCCCCTTTACAGAAGCTGCAAAAACGGTTGTGCTGCTTAATCCTAATGCAATCACCATTATGAAGATAAGTATTTTTCTCATAAATATTCCCCCTTATTTTTATCTATACTATAATAATTACTATTTCCATAATCATGACGTAATTCCTGCTTTTTATTAAAAAAAGTACTTAAAATATAGTAAAATCAATCTTTTTGTTCTACAAACATTCTGATACCGCTTACATCCATAACAGGAATTTTTTCAAAAATTTTTGCTTGTTACAAATATTTTTGTGCTATAATTATAAATAATAGTAAAAAATTAAAGGAGTGGTCGCATGAAATTTGAAAAGAAAATATTATTTACAGATAGCATAAATAAAACTGAAATAATATTAAAAGCTCTCGATGATTTTTCTATGTTTTCTGAAGATGATCTCATGAAGGATATTTTAAAAGAAGAATACTTTAAAACCATCATCGCCAAATTTGATTTCGATAATGAGGTTATGGAATATACCATCACATTGAATAACGAAGGAAAAATTTACTGTGCTGATATTTTAGAAGGTGATATTACAGATTATGGTTTTCATTTAAATAGAGATCTTTCCTATACATATGCACAAGAAAAAGAAGCTTGCACTACTTTATTTAAATTCGCATTAAATGGATACTATCTCGATAGCGAAGAAAAAGGGGAAAAGAATTTAGAATTTGAAAAATATGGCACATTGTCTGATATTAAAGTATTAAAGGATTATCTTACTGAAGAAATGTGCGAGAGCATCGATTCTCCTATTTTTATCCAAATAATAAAAAGTCTAAATGAAGATGCACTTACATCTCTATCATTAGAAAGCGATAAGGACATCGGACCATTTAAAATATCCTTTACTCCAAACCAAAAAGCCATGAATGAATTTAATTTTGAAGATTGCGATGATGGAATCTGCTATTATAAAAAGCCTAACAATTTAAGCAATTTATATGTTTTAATATTATATGACGAGTGCGATAAAATCAGATATCTCTTATTTAGAAAGGGATTACTGATGGGAAATTCTATTTAAATTATCTTTTAAAAATATATTATGTTAATTGACGAAATCTATATCCTGTGCTATTATCAAATAGATACTCTTTGCACTTTTAAGCTCCTTTTGGGAGAAAAAATAAAAAGTACAAACTGAGCAGGCTGTGAATTTTATGATTTAAAGCCGGGCTGTTTTATGCAGCAGCGGATGTATAACGGCATCTGTGGGACAGTTTTTTGTTTCATAGGTGTCTTTTTTTATAGATTTTCATATAATAAGAGTGCGATGAGTTAATTTTGAAAATAAAAAAATCTAGGAGGTACTTGATTTGGTCTTAGAAAACCCTAAATTTACAGGATTAACTGAGGATGAAGTAAAAGTTCTTCAAACAAAATATGGTAAAAATGAATTAATTGCTGAAAAAAAACAAAGCTTTTTTATAAAATTACTCCATATCATTTCAGAGCCCATGTTCCTTTTATTAATGGCTGCAGCAATTATCTTTTTTATACTTGGTGAACCTAGAGATGGCATCATCATGCTAGTCTTTGTTATTGGAATTATAACCATTGATGTTGTGCAGGAATGGAAAACAGATCAAACTTTAAATGCCCTTAAAGATCTTTCAGCACCTCACATAAAAGTCATACGTAATAATAAAGAGACGATCATTAAAAGCTCCGATCTAGTTCCAGGTGATTATATGATAATCGTTGAAGGGACGAAAATCCCTGCTGATGGATTTGTTGTAAAATGCAGTGATTTACGGGTAGACGAATCTTCATTGACTGGTGAAGCAGAAGGTGTATGGAAAATACCACATGATGAAAGTTCAATAGAAACAAAAGAGTATTGGAAAAATGATTACTGCTATGCTGGTACTCTAGTGATGCAAGGATCTGCAGTTATTCTGGTGGATAAAATTGGAGCTCTAACTGAATATGGAAAAATCGGAGTAAACATTGCAAAAGCTCCCGATGAGGATACTCCACTCCAAAAACAGACAGATGATGTAGTAAAATTAGCTGCAGCAATCGCTGGCGTGTTGTTTTTTTTGGTCTGCATAGTAACTTGGTTTAACATACCAGATCATCCTTTTAAATCCAGGATCATCGAAAGCATACTTTCCGGTATCACCCTTTCCATGGCTATGATACCAGAAGAGTTTCCAGTGGTTTTAACTGTGTTTTTATCCATGGGAGCTTGGCGGCTTGCAAAGAAGAAATCCCTAGTTAGAAAGCTTCCATCCGTCGAAACCCTTGGAGCTGTTTCAGTTTTATGCGTTGATAAGACTGGCACCATCACTATGAACAAAATGGATGTAGAAGAAACTTGGGCTATAGATTCTGATATAAATAACCTAAGTGAAATAATGGGCCTTGCATGTGAAACTGAAACCTATGATCCAATGGAACAAGCAATGTTAAATTATTGTGAAAAAATTGGAATAGAAAAATCTCACATCTTCGGTGGAAAATTGATAAGCGAATATCCATTTACAGATGATCTTAAGATGATGGGACATGTATGGTCACACGAAGATGAAATAATAATTGCAGCAAAAGGATCACCTGAAAGCATTTTATCCATATGTTCTTTAAAAGGTGAAGATAAAAAGCTAATCGATGAAAAAATAAAATCAATGGCACATGAAGGCTTACGAGTCATAGCAGTTGCCTTTACAAAATTAAACGATGAATCATCAATTCCTAAAATAATTTCAGATTGCAATTTAACATTTTTAGGGCTTGTTGGCTTAGAAGATCCTCCAAGAGAGACTGTAAAAGAGGATATTGCAACATGTAAAAAAGCTGGTATTCGTGTTGTAATGATCACAGGAGACAATGGACTTACTGCATCATCTATCGCTAGAAAAGTTGGAATTGAAAATTACAATAATATAATCACAGGGAATATGCTAAATGAATTAAGCGATGATGAACTTAGAGAAAAAATAAAAACTGTAAACATATTTTCTCGTGTAATACCAGAGCATAAAATGCGCATAGTTAAAGCTTTTAAAGAAAATGGGGAAATAGTTGCTATGACAGGAGATGGAGTTAATGATGCACCAGCTTTGAAATACGCAGATATCGGTATTGCAATGGGTAAGCGTGGAAGCGAAGTATCCAGGGAAGCTGCTGATCTTATACTATTAGACGATAACTTCTCAACTATTGTAGACACCGTAAAAGATGGAAGGCGTATTTTTGATAATATAAGAAAGGCAATGGGATATATCTTTACTATTCACATACCTATAGCTTTCTCGTCACTCCTAGCTCCTTTTTTAGGTGTTGCACCAACAAGTTTATTGCTTCTACCATTGCATGTTGTCTTATTGGAACTAGTAATAGACCCCACCTGCTCAATAGTATTGGAACGCCAACCTTCTGAACTAAATATAATGGACAGAAAACCGAGAGACCCAAAAGAAAAGATTTTAAATGCCTCTATTTTAATTAAGAGCATTATACAAGGAATTGCAATTTTTGCAGCATCTTTTGGCAGCTACTTTTATATATTAAAGCAAAATCCAGATGATGCACTTGTTGCAAGATCTATGGGACTTGTGATTATAATAATTGCAAATCTTTTCCTCGTTCAAGAAAATAGTTCAGATATGAATTCTATATTTGTTTCTATAAAAAGAAACATAAAAGATAGCATCATGTGGGTCATTAATTTGATCACAATAGTCGGGATAATAATAATTTTGTATACCCCACTAAATAGTTTTTTAAAGCTTGGCCCTCTTTCAGCAAGACAATTTTTAGTAGCATTACTTTTGGCATTAGCATCTGTTTTATGGTTTGAAATAGTAAAGCTTTTTATGAAATTCTTTAGAAAATCTATGATAAAAAAACATAAATAAAAAAAAGTTTTTCTAACCACTAGCCACTAATCACTAACCACTAAGGCAGACTACAGCACATATTAGTTAGGTTTCGGACGTAGTCTGCCGTATGTTAAATATTCGAATTTTACGATATATGGGTGAAATAAATGTACACAATTGGATTTGACAACAAAAAATATTTAAAAATGCAATCTGAGAATATCAATGAACGCATCAAGAAATTTGATGAAAAATTATACCTGGAGTTTGGAGGCAAGCTCTTTGATGATTTTCACGCCTCCAGAGTCTTACCTGGTTTTGAGATGGATTCAAAAGTTCGCCTTTTAACTACTTTGAAAGAGAAAGCAGAAATTGTCCTGGTCATAAACTCTTCAGATATTGAAAACAATAAGACTAGAGGAGATAGTGGAATTACTTATGATAGTGAGGTTTTAAGGTTAATCGACGGTTTCAGGGAAAGAGGTCTATACGTTGGAAGCGTTGTTATAACTCAATATTCTGGTCAAACATCTGCTGATATTTTTAAAGAGTACCTTGAAGATTTAAAAATAAATGTTTATAGGCATTACCCAATACCAGAATATCCCACTAATATTCCATATATACTGGGTCCTAATGGGTTTGGGAAAAATGACTATATAGCTACTAAAAGACCATTAGTCATTATCACAGCTCCAGGTCCAGGTGGAGGCAAAATGGCAACGTGTCTTTCTCAAGTTTATCACGAGAATTTAAGGGGCATTAAAGCAGGATACGCTAAGTTTGAAACATTTCCTATTTGGAACCTTCCTCTAAATCATCCTGTAAACATAGCTTATGAAGCCGCTACTGTTGACTTAAATGATATAAACATGATAGACCCCTTTCATCTTGAAACTTATGGAAAAACTGCTGTAAGCTACAATAGAGATATAGAAGTTTTTCCGATACTTAATGAAGTGTTTAAAAAATTTTGGGGAGATACTCCATATAAATCTCCTACTGATATGGGTGTCAATATGGCGGGAAACTGCATAATAGATGACGATGCATGTGCTTTTGCTGCAAAACAGGAGATAATAAGGAGATACTATCGAACTCAATGCAATGTAAAGATGGGAAAGTTCGAAAAATCATCGCTTTTAAAATTAGAGCTTTTAATGAATCACGCAAAAATATCTGCTATGGATAGACCAGTGATTAAGTATGCTCTAGATAAATCGACTTCCACCAATTCTCCCAGCGTTGCTATTGAATTGCCAAGCGGTATAGTCACAGGAAAAACCTCTTCCCTTTTAAGCGCATCTGCTGCTGCAATATTGAATGCATTAAAAACTTTAGCGGGAATTGCAGATAAAGTACATTTAATATCGCCTTTTGTAATCGAGCCTATTCAAAAATTAAAACAGGATTATCTTAGAGATATAAACACCCATATATATGCTGATGAAGTATTGATCGCTCTTTCAATATGTGCAGCTACAAATCCTATAGTAACACTGGTATTAGAACAGCTCCCAAAATTAAAAAATTGCGAAGTTCATTCTTCAGTAATACTCTCACAAGATGATGCAAATGTGTTTAAAAATCTTGGAATGAATGTTACCTGTGAACCTAAATTTCAGAGCGATAATTTATATCATAAGAGATAATGGAGAGTTTCATATTTAGTTGACACTCTAAGTTTTATGGTCTTATTTAGAAACAGTGATTTAACTAGATTTTATGGTTATTTTAAAAAGAAATGTGTCAACTAAATATGATCTTTTTTGAAATTAAGATTAAGTATTTCAACCTTTAGTAAACCGCTAAGTTCCATGATACGCTAAATCCAAACGTTTGGATTTAGCGTATAGTATCTTCTTCACATTAATGGTTTCATTGTTTCTAATTTTTCTCTTTAATTATTCTATAAGATTACTGTGTTAGTGTTAATTCCTTTTTAAGATTAAGTATTTCGGCCTTTGGTAGACCGCTAAGTTCCATGATATCAATTATTTCCATTCCTTTTCTTAGCATTTTAATGGCATATTCCATATCTTTTTCTTTTGCTTTTTTATTAACTGCTTCTATTTTTTCTTCCTCTTTTACTTTAATAGCTTCTTGAATAGCTTTATTTTTTCTTTCTTCAATAAGTCTTGAGAAATCAGTCATTTCTATCCACCCCCATATTTTATCTAAATTTTTTTTATCTATGAATTTATACGTTGCTGATAAGATCCCTGCGACAACAAAATTCCTTTGAGCATCATCTTTAATCTCTTTTGCAAGCTCAAATGTATTTTCGATAAATTTCTGTCTATCATCATTTTTAGTAAGAGGCAATATTATAAAGCGAAGAGTATCTTCTTCATTAAGGGTTTCATTATTTCTAATTTTTCTCTTTAATTCATCATACATCAAATTGCCATCGAATTTTGATAAAAATACTTGTTCAAAGCTTAGTTGTATCGATCCAGCATCCAGAGAATTTGGTGCACTTTCTATCTCGCCAGTGTATATTACTACTATTAATTTTAGTATAATATATATTTTCAAAAAAATAAATATTTTCTTTGTTTCTAAATATTAAAATTATTTCTCTCTTTCTACTTTATAATAGTAATGTATCATTAATTTTGATACTAAAAATTAATAATTTCCTCCTTTCTTAAGCATAATAGATTTATTAATCAATTGGGAGGAGAAAACATGCAAGGTTACACTTTAATAACTGGTGCAACTAGTGGAATCGGAAAAGCTTTTGCTTATGAGTATGGGAAAAAAGGATGTCCACTTATAATAACAGGTCAGAGAGAAAAGCTGTTGAATGCAAATGCAGAAGATTTACGAAAAAAATACGGTATCGAAGTAAAAGTCATAATCTCCGATTTATCATTAGATGAAAATATCCACGATCTTGAGAAACTAATCGAAGAGACTAATATAGAGACTCTGATAAACAATGCAGGTATGGCACATATAGGATACTTCCAAGATGTAGACTACAGCTTTTTTCAAAATATGATTAATCTTCACATTATTTGCTTAACGAGGCTCACCAAAGCTGTTCTACCGCAGATGATTGAGAGAAATAGCGGTACCATTATAAATGTAGCATCTACTGCAGCATTTTCAGCAACTCCGAAACACAATGTTTATGCAGGTTCTAAAGCTTATATAATGCAATTTACTGAGTGTCTGCATCTTGATTTAATGAATACAAAAATTAAAATTCAAGTAGTATGCCCTAATTACACTAGAACTGATATCCAGGATAAGATTGGAATCAGCAAAAAAAGGCAGCAGGGAGACATCTTCATACGCTATGAGACTCCAGAGCAAGTTGTGAAGCATTCCATGGATGCGTTAAAAAAAGATAAAGTAATATGTATATGTGGCGATTTTATATCTAAATATTATACTTTTACATCTCATTTTATACCTAGGAAATATTATTATAAATTTGTTTCAAAAATGTATGATGAATAATATATAAAAAATAGGAGGAAAATCAATGGGATACACTTTAATCACAGGAGCTACAAGTGGAATTGGAAAAGCTTTTGCTTATGAGTATGGAAAAAAAGGATGTCCGCTTATAATAACAGGTCAAAGAGAAAAAATATTAAATAGCAATGCTGAGGATTTAAGGAAAAAATATGGAATTGAGGTAAGGGTAATAATCTCAGACCTTTCAAAAGATGAAAATATTTCAAGTTTAGAAATGCTTATTAATAATACTAATATTGAAACCTTGATAAACAATGCTGGTATAGGAAATGTGAACTACTTTCAAGATGAAGATTACAGTTTTTTTCAGAAGATGATAAACCTTCATGTGGTCTGTGTGACGAGGCTTACTAAAGCTGTACTACCACAGATGATGAAAAGAAATAGCGGTACGATCATAAATGTATCATCTTCTTCAGCATTTTCAGCTGCACCAAAACACACCGTTTATGCAGGAACTAAAGCTTATATTAAGCAGTTTACTGAATGCCTGTATCTTGATTTGATGAATACGAATATACAAATACAGGCGTTGGTTCCTAATTTAACCCATACCGATCTGCAAGGCAAAATAGGAATAAGCGAGGAAAGGCAAAAAGGGAGTTTCTTTAGACAATATGAGACTCCAGAGCAAGTTGTAAAACATTCCATGGATGCCCTTAAAAAAGGTAAAGTAGTCTGCGTTTGCGGTGGATTCATATCTAAATATAATACCTTTACTTCTCATTTTATACCTAAGAAGTCTTATTATAAGTTTGTTGCAAAAGAATTTACAGTGAAATAACAAAAAGACATACAATTAATTGTATGCTAGGAAAAATTAAAGTATAATTTTAATATACTAAGTTAAAAATTTTTTAAGGTGATGTTTGTGTTTTTAGGAAGGGAATTTGAGCTAAATAATTTAAATAAACTATATGAAAAAGATGAATTTCAATTTGTCGTTATTTATGGTAGAAGGCGTGTAGGTAAAACTACATTGATATCAGAGTTTGTGCGCAATAAACCAAATATATTCTTCGTCTCTCAGGAATATGACAATGCAATGGCACTTGAAATTTTTTCCGAGAAAGTACATGAGTTTTTCAAATTGAGCGGATTATCCAGTTTTAAAAGCTTTAACTCTGCTTTTGACTTTATAGCTGATAGAGCTATGAATGATCGCATTATTTTGATTCTCGATGAGTTTCCTTATTTGGCTAATGCAAACAAATCGATCCCTTCGATCCTTCAAAATTTGATCGATCATAAGATGAAAGATTCCAAGCTGTTTTTAATCATATGTGGTTCATCCATGAGTTTTATGGAGAACGGAATTTTAAGTGCTAAAAGTCCATTATACGGAAGGCTCACATCTCAGATGAAAATTGAAGCATTTGGATTTTTTGAAAGCTCAAAGTTTGTTTCTAACTATGGTTTTGAAGATAAAATCCTCACTTATGGTATTACAGGCGGAATCCCTCAATATTTACTTAAATTTAGCGATAAAAGGACCATTAGGGAAAATGTGCTGGATGAAATTTTAAATAAATCATCTTACCTTTACGAAGAGCCAAGGAACTTAATAAAACAGGAATTGCACGAACCTATGGTTTATAATTCGATAATCGAAGCCATTGCAAAAGGTTCAAGCCGTTTAAACGATATTTCTACAAAGACAGGAATTGAAAGCGATAGATGTTCAAAATATATCCATTCACTTATGGACTTAAAAATTATAAAAAGAGAGACTCCTATTGGTGAAGTAGAGGGCAAAAAAAGCATCTATAGAATTACAGATAATTATTTTAAATTTTGGTATAGATTTGTCTTTAACAATACAGAACTTACAGAACAAAATAATGGCGATATTTTATATGACAATTTAATAGAGCCATATCTTTCTGATTACATTGGCAAGGAAGTTTTTGAAAATGTATGCATGGAGTATTTGAGAGTTCAAAATGTCAGCCGTAAATTGCCTTTTATATTCACTAAAATCGGTAGATGGTGGGGAAGCGACCCTATTTCAAAGACACAGATAGAGATCGATATATTAGCATTCCACGATGATAACGCTATATTTGGTGAATGCAAGTGGAAAAATGAGCATTTCGATATAGCAGAAATGAATAAACTTATAAAAAAGGCGGAAACATTGAAAAAATATTCGAATAAGACATTTGTACTATTTTCTAAAACGGGATTTACACAGGCTGTCAAGGATGAATCGGATAAACTTGGCAATGTAAAATTAGTGGATTTAAAAGAGTTATTTGTTCCTAAATAATAAAGGTCAATAATCAACTATTGACCTTTTTTATTTGTGTAAACGTTTCATTTGCAATCTTTTCATTAATTGAGCAAAAAAGTTTCAATAAACTCTTGACAAAGTAAGACTAAAGTATTAGTCTTTAGTTAACTAATTGATTAGTCAAAAATAATAAATGAAAAGAGGATGTAAAAAATGAAAAGAATAAATTTCTTATCTATAGGTTCAATTATTTTATTAACAATAACTATTTGTACAAGCTGTGCTATGTATATACCTACTGAGTCTTCAGGATCTAATTCCACTGATGAATCATCAATAAAAGCATCAGAATCTTCCTTAAATACTACTTCTCAATCAGTTGGAATAAATATAGGTAATGATGAAGTCAATTTAAACGTGCCTGGTCTCGATATAAATGTGGGAAACGATGGAGTTACTATAAATGGTATTGATATGAACAATTATATGAGCAATAACTTCAACAACGTGAATAATATAAATGTAACTAATTTTATACTTTCCCGTGATATATTCAATAAAACACTGGATATAAACACATTTAAGAGCACTTTAGCCTATTCAGAAGAATTGAATACAACAAATCCTAATGCCCAAGATATAGTTATAAATGCTGCTGGAGTTTTCATCGTATTTGAAAAATCAAATGATGATCTAATGCACTTTACCATATCCACTACAACTGAAAGTGAATTTCTAAAATACGACTTCTCACTGCAAGAAACTGGTAGCAATGTTGTAATAAATGCAAAACCTAAGAGCAACGAAATGAAAAACTTAAATAATAATAGGCTTTTAACAATAGCTTTACCTGATAAAAAGTTAAATAGCATGTTGATGAATTTAGCATTTACATTGTGATACTTTTTTAGAAAACCCTTGACAAGCTTGGACTAATATATTAGTCTTATACTAAGAACAGTAAATTTGCCAAGGAGGATATTTTTTAATGATAAATGATATTTTTCAAAAGATATTAGTTTTATCTGTTGAAGGCAGCATTTTAGGATTGGTCGTATTCTTAATTGCTAAAATATTCAGAGATAAATTGCCTTCAAAAGCTAGATACTTTATGTATATTTTAGT
>JGI20166J26741_11488584_pt1 | contig 12917 bp, 12 predicted proteins | sample TergutCu122P5_FD_26741 | JGI IMG/M metagenome (IMG submission 26741)
AAATGCAAGATCAAGCTTCCTTTGTTGGCTTTGATTTTAGTACGGTGTGGGGGATTAGCCCCAATTTTAACAATGGTTATCCATATTTGCAAAATTTACGTCCTGGTCAGTCGATTTCGATTAATTACACTCTAAATATTACGTCTGGAACTGGGGGTACAATATCTGGTTCACCAAGTGCTCAGTACGCAGCAGGCGAACAAATTACTTTGACCGCCACTGCTGATTCTGGTTACCTTTTTGACAGCTGGACCACTACTGGTGTGACCCTGGCAGATATTAACGCGCCTTCCATAACCTTTACCATGCCCGCTAACTCAGTGACGTTAACAGCTAACTTTATCCCGCAACCACCCGAACTATCCGGCGACGCAACATTATCTAGCCTAGCGGTCAGCGCAGGCACCTTGAATCCAACCTTTGACCCTAACACCATCAGTTATGCCGTCACAGTGGGCAACAATATCAGCAGCATTGATATTACTGCCACAGCTAATCACGCCAAAGCAACGGTGGCTGCCACAGGAACAAAAGCTCTTGCTATCGGAGCAAATAGCTTTAACGTAAAAGTTATTGCTGAAAACGGTGCTACCAAAACCTACACCATTATCGTGACTCGCGCAGCAAACAATAATATTGTTACGGTGAATGGGATAGCCATTAACTATACAATGGTCAATGGAATAGTAGTGTTACAACCGAGTCAGAAGCAAATGTCTGCCATTCTTAACGCCTCGGGCAGTAACATTGTATTTGACTTATCGGGACAAAATGCTGTCGATCTATACGTTGGCGCTGGTTGGTTTAAAAACATTGATAAAACCATCACCATTATCACCTCGGGAGGCAGTGCGAGCGTTAAAACAAAATCCCTCTGGAACAATTCAGGCAAAACAAGATTGGTTACCGTGCGCAACAACAACATTGATTTCAAGAATATTTTATAGTGGCTAACCGATCATCATATCCACGACCAGCGGCGATCTGGTCAGCAAATATGATGTCAAGATTATTGGCCAGACAGTTGACGATCTGTATGATCCTCCGGTGAGTAACGGACAGTGGTGAGGGAGATTTAGGGAAATAATTTAAAGAGAAATGTTATAGCGGCACAGCCGGCTCTACTCAAGAAGAGCCGGCTGTGCTTCTTTTATGAAATAACTAAGTACGTTATTTAAATGTTTTGCGATAATCTTTTTTGCTCCAATATAAAATTTGCATTTTTTCTCCTCCGGCTGGGAAGCATAATTGTACGAAAAAGTACTAAATTTGCCCAAGGAGGAGTACCATGACAGCTCTACCTATTGGCATCATCGTCCTGCTGCTGGTTTCGGCGCTAATTTTCTTCGGTTTGGCTCATCGCGTCCTGGACCGGATGCGAATGTCTGACCGGGCAGCCCTGCTCGTCATTATATTTATGATCGTAGGCAGTTTTATCGATATCCCTCTTTCCAGCGGACGCTTCAATGTCTCCCTTAATGTTGGCGGCGCCCTGATTCCTTTAGGGGTGGCCATTTACCTGCTGTACAAGGCTGGCACCGCCAAGGAATGGATCCGGGCTCTGATCTCGACGGTAATCACCGGGGCGGTGATTTTTGGTCTGGGGAATCTGATGGGCCGCGGCGATATGGAACCGGGCGGACGTTTTTTCGGCTTCCTGGACGCCCTGTGGGTGTATCCCATTATCGCCGGCCTGGTGGCTTACATAGCCGGCAGATCCAGACGCTCGGCTTTTATTGCCGCTACTTTGGGGTTGATCCTGGTTGACGTGGCCTACCTGATTTGGCTGGTCTATACCGGGGCGCCCACCGGTACGGTAGCCATCGGCGGGGCCGGCGCTTTTGACGGCATCGTGGTGGCCGGCATCGTGGCTGTTTTAATAGCCGAGGTGATCGGTGAAATCAGAGAAAGACTACAGGGCGGGCCCTCTACTGATCGACCGCCCGAATTGCTAGCCGGCCTGCGTAAACCAATGAGCGGCCGGTTTGAAAATGAAACCGCAAAAGAAGACAAAGTCCCAAATAAAGAGGAGGACCGGTCATGAGCAGAAACCCATACAAAATAGCAGCCGGCGCCGGCGTTCTGGCCCTGGCTTTTTCCCTGCTGGCGTATTTCACCATGGTCGGCCGGGATTATCCGGTCTGGTCGCCGGGGGCTCTGTTTCACAGCTCGGCGGAAGCGGATCATTTTGATAATCAGGTTTTTACCATTAAAGACAGCAACAACACCCTCCTGAGTGAAATGTCCCGGACAGTTCAGGTAGGCGACGAATTGCTTAAGCCGGACGGGCGGCGTTACCGGGTAACCACAGTGAATAATTTTGACGCCCGGGCGGAATTTACCGGCATGGACCGGGATTTTCTGGCCCTGCGGGACGAATATAACGGCCTAACTCTGCCGGCCACGGCCGGCAAAACCGTGGCGCGGGCTTGGCAAACCAGGCCCATAGCCATCTACCATACCCACAGCGCCGAATCCTACGTCCCCACGGACGGCACAGACAGTCAGCCTTATCATGGCGGCATCTTCAAAGTGGGAGACGTCTTTGCCTCAGCGTTGCGCAAATCGGGGGTCAAGGTAATACATGACAAAACCCCCCATGAACCAAGAGACACCAACGCCTATTACCGCTCCAGGCGCACCGCCGTGAAGCTGCTGAAACAAAACCCGGTGGCCCTGATCGATGTGCACCGGGACGGGATCCCCGACCCCAATTACTATATTAAAAATATCGACGGTTCCGAAGTAACCCAATTGCGTCTGGTGGTGGGCAGACAGAATCCCAAAATGCACTCTAATATGGAATTTGCCAAAAAGGTTATGGCCGCGGCAGATAAAATATACCCCAATATAGTTAAGGAAATTTTTATCGCCCACGGTAATTACAATCAGGATCTGTTATCCACCGCCATGTTGATAGAAGTCGGCACCCATACCGATTCCCGCGTTGAAGCGGAAAAAGGCGCCACCATGTTTGCCGACGCTTTGCCCACTATCCTTGGCATGACCGGAACAATACCGGGCAACGAAGGCCCAGCCGGCGGCGCCGGCCCTGCCGCCCAAACACCCGGGGCCTGGAAAAACGTGGCCTGGCTCTTGGGCATCCTGATTCTGGGCAGCGGCGCTTTCCTGTTAATCAGTGCCGGCAGTTGGGACAAAGCACGGCAGCGACTGCGCAGTTTTTGGCGGCAGGAGGTCTCCATTGGCTCCCCGGCCAAAAAGCCCGGCGCCAATGACCGTAAGAAGCCTAACGACAAAGAATAGTGACGCGGAGTGAACGGCATGGAACAATATATGATCACTATTATTATGGGCAGCACGGCCGGAATCGTTTCGCGCATTTTGCTGACGCGGCTGGATTACCGTCAGTACCCCGGTTATCCCCACGGGTTAATCTCTCATATTTCCCTGGGCGCCATCGCTTCGGCCCTTGGCGCGGTGGCGGTACCGGCCCTGCTGAACAAAGATTTCACCGCCTTCACTTTCCTAGCCCTGGCTGCCCAACAATTCCGGGACATCAGAAATATTGAGCGGGAAACCCTGCAGAACCTGGAGGAAAAGAGGCTGGAAAAGCGCGGCAACGATTATATTGAAGGCATCGCCAGAACATTCGAAGCCCGCAACTATCTGGTGATGGCCACAGCCTTCATTACCAGCGCCGTTTCTTTGGCGGGATTCTGGTATGGCGTAGCCACAGCCATAGTTTTACTGGCGCTCAATATGAAATTCATGGGCGGCAACAGTATCGGCAAGATATGTGAGGTTTTGCCGGCCACAATCAATTTTCAAGGTCCGGTATTATTTGTTAATGAGATTAGCATTATGAATATCGGGCTGCCCGCCTCAAGGGAAAAAATATTAAACGAGGGGCTGGGAGTAATATTAAAGCCGCATGACGACAATGCCCGGGCCACCTTGCACGACCTCGGACAAAGGATGGCCATTACCCACACCGCGGCTGTGATCTTAGGCAGTAAAAAGGATGTGGACACTCCCGAGTTCACCCCGCTGGCCCGTAAAAATCCTGATACCGGCGAACTGGCTATGTTTATTCTCCCTATGTTCAAGGACATGGATGCTCTTTTGACGGCGGTCAGGAGAACGCCCCTTTTGGAAAGCGCCTCGATCAAACCGCTGAAGGCTCAGGCCGGCCGCATGGCGGCGAGGTGACGCATTTGGGCGAGCTGTTGGCTGCGATCATCACCGAAGAAGAAAAAGGGAAAATAACCGGAGATATCCCTATTTTTATCGCCCAAAACCAGGATGAAAAAGTGCAGATCGCCGTTTACCTGTCCAAGACCTTAGACGGCGCAGTGCATGACCTGGGAAACGGAGTATACTATATCGTCAGGCATTAACTAAGCGAAACCACGCCTTGACTAACTTCCCCGGCTGGCGGATAATGTAACAAGCAATAACAGCAACGGAGGAATCTTTCCTATGCCAACCAGTGGGCCAACCAGGGGGCTGGTAGTCAAGGATATTGAGGCTGACAGTATCGCGGCGGAATTAGGCGTCGAACAGGGCGATACCGTGCTGCGGATCAATGACGCCGCGATTAAAGACATTATTGATTACAAATTTTACAGCACCGAGGAAAATTTGCAGCTACTGCTGCAAAAAAAAGACGGCCGGCAATGGCTGTTGGAAATTGAAAAAGATTTTGACGAATCCCTGGGCCTTGACTTTCATGGCGACGGGCTGGGCAAAACCATGCGCTGCCGCAATAAATGCGTTTTTTGTTTCGTGGATCAAATGCCCGTCCGGATGCGCCCGTCCCTGTATGTCAAGGACGACGATTACCGTTTGTCCTTTGCCCAGGGCAACTTCATTACTTTAACCAATGTGAGCGCCACCGAGCTGAAACGCATTGCCGTCATGCGCCTCAGTCCGCTGTATGTGTCAGTACATACCGTCAACCCGGCTCTGCGGCAGAAAATCATGAGTCACCCAGGCGCGGGGCGAATCATGGAACAGCTCAAATTCCTGGCCCAAGCCGGCATCGAAATACACACCCAGGCTGTGCTGTGCCCCGGTTTGAATGACGGCGCCGAACTGGAACGCACCATCCGGGAACTTGGTTCCCTCTGGCCGGCGGTGCGCTCTTTGGCGGTGGTGCCGGTGGGGCTTACCGCTCACCGGAGTGGGCTGCCCCATCTGCGCCCTTACCAGCCGGATGAAGCCAGAGCCGTAGTGCGGCAGGTTCAGCAGTGGCAAAAGGAGTTCCTGGCCCGGTACGATAACCCGCTGGTTTTTGCCAGCGACGAATTTTATCTTACCGCCGCTGAGCCGATACCACCGGCAGCCAGTTACGGCGATTTTCCCCAAACCGAGAATGGCGTCGGCCTGGTCCGGCTCTTTAAGGAGCAATGGCGCCAGGCGCGGCGGAAGCTGCCTAAGGCCGCCGCCAGACCGGTCCGGGCGACGCTGGTTACCGGCACCCTGGCTGGACCGCTGCTGCGCCAGGTGACGGACGAGCTGAACCGGATCGGCCAGGTGCAAATAGGGCTCCAGGTTTTGCAAAACAACTTTTTTGGTCATAATGTTACTGTGGCCGGATTGCTTACCGGCCGGGAGTTAATCAACGGATTAACCGGGCACGAGCTGGGGGAGAAGGTATTGTTTCCCTCGGTAATGTTGCGCGATGGCGACGAAGTATTTCTGGACGATATTACCGTAGCTGAAATTTCCCGCTGTTTGCAAACGCCTGTCCTTCCCGTGGACGGGCCGGCGGATTTAGTGAGAGAGATGGGGTTATAACCATGGCCGATCCAATTGTGGCTATTATAGGCCGGCCTAACGTAGGCAAGTCAACTCTGTTTAACCGCCTGGTCGGAGCCAGGGTGGCTATTGTTGAAGATACACCGGGGATCACCAGGGACCGGCTCTATGAGCATGCCGAATGGAACGGCAGGCAATTCACTCTGGTGGATACCGGCGGTTTGGACTACCGGGACGAAGGTGATTTCGCCATCCATATCCGTTCCCAAGCGGAACTGGCTATTCGTGACGCCGACATGCTGTTGTTCGTGGTGGACGCCCGCAGCGGGGTCACCGGTACTGATGAAGAATTGGCTCAGGTACTGCGCAAAAGTGATAAGCCGGTGCTCCTGGTGGCCAACAAAGTCGAGGATTTCAGCCAGCCAGACCTTCTTTTCGATTTTTACCGGCTGGGATTGGGCGAGCCGCTGCCTGTTTCCGCCGTAGAAGGCCGAAACACCGGCGACTTACTGGATCTGGTGCTGGAAAAACTGCCGGCTTCGGCAGTAGAGGCGGCAGATGATGAGCGCATCAGAATTACCGTGGTCGGACGGCCCAATGTTGGTAAATCCTCGCTGGTAAACGCCATTTTAGGCGAAGAACGGGTCATTGTCAGTGATATCCCCGGCACCACCAGGGATGCCGTTGATACCATCGTCAAACGCGATGATAAGGAATATATCCTGGTTGACACAGCGGGGATGCGCCGCCGCAGCCGGATTGACCATTCCACCGAAAAATATAGCGTTATCCGCTCGCTGCGCGCCATTGACCGCGGAGATGTGGCCTTGCTGTTAATTGACGCCGTAGAGCAGCTTACCGAACAGGACAAAAAGATTGCCGGCTATATCCATGAGCAGGGCAAAGGGATAATCTTGCTTGTTAACAAGTGGGATCTGGTGGAAAAGGACAGCAAGACCTCCAACCGTTACGTGCAGGATTTGCGTGACGGTCTGGGATTTATGCAGTATGCGCCGGTGTTGTTTGCCAGCGCTTTGACCGGGCAGCGGATCTCCCGGGTGCTGGAACTGGTTGATTTTGTCAGCGAGCAGCAGAACATGCGCGTCGCCACCAGCGGCTTGAACGATTTAATCAGGGACGCGGTGCTGCGCAATCCGGCCCCCACCGACAAAGGCCACCGGCTGAAAATTTTTTACTGCACCCAGGCGGGGGTTAAGCCACCCACTTTTATTTTATTTGTTAATGAACCGGAACTAATGCATTTTTCCTACTTGCGTTACCTTGAAAACCGGTTGCGCTCAGCCTACGGTTTCGAAGGCACTCCGGTACGGCTGCTGATGCGTAAAAGGGACAGCAGATATTAAAGGTAATTAAAGGAAGTGATTTTGGTGGGTCCCCTGGGGGCTGTCATTATTAGTTACCTGATTGGTTCAATCCCCTTCGGCTACCTGTTAGCCAGACTGAAAGGGCTGAATATTACCGAACACGGCAGCGGGAACATCGGCGCCACCAACGTGTGGCGCAATATGGGACCGGCGGCCGGTCTGGCAGTGCTATTGCTGGATATGGGCAAGGGAGCGGCCGCGGTATTTATCGGCCGGGCAATGGGCGGCGCCGAAACCGAACTGCTGACCGCCGCAGCCGCCTTATGCGGCCATAGCTGGTCAGTGTTCCTGGGCTTTAAAGGCGGCAAGATGATTGCCACCGGCGGCGGTATTGTTTTGGCCATGTCGCCTCTGCTGGTTTTAGTCGGCCTGGTGGTCTGGCTTGTCACTGTCGGCCTTAGCAGGTATGTATCCTTGGGCTCCATGCTGGCCGCGGCCTCGGTACCCATAACCATGACCGTCATTAAAATGGATCCCTGGCATATCGCCTTTGGCGTGCTGATGACGGCGGCGGCGGTCTATAAGCATCGCGCCAATATCAAAAGGATACTTGCCGGAACCGAATTTAAGGTAGATTTAAAAATAGCGAAGGGTGGACGCCGATAACCATGTCGGACAGTAAAAAAATTGCGGTGCTGGGCGCCGGCAGCTGGGGCACCGCTCTGGCCCGCCACCTGTCCTTTCTTGGCCATGATGTATTCCTCTGGTCCAGACGGACAGCCCTGGTAGAGGAACTGAGCGAGACCCGGACCAACAGCAATTATCTGCCGGGCGCCCTTATTCCGGACCAGCTGGTGATCACGGGCGATCTGGATGCAGCCCTGCTCGGCGCGGCCGCCATCGTATACTGCGTACCGTCCCACAGCTTCAGAGAGATGCTGCTGGCATCCCTGCCCGGAATCAAGGAAGGAACATTGATAGTCAACACCGCCAAAGGCATTGAAGAAAATACCATGCTGCGCATGTCCCAGGTATTCTCACAAGTGGCGGGAAAGGCAAGAGCCCTTGATTACGTGACCCTCTCCGGGCCCAGTCATGCCGAAGAGGTGGCGCGGCATATGCCCACTGCGGTGGTGGTAGCCTCCGCGGCGCAAAAATCGGCGGAAACAGCCCAGGATCTTTTTATGGGCGACTGTTTCAGGGTTTACACCAACCCGGATATCATTGGCGTAGAATTAGGCGGGGCGCTGAAAAATATTATCGCTCTTGGCACTGGCATTGTTGACGGCTTGAACGGCAGCGACAACGCTAAAGCCGCCCTGATGACCAGAGGCATGGCGGAAATCACCAGGCTGGGCGTGGCTATGCACGCCAACCCGCTCACCTTTGCCGGGCTGGCGGGGATCGGCGACCTGATTGTAACCTGCACCAGCATGCATAGCCGCAATCGCAGGGCTGGCATTGAGATCGGCCGGGGCAAAGAACTGAGCGAAGTTTTAAAAAATATGCACATGGTAGTGGAAGGGGTGCGCACCACCGGCGTGACCCACGAGCTGGCCGCCCAATGGGGGGTAGAGATGCCCATCACGGAACAAGTATATCAGGTGCTGTTTAACGGGCTGCACCCGGCGCACGCGGTTAAAAACCTGCTCACCCGCACTAAGACCCACGAAGTAGAGGAAGTGGCGCTGACTAAAATCAATGTCAGCATTAAAAGCACATACAAAAGCTAACCAAACGAAGGAGTGTGGAATAAGTGATTTTACTCGAATTTGCAGGCAAACGTCCTCAAGTACATCCGGATGCCTACGTGGCCCCGACGGCCACTCTAATCGGTGATGTTGTGGTTGAAGAAGGGGCGATCATCCTGTTCGGCGCCGTTTTGCGGGGGGATTTGGGCCAGGTGCGCATCGGCAAATTCACCAGTATCCAAGATAACGTTGTGGCGCACACCCTGCCGGATGGCCGGATCACCGTCGGCGCTAATGTCACCGTGGGCCATGGCGTGGTATTGCACAACTGTACCATTGAAGACGGAGCTATGATCGGCATCAACGCAGTGATACTGGACAATGCGGTAGTAGGCAGCGAAGCCATGATCGCGGCCGGTTCGGTGGTTGGCGACAACGTCAATATTCCACCCCGCTACCTGGCGGCCGGCGTGCCCGCCAAGCCCAAAAAAGAACTGCCCGGCAGTACGCTGGACAGAGTTCGTTTAGGTCCCAATGTCTATCAAAATTTACGGCGGATTTATCTACAGGAAAATCGCGCTCATACAGATTCCTAAGCGCGATTTTCGGTACTTTAATCCTTAATCCCGGCCATAAATATGGCCGGCATATTTTTTAAGTGAATGAAAAACCCGGCCAATAAACCTGCGGCTTAGCGTATCACGCGCGCCGCGCCCTTATAGTTGCTGGCGTAATATTGATCACTTAAGGAAGACACAATGACTCCATGATTAGTGGACGAGTGAATAAACTTTCCTCCTTCAGTGTAGATACCTACATGCTGAATCTCTCCGCTGCCGTAAAAACCAAAGAAAACCAGATCCCCAGCGGTCAGTTCCTCCCGCGATATCTCAATACCGGCCTGGAACTGAGCCGCCGCATTATGCGGCAGATTAATGCCGTGCTGCTTAAACACATACATGGTAAAACCGGAACAATCAAAACTGTTTGGTCCGCCGGAACCATATACATATGGTTTACCCAGCAAATCAAAGGCAGTTTTTAAAACCGGCCGCACATCCGAGCCACTCCGGGAAGTTGTCGGTGCGGCGCTACGTTCCCCGCTGACATTTTTTGTTGCTGTTCCTTTTATTGCCGTTTCTTTTGTTACCGTTCCTTTTGTTGCCGGAGCCGGATCGACTGTACTTTTAACCGCCGGTTCTGTATATGTATTTTTATAGCGGATGTTTTGCTGAAAAACAACACCATCTCCGGCGCCAAACACGGTAACCGTCGGCTGCATGGGAAGAGCCAAAGCCAGACCGGGCATCATGAGCCCCATCACTACAATGCCGCATAAAACCAGTAACGTTTTTTTGAATATCCCTCTGCTCATAAATACTCCTTCCGTTTAGATCTTGTCCGCATGACAGATAATTCGACACCGGGATAGTTTTTCCTGCATAACCAATTAATTAATTATTTTTTAATCGCAAAGAATTTTTCTGGATCCAGTAATAAACCAGTAATAAACGGAAGCGAACCTAATATATATATATTGTTACCATATACCGCTGGAAAAAAATGTTCAATACCAAAGATTATTTTCACCGTCTTCCTGCCGGTGGGGGGGATGCATAAACGGGTTTTACCATTTGCATATAAATTTTGCACTTTTTAAAGGGAGGAGTGCGTTCATGGAAAAGTATGATATTTTCCGCGATATAGCGGAACGCACCGAAGGCGATATCTACCTGGGTGTAAGCGGCGGCGTTAGGACAGGCAAATCTACCTTTATTAAGCGGTTTATGGAATTAATGGTGCTTCCGAACATTGAAAACATTTATGAAAAAGAAAGAACCAGAGACGAGATGCCCCAAAGCGCCAACGGCAAAGCGATCACGACCACCGAACCAAAATTTGTACCCGATGAAGCGGCGGAAATTGAAATCAGTCCCAGCCTGAAGGTTAAAATCCGCTTGGTAGACTGCGTAGGTTACCGGGTGGAAGGAGCCTTGGGTTATGAGGATGAAGAAGGCAACCCGCGCATGGTGTCCACTCCCTGGTTCGACGAGCCGATACCATTTGAGGAAGCAGCCGAGATGGGAACCAGAAAAGTAATCAGCGAACATTCCACCATCGGCATAGTGGTCACTACGGACGGTACGACCACGGATATCCCCAGGGAAAATTTTACACCGGCCGATGAAAGGGTAGTCCAGGAGCTCAAGGAAATCAGCCGTCCATTTTTAATGGTTCTGAACAGCACCAAACCGGACCATGAGGAAACAGTGCTTTTAGCGGACGAATTAGCGGATAAATACGATATTCCGGTGGTGCCGATAAACTGCGCGGAAATGACTCAGCAAGACATCCTGCTCGTGCTGGAAAAAGCCTTGTTTGAGTTCCCGGTTAACGAAGTAAGCATTGCCATGCCCCTCTGGGTGGAGGAACTGCAACCCCAGCATTGGCTGCGCAGTAAATTCGATGACGCGGTGCATGAAACCATTCAACAGGTCAGACGTCTGAAAGACATTGATGGCGCCGTAGAAAAACTTGGCGATTATGACATGGTGCAGCAGGTCAGTTTGAAAAATATGGATATGGGCAGCGGCACCGCCGCTATTGAAATTGCTTCAAAGCCGGAAATATTTTATCAGGTACTGGGGGAAGAAACCGGCTTCCAGCTGGAAGGAGATCACCAACTGTTTAAACTGGTCCGGGAACTGGCGGTGGCCAAACGGGAATATGATAAAATAGCCGCCGCTCTGACGGAGGTGCGCGAAAATGGTTATGGGGTAGTCAACCCCACCATGGATGATATGAACCTGGAAGAACCGGAACTAATCCGGCAGGGCAGCCGGTTTGGCGTTAGGCTTAGAGCCAGTGCTCCTTCCATTCATATGATTAACGCCAAGATTCAAACGGAAATTACCCCGATTATCGGCACTGAGAAACAGTGCGAAGAACTGGTCCGTTATATGCTAAGCGAATTCGAGGAAAATCCGGGGAAAATCTGGAACTCGGAGATATTCGGTAAATCAGTTAACGACTTGGTCCGGGAAGGGATCCAGAACAAATTGCAGCGGATGCCGGAAAACGCCCAGGGGAAACTGCAAGAAACGGTGCAGCGGATTATCAACGATGGCAGCGGAGGACTAATTTGCATCATTATTTAAAACCGGCCTTGACGGCCGGTTTTGCATCCCATTAAAAAGAGGCGTATCCCCGCGGGGATAATGCCTCTTTTTAATCATAGGAGATCTATTAATCCCTAACATCTTATTGACGTCAATTCTAGTTATTTATACAATATTTGCAATCATCCAATTCAAATATTTGTTTGCCAGCGGAAACAATCTGCCCTATGGACTAACCTACACAGGTTATGCCCGCCGGGGATTTTTTGAGCTGTTGTTTTTAACCGGTCAATAATAATCGGCAAAACCCAAGAACAATCCAACGATTAAATGGATGAATGAGCTGATTGGTTGTTGTAAAGGACTGGTAATGTATGTTTTCCACGCAGCAAAAACGCTATATCATATTGGTACTGGGCGCGTTATTAATTTGCGTCGTGCTGTTATTTTCCGGTCGTACCATACGCTATTTCATGAATGATGAGCACCGTTTCTTTAATCAGCCGGCTCATTATACAAACAGCAAAATCATCATTTACAAAAAAGAGCGCGAATTGGAATTATATGCGGATGATAAGTGCATCGGCATTTTTAAAGTCGCCCTGGGCTCGAAGCCGGTCGGGGAGAAAAATAAAGAGGGCGATAACCGAACCCCGGAAGGTGAATACTTCATCTGTACCCGGCATGATCAAAGAACAAATAACGGATTCTTTCTGGGGATCAGTTATCCAAACATATCGGACGCCCAAAGAAATCTTGACGCCGGAGCAATCGATCGTCAAACCTTTGACCAAATCAAAGCCGCCATAGATAAGCAAAAACAACCGCCATGGGATACCCCTTTAGGCGGAGCAATCGGCATACACGGAGGCGGCAACGGCATAAACTGGACAGCTGGCTGCATCGCGCTTGCCAATAAAGATATCGATATCGTTAAAGATTACGCGCCACTTAGAACACCCGTAATCATTTACGCCTCCCGAAAAGAGGCGCCATAATACATTTTACGATTCTGAAGCAGATGTGGAATTAACCGACATCATCGAAGTTTACACTCTTGA
>JGI20166J26741_11488695_pt1 | contig 12917 bp, 9 predicted proteins | sample TergutCu122P5_FD_26741 | JGI IMG/M metagenome (IMG submission 26741)
GATTTTACTTCTTCGCACGATTTAAATTCAATGGCAACACGTCCATTTCCGATAATACAATCAACCTCGTAACCGCCCGAAGTTCGCCAATAAGTCGGTTTTTCGCCTAAATAATTATAGCCAAGATAAGCAATAATTTCTTGCATAAGCAGGTGTTCAAATGCGTGTCCGAAAGCGTCTGTACCTTGTGCCATTGTATTGCGTTTGAGCAGGTAATTGGCAATTCCGACATCAAAATAATAAAATTTTGGTGCGGAAATTGCCCTGCGTTTGGTGGTAGCCGTAAACCCCGAAATTAAATAACCAATCATCGTTTGTTCCAGAATCTGAAAATACTCTTTCACCGTATTGGCGCTTACGCCACAATCCTGTGCAATATTTTTATACACAATCATTTCGCCGCTGCATTGGGCGGCAATTTCCATAAAGCGTGTGAAAGAAAGAAGATTGCGCAACAGAGCTTCGGCGCGGATTTCTTCGTTCAAATAATCGCCGATATATGCCTGCATTCGACGTTGCGGATTTTGCGTCGTATAATGTCGCGGTAACATACCGTTTTGAATGGCTTTGTGCAAGTCGAAATCGGGAATTTCGGCGCTCACAAGCGGGTACATAACCGTGCGTAATGCTCTTCCACCTAAAAGATTGGCGCCACACCGCACCAATTTCCGCGCGCTTGAGCCGCAAAGCACAAAGCGAATATTGCGATTGCTCATCAACCAATGCACTTCGTCCAAAAGTCGCGGAATTTTCTGCACTTCGTCAATGATAACCAAACGACAAGGGTCGAAATCTTGCAATTCTTCACGCAGCAATTCCGGATTACGAAAAAGCCGCTCAAATTCTTTGCTTTTAAGCAAATCGTATCGGCGAGCGTCAGGAAATAATGTTGTGAGCAATGTGCTTTTGCCTGTTTGCCTTGCACCCCACAAAAACAAAGAATCCTCTGTTGTTTCTTCTAATTTCAAAATCCTGATATACATAAGTCGTACTTCATTTTATCTTGATAAAACGCAATTGAATTGCAAAAATACAACTTTTATTTGAATTATCCTGATAATCATATAAATCTTAAAAATCACGGTTCAGGCGTTTTATTTCTCAATTCTAATAATTCCATTCTTCAACGCATACTGCACCATCTCCACCGTGCTGTTGATGCCAAGTTTGCGGAAGATATGCAGACAAAAAAAGACACAGCTACCGCGCGATTGTGTCGCGTGGTAATGAAGTTATCATTGCCGTTGGGCTTTCATTGCCGTTGGGCTTTAGCCAACGGTAAACGAAGATCACTCAAAACCGGCTTTAGCCATCATCTACCTCTTTCAATTTAGTTAAAACTCTGTAAATGAATTGCAATGTATCCGTCAACTGAAACTGACGGCAATGAAAGAAGAGCTATCACAAGGGAATTTTGGCGTACTCCCTCTGATTACCTTGATTATCGTTCTTCCAATATTTTTTTTATTTGGGGCAATAACCGGTCGATGTCGCCGGCGCCAAATGTTGCCACTACGTCAAAACGGGTTTTCTTCTCGAGCAGCGGCAGTAACTCCTCCTTTTTGCACAGTGTTTTTTTCGGGCAGGTAATGTTATCAAAAATCAATTGAGACGTTACTCCTTCAATCGGCTGTTCGCGTGCCGGATAGATGTCCAGCAAAATCACCTCATCCAAATGAGAAAGCGCTTTGGCAAATTCGGGTGCAAAATCGTGCGTGCGCGAATAGAGATGGGGTTGGAAAATGCCGCAAACAGTTCGTCCGTCATACATCTGTTTGATAGAACGGATGGCGGCGCTCAATTCCGCCGGATGGTGTGCATAGTCGTCAATCATCACCACATTATCGTTCTTCAGCCAAATGTCGAACCGGCGCTGAATGCCTCTGTATGATTGCATGCCGGTGCGCAGTTCGTCGGCTGTGGCGCCTGTCAGCCAAGCCAAAGCCATCGCTGCAACGCCATTCTCCACATTCACAGGCACCGGCACACCCAACCGAATGCCGGAAACGGTTTCCGTCGGCGTGCAGAAATCGAATGTAATCTCGCCATTTGCTGTCTGCACATTGACGGCTTTAAAATCGGCATCTTCGTTCACGGCGTAAGAATAAACGGTAACGTTTTTACCTGTATGTGGCTGAAGTTCAATGCCTTTTTTCACAATCAAACTGCCGCCTTCGCGAATCAACGACGTGAAATGGACAAAGCTTTCCCTGTACGCTTCAGGCGTGTGGTAAATATCCAGATGATCGGGATCAACAGCCGTAATCACCGCCAGCGTGGGACTCAACTGATGAAACGAGCGGTCAAACTCGTCAGCTTCTATCACCACCCAATCGGATGCCGGCGAAATAAGCAGGTTGGAATCATAATTGCGCGAAATGCCACCCAAGAAAGCGTTGCAATCTACATGCGACTGATGCAGCAGATGGGCGGTCATCGTTGACGTGGTGGTTTTACCATGTGTTCCGGCAACGCAAATCCCTTTTTGCCAACGGGTAATTTCCCCCAGCGCTTGCGCCCGTTTCACTATCGTAAACCCTTGACTCTCAAAGAAAATGAGTTCAGCATGATCGGCAGGGACGGCGGGAGTGAAGATCACCAGCGTAACATTCTTATCGAGAAAAGCCGGCGGAATGGCTGCCACATCTTCTGTGTAATGAATAGCAATACCCTCTTTTTCCAACTGTTTTGTCAATTCCGACGGCGTGCGGTCATATCCGGCAACGCAGAATCCTTTTGCACGAAAATAACGCGCCAAAGCGCTCATCCCAATGCCGCCAATACCGAGAAAATAATAGTTTTTGTAAGTCATTGTGTTTCAGAGTTATGAATTATAAGTTTACCAATTTAGAGTTGAAAAGCGCTGAATTTTAGCCCGAATGGGCTTTATTTTCATCTGTACAAAATTTATTTTTAAAGGTCAGATGGAACCGAAGGTCAACGACCAACGGGAGTTAATATCCATGTTGCTGATTTTGTTAATTCTGCTTGGTGTTTGTCAAAACATGGATATTTCATAACCGCAGCGTCAACGACCTGCGGAACAACCCACACTCTCACATCTGCCTGAAAGGCAGGATTTTATTCTTACTTATCATCCTTTATCTCCGCAGGCTGCGCTCCGCTTACCTGCGGTTATGAAAAATTTGGCTTTTCAAGTCTTGATGTTAATCTGTTAAAGTAGAATTAATATTAAAAAAATTCCACCTGCAAAGATACTGATTTTTCGGCTAAGAAAAAGATTGTAATGGTTCGGATTAAGGTAGTTTCAACAAGCGAATGCAACTTTCTGATTTTGCGAATTTAGAAAGAAAAACTTATCCCTGCTAACGACTCCTTCGTGTCTTTCTGTCTTCGTGCCTTCGTGTTTAATAGTGAAAAAACGCAGTTTTGAAAAAAGAGGCGTAAACGTCTTTTGTACAGTAAACGCGAAGACTCAAAGGCACGAAGAAAAAAGGCTGCAAGCATCCGCTAATAGCGCCTCAAACTTTTTCTTAATCTCTTGCATCTCCTATTAAAAAACCGTATCTTTGATAACTAAAAAATTTTCTCTACATGAAATTTAAACTGTTATTTGTTAGCGTGTTAACTTCGCTGTGGATATTGCCGCAGTCGCTGTTTGGCTGGGGATTAATCGGTCATCGCATCATTGGGGAGTTGGCGCAGAGGCATCTTGGAGTTGAGGCGCAGAAAAAATTAGATGGTTTGTTGAGCCATGCCGGTGTGGCAATGGTTGCTACGTGGGGCGATTTTGTGCGTTCCGATTCCAATTACGCAGGTACCGACAGGTGGCATTACAGGGATATGCCCGAAGGATTGACGCGGCAAGAGTTTGACGAACAGGTTGTTGCACAGGATGATGGCGGTGAACTGATATGCCGGATAAATTCATTGATTGACGATTTGGCAAAAAATCCGGATGACACGGTGAAACTCAAGTTTTTAATTCATTTTATTGGCGATATGCACCAGCCGCTGCATATTGGACATCTTGAAGATAAGGGTGGCAACGGAGTGAAAATCAGATGGATGGGACATGAAACCAATTTGCATGCTTTGTGGGACGACGGAATGATTGAGTTTCAAAAGTTGAGTTATACAGAATATGCTGATTATCTATGCAATACACATCCATTTTCTGTTGCGCCTTTTGAGAAATCGATGATTCTCGACTGGGCATGGGACACATATCAAACTACCCAAACGGTGTATGCTTCGGTCGATGAGGTGTCGTCCATGTACAAATACAATTTCACTTATGTGTCGTTGCTCGAAAGTCGTTTGGTAACAGCTGCCGAACATCTGGCACAAGTTCTTAACTATCTCTATAATAATTGATTTTGACGCCTGACGCTCTTATTTTTGATATGGACGGCACACTGTGGGATGCCGTTGATACGTATGTTGCATGTTGGAACAGCGCTTTTAAACAACTTGGCGTCGAGCGTGTTATAACTCGCTCGGAACTGCAGGGAATGATGGGGATGGAGAGCCACGCCCTTATCAAACATGCTTTCCCTCACTTTTCGCAGGAACAGTTGGAAGAGGCTCACCATAAGGTCTTTCGCACACAAGACGAGTTACAATTACGTCTTGGAGGGAAAATCTACCCATTTGTAAAAGAAGGACTTGAACTGCTTTCACACAAATACAAATTATTTTTGTTAAGCAATTGCGAAAAAAACGGACTGCCACTGTTTATGCAATTTATTGGTATAGAACATCTTATTACCGATCATATCAGTTATGGCGATACGTTTCGGCACAAATATCAAAATATGCACACGCTAATTCAACGCTATAATTTGCAACGTCCTGTTTATGTGGGTGATACAGAATCCGACAGTAAGGAGAGCCACCTGGCGGGTGTGCCGTTTGTGTTCGTCCGCTACGGCTTTGGCGAAACAAAAAACTATTCACTTGCTTTTGACAGTTTTGAGGAGTTGACGGATTATTTTATGTCGTTGCCTGATTTCCCTTCAACAGCCAGTCAATGATATTTATAGACTTGACGCCTTTTTGGCTGTAATCGAAATTGTCGGCAGTAATAAGTAGTTTTTTTTCAGGGATGCCTTCAAACGCGTTAATTTCCCGTTTCATAGTTTCGTCAGAATCAACGTGATAGCACACCTGGATATATTCTGTTTCATTATTTTTTTCGGCAACAAAATCTATTTCGGCATTGCGCATTACGCCCACGTTAATTTTATAACCCTTAGCAAGCAACTCGTTTGCCACGATGCTTTCCAAACGTCCGCCAAGATGCTCTGCAACCAAGCCACGTTTCAATTGCAGTAACCCCATATCGGTAATGTAGTATTTTTCGAGTGTTGCGAACACATTTTTTCCTTTGACATCATACCGATTAACTTTTGTAAACAACGATGATTCAATGATATATTCAATATGATTGTAAAGCGTTTCAGCCGAAACATTACGACTTTGAGATTTCAGATATTTTGAAATGGTATTGGCAGAAAAAATATTGCCTGTGTTTTCGATAAGAAATTGGATTATGTTGTTTAGCAAATTTATATCTCTGATTTTCTTGCGAATAACAATATCCCGCAGAATAATGGTATCATACACATCCTGTAAATATTTTTGCGTTTCGGGTTCGGTTTTAAACGCAAATCGACCGGGCATACCACCCCATTTCATATAATTTTCAAAAGCAACCTTGTGGTCGACTTCGCCCGTAATCTGCAATGTTTCTTCAAAAGTAAACGGTGTAATTAAAAATTTCACATACCGCCCTGCCAAATGTGTGGCAAGTTCACCGGAAAGCAAATGCGCATTTGAGCTTGTCATAAAAATGCTGACATTTCCCAATGCTCGTAACGCATTGACAACAAGTTCAAAATCACTGACCATTTGAATTTCATCGAAAAACACAAAATAGTTTTCATCGTTCTTTACTAACGAAATAATATGGTCATGTAAATCCTTTGCCGTTTTCAAATGAGCAAATTCAAACAACTCAAAATTGATAAATATAATATGTTTATTATCAATTCCTTTATCGGCAAGTTCAGCAGCAATCTGCGTAAGTAAAACCGATTTTCCACAACGGCGAATACCAATTATTACTTTTACCAAGTCCGTTATTTCATAAAACGGACGAATAGGTTTGAGACAGAGATCACGTGTTATCATATTTTTTACTATTATACATGTAAAAACTCTGCAAATATACTGAGTTTTTTCGGTATACCAATAAAAACTTTGCAAATATAATGCGTTTTTTTCGGTATAGCGCTAAAAATACCTCTACTTTTTTGCGTGGTTGTCGGGCGTTTTGTCGGATTGGATTTTATGACGCTGGTGGGATGGCGTAGTTTCCTTGCTCCTGACGATTATGCGGAAGATGTCATCTTTGTCTTTCGGACGCAACTCTTCCTGCCACGTGTAATTTTTCAGATACATATCGTCTTTTTTTGCCAGATCGATTGGCGTCATTGTGCCGTTTGAAGCCGGCGTGAGCACTACTTTGTCTATTTTTTTATTGTTGATATACATGGTGAGAAAACTGCTCTGCGTACTGTTCATCCCGATGAGGGAACTGTCTTTGCTGTCTTGCGGGAAAAAAATCGACTCTGCATTGCCGCTCACGAAGACTTTGTATATCTGCCGTTTAGCAAAATAAGCTTTCAGTTCTTTTCCTGACAGTTGATTGAAACGGATAGAGTCCACCTGTTGTGAAGCAAACGCCGAGCGGATGACGTGGATGTAATCCAGTTCCTTGTTTTTGGAATAAGCGTACATTTCGTTGCCGGTTATCTGCTGTTCGTCAGCCCACCCTACGGGATTGCCGAAGCAGCGCATCACCGAATCGCGTTCCGAGTAAAAGAGCGAGTCGCATACCGCCTGAAAATCACTGCGAAACACCCTCACGCCGTGATATGCCTTTGCAATGTTATAAGTCGAATCTTTAGCTGTAGCCAGCGTATCGGCGTGCATGTAGAGCGTATCGGTGTCGCTGACCTGCTCCAGCATTGCATGTTGAGTAACGAAACCGGCGTGTTCTTTTTCATTGTAATAGCCGTAGTTGCCGTAAAGATTTACTTTTTGAGCCGTGTCCCGTATAACGACATTGTGCATTGCTATTCCAATGCTGTCTTTTCTATTGTAAAAAATGGTGTCGCCGGTAAGAAATTTTCCGTCGGTGTTGTACACAATCGACCGGTCGAACAGTTGGGAATACTCTTTGTCGGTGTCGTACCAGCCGTTGGATGACTTAATTGTTGTTTTTCCTTTGTACACTATGTGTGACGGACCGACAATGTTAGCTATTTTCGAGACGGTATTGTAGCGTAATGTATCTGAACGGAGCACAAAATCGGGATTGACCAGCTTGACTGCAGTTTTGAACAGCGCTATTCGCTCGCTGGGGTGATATTCGCCAATGAGCGATGTGAGCGTATTCGATTTGTCCACAATTTTGCCTCCTGCATTGTAGTATCCCACGTTCCGGTTGCGGTCGAACAGCAAACTGTCGGTAGTGAGCGTTACATCACGGTCAACCATTCGCACGTTGTAATAAACCCGCGCTATTTTTGTATTGCCGTCGTAAAAGAGCATGTCGCCATACAGAAAGAGCGTGTCGCCCTGCACCATTTTTACGTTGCTGAAAGCGTCCACCGAATTATCTTCCTGATAAAAATAGGCGCTGTCGCAAAACAGTTGTACATTGTCCTGCCTGAAACGGACATCGCCGCGAAGCACCTGTACACTGGCGCTCAAAGTGGTATCGAAATCCATTGTTGCAGCATTCTCGAGGTAAACCAGTGATTTTCCGAATTTTTCAAGTTGCGGCGGAGGCGGCGATTGCAACGGTTGCGGCGCATTGTCCGATTTTTGATTGGGAGGCTGAGGAGCGCTCAGTGGCTTCTGCAAAATAGTCGGCGGAGGTTGCGAAAACAGAATGTGTGAATTGGGATGCTGGGCAATGCTTAGAGCGCAGCACACTGTAAACAGCAGGCAGCACACTGTAATCTGTTTTATGTTCTTATAAAAACTCATGACTCAAATCAATTCAGAAAACATGTTCTTGATTTCATTTTCCACACGTGGACTGTCCATAATGCCGTTTATTATTTGAATAAAATGATTATCGGAAATTTCTCCAACAAAATCTATCCTGTCATTTTCATACGCTTTGATAAATGTTTTTAATCTTCCCAAAAAAACATTATTGCAATTTATATACGTATCATCTTCTTCAAAACAATTCTTACTGTCTTTTTTGATGTGTACAACAGTAGAATAGCTAATGTTTTGTTTTTGAAGGAATTTCTCTATTGTTTTATACTTTGTTGTACAACATACAAAATAGAGAATATTGCCATCGGGTTTCTTTAAACAAATATGCATGTGATTATCTATCCCAAATGGAGTGTTTTTTCTGAAGAAATAGATTTTCTTTTCTTGAATGTTTGAGACAAAAAGTGGGAGTGGAAGTTTCATTCTTCAATTCATTTCTGAATAAAGTTCTTTCATCAAACACAAAAATGCTGCATCATCAACGAAAAGACCGCTTTCTTCTTTATAGTTTTCAAAGAAATCTTCAGTAGGTATTTTATATGATTTTTGTGTTCCATTGGCTATGTTTGATTCATATTTTTTCCATTCGGGGAACTCATGTGATAACTTTGATAATGACTGAGGAGACATTTTGTTAAATGTCTGTAATATGAGATTTAATACCGCAAGATCGCTGTCTGAAAACACATCCATATCAACTTCATTGACAGATTTATAATAGTATTTTTCAGCTTTCCGGATATATTTTTGATTTCTCATGCTGGTAGAAAGTCTGTCAATCATATCCTTAGCAACAGACGGAACCACGCCATATTGCATTGCATAATAATTGTCATGAGTAATTGTTCTTGCATATTGTCTTAAATGATACCTGTCTGCAAGCCAAAGTAATTTGTATGCTTTCATTTCGGATATTGTTTTATTTTCCTGATATGAAGCTAAATAGTTCAAAGCCTGCAATATTTTCCTCTTGTTTGGCATCAATATGCTTATTATGAATAAATCTTTACAAAGATACGTAATTTCAATACAACCAACAAATCAATCCAACTTTTTGATTTGACTCTGCATGCCCACACTGTGTTTCGCCACTGCATACTATTTCTTAATCCACCCCGGATATTGGAACTTGCAGTTTTGCCATTGCGGGTCGATGCGGATGTAGGTTTCCTTCTGTTTTTTTGCAATCCAGTTATTAATGGTTTCGGCTTTCTGTTTGCCTTCCGTCATGTTTTTCAACAGCTGATAGTCGTCAGCCAGGTTGGCGCGATGGCTTTTATTCGTCGCTCTCAGTCTGACTATTGCACATGTTTCCCGATTGGTATTTTTGTCAATCATCACAAAAGGTTTAGAGATTTCGCCTACATGCATGTCGCTCACCATTTTTGCCACTTCGGGTGGCAACTGTTGCAGCTCTATCCGCGATGTCGCTCCGCTTCTGGAGTCAGGATCGAGATACATCATCAATCCGTTATTCATCCGTGTATCTTTGTCGAAAGAGTAACGGGCAACAGCCTGTTCGAATGTTATTTTTGACGTCCTAATTTGGTTGGCAAGGCTGTCGAGTTGATGCAGCGCCGTGTTTTCGGCATCGAGCGACACTTTGGGGATAAGCAGGATATGCCTTACGTTGACGCGGTCGCCGTCTTTTGCAATGAATTGCATAATATGAAATCCGTATTCGGTCTCTACCACGCGCGACACTTTGGTGGGGTCGCTCAATGAAAACGCTACATCGGCAAACTCCGGCACCAGCTGCCCCCGCCCATTGAAGCCAAGTTCACCGCCATTGTTTGCCGAGCCTTTGTCGTCGGAGTAGAGGCGGGCGAGGGTCGAAAATTGTATTTCACCCGAATTGACCCTGTCGGCATATCCGCGCAAACGGGCTTTGATTTCGTCTATTTCGCTTTGAGGAATCACAGGGTTGTTGGTGATAATCTGCACTTCGACGGTAGCAGGCACGATGGGAAGGCTGTCGGCAGGAATGCTGCGGTAAAACGAGCGGACATCGGACGGCGTAGCTTTGATATTGCTCAGCAATTTTTGTTGAACTTGCTGAACAACTAACTGCTCGTGAATGCTTTCCGTTTTTTCATCTCTGATTTGCGACAAAGGCTTATTAAAATATTCTTCCATTTTTTCTTTAGAGCCTACACGGCTGATAACATAATTGATCCATTGATTTACTTCAGCATCAACCCTTGCAGCCGACACCACAATGCTGTCGCGTTTTGCCTGATGTAAAAAGAGTTTGTTAACGGCAATCTGTTCCGGAATGACGCAATTGGCATTGTCGGGAAGTTTTTCATTATTAGCTTGTGCCCATATTTTCTGATTTTCCACATCGGAGAGCAGGATGGCATCATCGCCTACAATCCAAATCACTTCGTCAATAACATTGCTTTGAGCCTTTACAGACACTTGCACTCCTGCCAGCAGGATGAAGAAAACCGCTGATTTTATTATACTGTGTTTCATACTCATTTAATATACAGTCGTTTATTTTAATTATTTAATACTATTAAGCACTTCCTGATTTATCGTTACCGGATATTTTTTGTGTAACGATGAGACCCACATCGTTTCAAGAAAATCTTGATAGTCGGATGTTACGGGTCCGCGCACATCCGTATACTCTTCGGGCGCATTGATAAGTCGTCCCTCTGTAAACACAACCGGAAAATTGCCGGATGGAGTGAAATCGCCGGTATTAAACCGGTATTTATCTACCGCCTTATTGTCGCCTTGGGCAAACACGCCCTTTTCTACCTGCACTGCCGCTGCGCTATTGACTTTATTGAGATTTTTCATCAGATACACATCCACAGAATCTTTCGGCGCCTGTGCCATCAACTCTTTTGCTTTTGTTTGTGTCGCTTCATCTTTACAATACACCACAATGCCTTTGAAGCGAGGCTCTTTCCACGCATAGCGAGACTTGTTTGCATTGAAAAATTTCTTGAGACCATCCGTATCTTTTATTGCCCTGTCCCACACATCCTGATTGCTTACGGCGTAAAGCAGAAGCCCGTCATGATATTCGCGCACAAGGTTCCGTAAAGCCGGATACTTCGCTTCCAACCGGCTATCTTCATATTTCATTAACGTATTATTTACGAAATGAGTATATTTATCGTCAATAATTTCTTGGGGAATGGATTTTTGAGTGGTTGGAAAATCATGTAAAAACGAGGCAAAATCTTTCTGGTTAACTGTTTGTCCGGCAAATGAGAACATCGGCGCCGACAGCTTTGACGCTTCAACATTGAACAGCGAATCTTTCAGCGCATAGGTTGCGGCAAGCTTATAAAACGGATTCACAGCTCCGTTGACAGCGTTGAAATTGTACTCCTTTTTCAACTTATCGACAAACGACTGAACAATCAACCCTGCTCTATCATCCTGCATGAGGCGGCGAATGATCTCCTGCTTTTTCTCGGCATAAGGCGCTAACGGTCGTTGATCGAGCAGCTTTACAATATGCCATCCGTAAAGCGATTGAAACGGCTTGCTGATGTCGCCCTGTTTCAATGAAAATGCGGCATCTTCAAACGGCTTTACCATGTATCCAACTCCAAACCAGGGCAATACGCCTCCATTGACAGCCGAACTTTTATCGTCGGAGACAGAACGCGCTACAGAGGCAAAATCGGCTCCGCTTGCCACTAACTGATAAGCGCTGTCAATAACTTGTCTGGCGCGTTTAATGATTGTAGAATCGTTAACGGCGCGCATGGTAAATTTCATGATATGAGCCACATGCACTTCGCCACGCGACGGACGACTCCCGTTCACGCGTATCAGGTGATAGCCAAACAGCGTGCGCACCGGCTTGCTGACTGCACCCACCGGCGTGTTGTAAGCGGCGGTCTCAAACGGATAGATAGTGGTGAAACCGGTGATGTAACCAATGTTGCCGCCGTTGTCTCTGGCTGACGGATCTTCGGAAACCTCTCCGGCTATTGCCTGAAACCCTTCCTGCGAATCGTTTTGCCTCTCTAACGCACGGTTGCGAATAGCCATGATGCGAGTGTATGCTGCCAATGTATCTGCAGCAGTGGCATTTGGAGCTACCTTAATTAAAATATGGCTGACATTAATCTCCTTTTGCATCCGGTCGTAAGCCTCCTGCGCATAGCGATTGACAGCCGCAGAGTCAAATAAATAGGGTGCGGCAAGTTGCTGGCGATACTTGGCAAGCTCGTCGCGGAAGGCTTTTGTGGTGTCTATACCTATCGCTTCGGCTTCGAGCACTTTGAGCTTATACGTAACGAAAAGGTCTGCGTACTCGTTCAGCGACTTTGTGCCGGACGAACTTTGCAACTTATTCTTATTGTACATATACTCAAACTCCGATTTGAATACCGGAGCGCCGTTTATCGTCATCAAAACGGCATCGTTTGTTTGCTGGGCAAACAACACAGCGCTGATAAAGCAAACTGCTAAAACTGAACTCTTTCTTTTCATAAATAAAAATATCTTATTATTTAACTATTATAAATTACTTGTAAACATATATTTTTTCAAAACTGCTTCTTTCTCTTGAGGTATTGTGCTTAACTGCTGTTCTAAGCTCTGCAATTTGCGCTTCGATTTTTTTCAATTTCGAAAACGATTTCTTGCTGTTTGGGAAGAGGGGGAACTTTTACACTTAATCCTTTTATTCTATCAATAGATGCTCTTAAAACTCTTGAAAAATTCCGTTCAATTCCCCCTCTGGCGCAAGTTTAGCGATAGCGTAACTTGTGCCCAAAACCAGTAAAGTTTTTAACTTCAAAATTACATGAAATTTTTCCGAATTCCAAGCGGTAGAAATAAAAATCAAGACCCAGCTTTAGCGGCTTACCGTACGGTGCTTGCAGCACAATTGTTAC
>JGI20166J26741_11488806_pt1 | contig 12916 bp, 5 predicted proteins | sample TergutCu122P5_FD_26741 | JGI IMG/M metagenome (IMG submission 26741)
TCTTAGCTCTCAAGGACCTGATGATGGCCCTTTAATGGACCGAAACATGTCGTCCTGTCAATAGTAAAGTTTATAAGGACATCACTTTGTTGTGTTTGATTGTTTAATGTACATTAATATTCCACAGAGTTTAAAGTTACTGAAAAAAGAAATTTCTTTCAAAACCTGTTATGCACCAAGTTCGATGATGATGATGATGATGATGACGATGATGATGATGATGATGTTAATAACGAACTGAATCTGTGGAGCAGAGTCCTTTTTCTGAAGCTGACAGTTCCTCAACCAGTCAAGAAATTCCGTACCTTTTAAGGAACACGAAGGTTCATTAACGTTATGAGAAACAAAGCCAAAATATGAACATAAAAATATGTAAATTTATTGTATTACAAACAGCGTAGCCCGCTACATGTTTCGGCCACCTACTGTGGCCATCTTCATGAAGATATATTTTAAAATATGTATCACATAGAATGTTCAAAACAGTTCACTAATTTATGTATTAGATTTAAGTTATAGCTCAACACTTTATGTTTCTGAATTTTTTCAACGTTCCATTTAACATATCCTTCAAAGAACACCTTCCTTAAGATGGCCACAATAGGTGGCCGAAACATGCAGCGGGCTACGCTGTTTATAATAAAATAAATTTACGTAGTTGTATAAGAACTTGGTTTTGTTTCTCAAAATTAATCAACAGTGCATGGTCAGAAATCATTTAAAATTTCATACCGTGTTCACAACTGACTTCCCCCATCACCTTTTACTCTACAGAATCAGATTAATCGTCTCGAGGTTCTCCCATTTTAAGATGCGTCTTAATATTATCCTTCCAACTACGCGTACTTATTTCTCGTGTCCTTTGGTCAATTTACCTAACAGAACCCTGCCTGTATTTCTCTTTATCCTTACGTGATGCAAGCACCGCCCATCACATAATCCGTTTTATGACTTCCCGAATGTTATTGGTTGAACAGTTTAAATTGTCTAAAATTGTGTTGGTAATGTTCATGAGCTCAGCAATACTTCTTTGAAATTTCAAGGGTAGTGTGCTGGTCACAAAACGCAGAGATTTAAATGATTATATTTCGCGTTTTTTGCTGTGGGATGACGTTATGCAACGCCCATACATCCAAATTTCTTTTTTCTACCGTCCACCTTCAGGACTATCATTCTGTTCGCCGTCATTTCTTCCGTAAGCTTTCATGTGCCTGTTAACTGCGAATTACCCCGCCTGTCTACCAACATCACCCGTCCATTGTTGCATATCCGATATTGTTTGTATCATAATCGCTGGTTTCCTTCTCGCAAGTGCTTGTGTTATTTTTTGGTGAGGGACGCCTTTTTTGGCGACGTCGGTTCTTTGTGTTCGGAGCAACTGTGACACCTGCCAACGTATATCATTCTGTCTGATGTACCGTGCAGACAGTAACTCACAATCCTACGTGAAAATTCGAGATAAAGCGCCGGCTGAACATGTGACCAGGATCCCCACCCACAACCCATCAAATGCGCAGGTAACAGTTCCCTTTGCTCTGAAATAAAAAGACACCACAGTACTTACACAAAATTTGTACATCATGGTACCTCATGTTTTGTTCTCTTATGCCGTTGGTATGAAAGTAAAAAAACAGGGGCGGGCGACACCCTCTTTAACCCTTTAACAACATTTGACAACAAAGACTAAAACATTTTTTTAACTTTTGAAGTAGAGTTTCAAAAAAAATAACACATTTTTAGGGAGGTAAACAGGTATTTGTTGTCTGTTTAAAGTATAAGACCAACCTGAAACAAATTTAAAGTCTCAGCTCGTACCGCGCAGTAAACACTATGCGTCTCGGTTATAAAATCAGTTATTTAATGCTGCGTGGAGTTAAAAGAACTGTTTGTTTTGAGACCCGCACATAGCACGTAGCTGCTGTGTGTGGGAGAACACAGAATTTTGAATGTTACATCTGATGGTACCTGTACATAAAAGTGAGTTCTAAGATTTAAAGTGGTAATTTTTCTGACACATCGTATTGCTGTCACCGACGATTTGCATCTAAAAACCATCCGGCAGTTCTGTATGAATGTTGAGTGCCGTAAGATTTAGGTCGCCTGTAGGAAGAGGACTAGTGCGATCGTGAGGGACCCTGCGGCTTGGATTAGGGGCTTATTTGCAGGATATGCGAGTACTGCAGTCCACCGAAGAGAAATTTTTAACTAACTAACCAACCAACCAACTAACTAAGTGACTGACTAACCAACCTACAAACCAACCTACCAACCAACCAAACAACTAATCAACCAACCAACTAACCAGCTAACTAATTAACCAACTAACTAACCAACCAACCAACTAACCAACCAACTTACTATCCAACTAACCAACCAAATAACCAAACAAATAACTAGCCAACCAACTAATTAACCAACTAACCAACCAACCTACCTACCAACCAACCAACCAACCAACCAACCAACCAACCAACCAACCAACCAACCTACCTACCTATCTACCAACCAACCTACCTACCAAACAACTAACTAACCAACCAACTAACCAACCAACTAATCAATCAATCAACTAACCAACCAACTAACTAACCAACCAACTAATCAATCAATCAACTAACCAACCAACTAACTAACCAACCTACCCACATATCTACCAACTAACCAACTAATCAAACAACCAACTAATTAGCCAACTAACCAACCTACCTACCTACCTACCTATCTACAACTAACTAACTAACCAACCTACCAACCAACCAACTAACCAACAACTTACCAACTAATTAACCAACTTACTAACTAACTAACCTACCAACTAACTAATTACCTAACTACCTAATTAGGCAAACTACTTCGGTATGTAACCCATGCACCAGAGCCCTCCTTATGTACGTAGCCAACATTTCCTCAGCTAAGGGAATTTCCTGCGTTCTACACAGCCTGAAATTTCAATAAGGAACTTACATAAGCACGTCATTCCTACTTTGCTGAGCCAAAGTAATGCAAACACTCTTTTAAAACACTTTAAATGACCCCGTTTGATATTATTCTCCTATCTAAGCTTAGGTCTTTCATGTTGCCTTTTTATTTCATATTTCTTCGCCTAGTAAATTTGTTAGCGCAGTTCGTTAGTGTGATACTGATACTCCATGTCACAGTGCGTAGGTACATCATTTAGACATTTCCTGACGCAAAATGCACTGAGAGCTCTTTTCCGTACAAGTAAAATTAAAATATCAAACAAAACTTACTGCTGTGTCGCCATAACGGAACATGGTATTTGCAATGGAAAATCTAGGTGTAAATGAGAGGATATGATTAAAGTGGCTCTTAAAGAAACAAGGAGGGAGATTGTGGACTGAATTAATCTGATTGAAGATAGGATCAAATAAAGGGCTGTTGTGAGCACGGTAATGAATCTTCGTTTTCCACAAAATGCTGAGAATTTTTTTTAGTAGGTGAGAAACTGTTAGGTCCTCAAGAAGGACTCTGCTGAGTCCTGTTAACTATCGTTAGGTTTCTTAGGACTCAGTCCCTGCGCAGTTGTTCCCAGGGCCCCACAAAGCGCCTCTACTGCAGACGCCAAGCGTGATTTGTTGTGACTGGGGCTGGCGTTTCCTGCTTGAACATGGCAATATTTCTCACCAGTCGCCCTTTTGTAAGAAGGTATTTCGGATATGAAATATGGCGTTACTGAGTAATTGTCTGTAGAAGAGGAACATTTAATTAAGATATACCCATTATTTACGGGTTTGTCAGGACAGGTTTCTTTCCGGGTGTTGTACCTGCTGGGCCGAAGGAGGTGCAGCTTTTTCTTGGCGGTCAGGCCCTGGAATGTGTTTCTTTAAATGTAAATACGAGCGGCGCTGATTCGAATGTTGTCATTTTCAAGGCGTTGTTTACACAGTTTCATTCAAGCTGTTTGAAAGTTCGTAACCTTTACTAAGTGAAGGGCCCTCGCGAACGAAGCAGTGGCGGCTCCTCCGCACCGCTTCAGATACAACCACTCAACCACTTACCTGCTATCTGTGGACGGACACTGAGACATTTTGGTGTCCGTGTAAATAAGCTGATTTACGGGTATGTAAAAAAGAAGCCGCAGCGAGACTGAAATACAACGGACACCTCAGATCTCTCTGTTTATCATATCATGTCTCGCTTCCAATTTAAATGCTTTCGTCTGTTTACTTTGTCCGTTGCTTTGTATGGGTGTGAAACATGGTGTCTGACCCTTGAGGCAAGGCCGCAGGCAGAAGGTGTGGTGCTTAGGAAGAAATGTGGATCTAAGGGGAGGACGTAACAGGAGACTGGAGATAATTTCATACTGAGAAGCTTCAGTATGTATTATTCAATACGTATGGCCCGGGTCATTGATTTAAGGAGGTTGAGATGATAGGAGAATGTGGAGGTTTGAGAAGAAAAGCAATGCATAGAGAATTTTGGTACGGCAAACTGACAGAAAGAGAACACAACAAGACATATGCATACGTTGGATGATCTTAAAGAAATGTATTTTTTTTGGGGGGGGGGACTTGGAATGGATTCATTGGCTCAGGGTAAGGATAATTTATTGATGCGGTAGAATACGGGGAATTTCTTGACCAGATACGTAACTATAAGCTTCTCAAAAATTATTCTGTTTCAGGGAGATTATTTATTTGTATAATTAACGTGTAATAATTTTTCTGGTGTCACCGTGCCTGACATCAGTTAGTGTCGCTGGTAGGATCATGGTGAACAATATGGAAGGAAATGGTGACTTAATCAGCGGTAATGCCCCTAGGGGTACCGAACAATGCCAAAGGGAACTTCAGAAAAGTCTTTCCGTTTCCAGCGCCTTGCTAAGTTCTTTTTTCTTTCTCTCTTTCTTTCTTACTTACTTTCTTTTTTTGACGCGATGGCCCCCCCCTGTGGGCCAGGGCCTCCTCAATCACAAGGTTTCTAGATCACACTCAGACGCACCACAGTCGGTAGGACCCCTCCGGACGAGTGATCAGCTAGTCGCAGAGATCTCTGCCTGACAACACACAACACTCCCAACACACACCCAAGCTCCCGGTGGGATACGAACCCACACTCTCAGCAGGCGAGCGGCCGCAGACCTACGCTTTAGACCGCGCGTCCACTGGGACCGGCTGAGTTAATCTTTCTTGCTATGTTCAAATTGTCCTACTTGATTCGTACTGTTACAGGACCCTGAGTTGCTAAACACGTGACGGATCATGTTCCTCTCCCCGTATTTATGAAACATCAAATAAATGCAAATCCAAGATAATATGCAATATTTTCCCTATCCATTTTATGAAGGCATACGGAAGGAGTAAAGGTATAGTACTCCTCATTCCTAAATCTCTGAACTATATGGAGATGAGACTTTAGCTTCAGGCCCCGGTCTCTTTAACTACGGAAAAGTACCCCTCATCACCATTCTGTTACCTGTTATAAGACAGGTCGATAAACTTTTCCAAAACGTGGTCTCCACCGTGCAATCTAGTGCTTACTCTTTCAAATTACAGTATCTTTTCTTTTCATGGAAGATATGTAGTAGCTGCTTACGTCTTCTTCTTCGTCTCCGCGCCACATGTCATTCCCTCTATATTTCCTTCAATAACATGTTTTAGCAAGGCAGTTTTCCTGTGCCCATGGAGTAGAGGGCTCTGTGATCCAAAAAGGTGGTCAATACGTTTTGGAAAAGAGAATAATCTAATGCCCCCGCCGTGATTCGAACCCCGGGTTATTCAGTCCCTAAGTTAGTCGGTATACCAGCTGTACTATACCGGCTCCACCTGTTGTAGTAGTGACCAAATTATTTAGTAGCTGCGGTCACAAACACTGTACATAGCTGCAGTCGGCAAAGCGTAGTCGCTGCTAGGCTCACCTCGGAACGGCCAGGCAGCGCTATAACTATTTCAAAAACATTTACTTTGTTTGGAGTATATTTGTTGCTACAGTCACTATGAACATTTTTTTTTGCACGTACAAAACATTTGGCGGTGCCTGCAAAGTGCTTCTTGTTTTACCGGCTTGTCTCTTAACCACCACACCAATATCTAGCAAGCCATCTGGTCACTGTGCAAGCTACCTGGTGTTGTTACGACTATATAGCTGACGAGTCGGCGATAGGCTGCCCCAGTGGCTGGGATGGAGGGAAGAAAATTATTTCTTTTTGTGTTGAAATCTACTGGTGAACCTCCAGATGAAAAGTCGAGAACTAAATTGATAATTATAATTAGAGACGTCACACAATATCAATAAATTGAATCGATATACTTCATTATTAGGGCCACGATATCTCAGTTGGTATAGCGACTCGCTACGGGCTCCCGGTAGGGAGCGACATTTTCCGCACCCGTCCAGACAGATCCTGGGGTCCACCCAGCCTCCTATACAATGGGTACCGGGTCTTTCGTGGGGGTAAAGCGGCCAGGGCGTGGCGTTGACCACCCACACCATCTAGCGCCGAGGTTAAATAAAGGGTGCAGGAATAATTCTACTTCCCCTCTGGGTCTTCGTGGCCTGTTTTAGGGTGAACTTTACCTACACTTTACTTTATACTGCATTATTATTTGATATAATTATGGTTTCATATTGCAACGAAAATGGAGAAATGTCGTTGAGTGTACTGGAGAATTTTTTCATCAGAGAAATGTATGGATAGTCCAGACAGCTGCGTAAAGCAAACAGGAGTAATGCGTTGAGGTACGAATGATTATGTGATACTTCCTCAGCGTGGGGAAATCTTAAGAGATGCAGTAGTGCCTAATATCAATGTATGGGTTTATTTTTTTATGTTATAACTCTCGGCTCTTACTTTCCATCGGCTTGCTTATCGTATCAACGTAACCCACACGTCTAACAGTCCACAACCGCCAAGAATTAGAAGAATTAGCAGAGGGAGTTGAAAAATGATAGCGCCACATAAAATAAGGTCTACGTAAAATTCCATAACAGTTTTCACTCCCATCAAAAAAGATTATACACTTGCTAAGTACAAATTTTGAAAATGACTTCCAGGCATCTTTACGTTCTGAATTTACATTTGATTGGTTTATATGTCCACTCCCCACCCCCAGTAACGGCCAAAAGTATTGTATGTCTCAATTCTTGGTAACATGGTACTCCTATGGAAAATGTTAGATGTTCCTTGTGTTAATCAGATGAATAGAATTTTTTTTAAAGATACGACAAATCCTGGTGTATTTTTTGGGTCCTTTCGAAACGTTTTATGCATGATATCCCTTCTTTGCAGGGTAATCTCTCTCGAGGTCAGAAAAACCAAATGATGTAGAATTCGAACCTAAAATTAGCTCATTTGCTCCACCGAGTCATAATTATTTTTAAAATAATTCCACAACAAATTGGTGGGTTTTATGCTAACTGGACAGGATTTGAAAACTCCTTCAGGATAGAAATCAGACTGTTGAGTCTGCAGCAATTCATAAGCAGCCATTTCCACTTTCTCAGCATTGCGGAAACGTACACCTTCCAAACGTTCCATCGGAGTTGCTACCGCTATAGTGAGGAAGTGGAATGAGTTGTTCGTGAAAGGATGCCAATGAAAGTGCCCTATGCGTACAATGACGGATTTTTTAAACTCTTGTGAGTTTGGGAAAATGTGTGTTTATACTTCGGGATTATTTTGAAAATTAGTGATGCCTCAGCGGACTGAATGAGACACATTGAATACTCGTATGTTTACTTATTTAGCTACTATGTCTCAAGGACCTTAATTATTGAATATTATTAGTAAATTCCCCCTGTTTAGCACTTTTACTATTGTTCATAATTGATACAGTATTTCACTAGTGTCGCAACTGTCGCTATTACACCACATGTTCTTGCGTTCGTTGCAGTGTTATTAATAAGTACAGAAAAATAAAATCGTGCGTATAAAAATTCACCCATCATCCTTCGTGCAGTTTTGAAATTCAACCATATGGACCGACGGACAGACGGACAATCGGCGGTAGGGATTCATATGACCCTCGATATTTGCGTTTGTTTTAACAAAAAATGATCAGTTAATAAATAAAAATAAAAATAAACAGAAACAAAACTATATTTAGGGGTTTTTTACTGTCGTTACGTGTTTCGATCTAAAGGGGTCATCTTAAGGCTAATGCCGTATGAAACACTAAAAAAAAAAATACATTGATTGCGTTCATATTTTTTAACCTATTTTAACGCATGACTGAAGCGATGTGCGATTATAAATAACATAAATTAATTTTTAAAAATTAGATCTAATTTTAGTAAACGCAATTTATGTCTGTCTTTTTTAAGTGCTTTATATGTTATTAGCCTGATGTTGCGTCTTTAGGGTCGAAACATGGAGCTACAATAAAGAGTACCAAAATATAGTTATGTAAAAGGTCTTTATTTTACTTTTATTTGTTCAACTAACCATACGACAAAGCAACGGAATGTAGAACTTTACAAAACTTTTTTAAAAATCTTTGAGAACAGAAGGTTGAAGGAATCGAGTCATGGCTGTGTTCGGTGCAAACCTGCAGTAACATGTAGTCTGTAACTACTGGATTAGAAATGGAACGAAACTTGGCCCTCGACGAGCCGACTCTGAAAAGAGAAAACTTCGCTGGAGGATACACCCTCCCGTCCACACTTAACTATGGAATTAATTGCCAGAGTGGAAATTCAATTACCCTGGGCGTGTTATAACAGGCTTGTAAGTCGCAAATGTTTGTTTTGTGCGCCGGCGAATGTAAAGCGAACTTTTGTCTGCGCCTTTAATATTTATATTGCGAATACCCTGAAGCGCCAGCCAGATGATGAAAACAATGCCGGTCCCCACTCGTTTACACACTTTGTTTAATTACCATTGAAATCGAATGGGTGTTTTCGTTTGGGTAAGATGACAGTGTTGCCGAAAATTTAGTAAAACCACATAGATGATTCCAAAAAGATGGCGTCCTTTGTTCTCGAACAGTTGTGACTTGAAAGGAATAGAAATGTAGATGCGGCTGAATGTGAAGTGATAGACTTTTTATTGATTGATTGATTGATTAGCATTTGGGTTCGAGCCCTTACCGTTCCGATTCAACTAGGCCTTATAGACGGGCCCTTTGAGCCCCGTAATCTGATATCAGCTCAGGGGTGATCTGTTTCTTACTAAAGTTCCAGATGACCTCCAGACTTAACTTTTAATGTCCTCTGGGTCCAAGAAAAAGGAACCCAGATGTGCATTCTCTTTTTCTTTCAAACGTCTCAAATTCCTCATAAAACTTCCCCTAAATAAAGAAATTCTTTCCTTCTTTCAAAGGCCGTAGGAAAGGAGCGTCCCTCCAAGTTCCCCAGAGAATGCGGCCCCTATGGAAACACGCCCATTTCCAGAGCCTTACATAGCATATCCTTCGGGTTCCCCAGTAAAGGAACCCTTCATCTAGGTTCCCCTCATAGAGCTCCCTTGGAGAGGGATACCCCATTCCTAGAGCCCGTCTTAATTCGTCTCTCAAAGTCCCCGGTATAAGAACGCCCTTCCAGGTTCCCCAGTGAAGTGATGGAAGTGGAGAGGTGGTTAGACCCGTTCTCTTAGCGGAGATGGTAGCTCGAGATGCTTGATTCTAAGACGGTCTGCAAGGTGGGCCGACCAGAAGCCATCGGCTCAGTATCAAATTTTGCCAAATTTCTCTCGTGGGGCCCTTGCTGATGTATGCGGAGAGCAGGACAGATAGACGGACATATAGACGGACGGACATGGACCAAATAGACGCTTTTCGTGTCCACAGTACATAGCTAGGTGCTGCTTGTGATTTCCGCAGCTTTGGGACCTCGCTTTTGCACAGAATTAACCGACTGGTTTTTGTAGCAAAAACGGGGAGTTTTCATTTTACTGGGCAGTCAAAAACTGGAACTTGCAACGCAACTAAGGTAGAATTTGGATTTAAGAATGTTGAAGTTTACGTAACTTCGACGACATTCGGATTGATGAAAATAATGATAAAATATTGCATTATTTAAAGATGATAAAAAGGGAATTGGGAACAGGTTAAGTTCTGACGTGGTCTGGCACGTCTCTTTATGTCGCTCGAAGACATCAGCAGCTACAGGATAACGTTGGACCGAACTGCTCTCTTGGACAGTACAGCTTTTACGCTCTCCCATTACAGGCCTATTTCAGACCCTAAGTGTACCAACAGTTTGACGCTCCCAGATTTCCAGAAAATCGGCACATGAAGGTGGTAAAGTTGTCAGCCCTACGCACCGGTCACCTTTACCACCCTGGAAATATTTTTGGTACTTATTTCTGTTAGAGTCTGAGTCGTCCTCAGGTAACTTGCGTAAAAAACGATTGAATTACTTCTGAATAATTGTATACCCTTTATTTTAAGCTTCAGTACGCATTGTTAGGTGCATTTGAGGTTTCAAAACATTTAATAGCTCCCATTTTTTAGTACACACTTTAGCGACTTGCTACGGGCCGAACGGTCTGGGGATCGAATCCCGGTGGGGGGGCGACATTTTCCGTTCCCGTCCAGACTGGCCCTGGGGACCACCCCGCCTCCTATACAATGAGTAGCGGGACTTTCCCGGAGGTAAAGCGGCCGGGGCGTGGCCTTGATCATCTACCTCCATCTAGCGCTGAGGTTAAAGAAACAGTAGAGCTACACTTCTACTCCCCCTCCGGGCCTTCGTGGCTTGTTCTAGGGTGAATTTTAACTTTACCTTCACCGAAGACGGCAAAGCTTTTCCGAAACGTGCGTGGTACTTGAAGGAGTTTCGTAATAGGTGCTCTTCTGTGTAGTTAGTTAGTTCCGAGATTTGAAGTTAGTAGGGAGTTGGTTTTACGAATGGTCGTCTTTTGAAATATTGCGCTGTGTGGTGGGTAATTTGACATTTTGCGACGTTTCGAAGAAAAGTAGCGTCTTTATCTCCAAAGAGTGGCAGGTCCTAGGAGAGTATACAGTTCTGTCATTACCTACTTTTCACAAAAACACCCAATCGAAAAATGAGATTTCATAAACAATTGTCAGTTATGTTTAAGTAACAGGACGTTGTGGAACGAAATAATTGTGCGTGTAGCGAAGAGAGAGTTCAGTGGGCGTCTCTTTGAATTAATCCCCCCAGAGAAAGAATGTATTACCAGCCAATTCCTTTTCATGTTACGTGGGCTGCTACCATTTCTCGCCATTGTCTCTGTGACATATCATTTACGGGCAGCTTTGTTTAGGTAAGACGTGAGCCTGAAATGAACGGTCTGTAAGCGTAAACGTTGTCACAGCCACATTCCATAATCAATCGTTGTCTAATTTCCAATTCTGTGCCCTACGACAGTTGTAAGGTAAGCGGAGGAACCACTACAAATTACGGTAGACGCATTTGAATACTGGTAGCTTGTTCTGAACAGCTAAGACACCCACGTCAAGGTTTTGTTAATGCAAATGTGCGAATAATAAGGGATGTCTTTCACACTTCTTCTCAGTGATTGTTTGGATGAATTGGTCCCTGCGGGTATTTAAACAGGCCATCACACACAAACACACAGGTAGAGAAGTGGAAATAAATTAAAAATAAAATAAAACTTTGACAGAGGTTCGTCATGCATTTCTTATTCGTTAGTAATGATTTAATGCTTGTAATGTACCAGCAGCTTTGTGCGTGGGTTCAACACTTGTTTGCTCGTTTATCATTCTTGCGCATACAAGTTATGTTTTGGGTAAAAGAGACTGTAACAAATGGGCGTCAGGGGCCATGCCTTTTGTGTATCTACACTTCATTCACCTTGTGACGTATTTGTTTGTAGCAAGATTTCAAATCGACAGGCCCCGTTGGAGAAGGTTCGACCTACGTACTGAACCAATTAGGTAGGGGGAATAGGTGGTTCCGATAATATGTTTGTTTATTTATGGCCTACTGGCTGGTGTATTATTTGTCTGATATTGTGCTGCTTTATTAACGTCCTCAACTACGTTTACAGCAACTGTGGGGCGATTTTAGGTGGGGGGCGGGGAGGGGGGGAGGAAAGCAACGGCTGTGAGGCGCACAATCCAAGGGGCCGCAAAATGAACAGCAGTTTGACCCTTTAAAGCCTAAGACTTACTTTATGTACACCAGGTTTAACATTCAACAATTCTACGTTCTGCCCACACAGCGTATTTATGTGTTTAGGTTGGATTTGAATACAAACGGCGATTATTTCCCTCTACAGCATTGACTGACTGACTTTTATAACAGAGATTTAACCCTTTGTAGCCCATCGGTCACTATATGTACCACAGGGTTTAACCTTCAACAATTCTACGTTCTTCCCACACAGCGTATTTATGTGTTTAGGGTGGATCTGAGAACAAACAGAGATTATTTCCCTATACATCATTAACTGACTGGCTTTTATAACAGAGATTTCACTCATTGTAGCCCAGCGGTCACTATATGTACCACCAGGTTTGACATTCAACAATTCTACGTTCTTCCCACACAGTGAATTTATGTGTTTCGTGTAGATCTGAGAAAAAACAGCGATGATTTCCTTATACAGCATTGACTGACTGGCTTTTTATAATAGAGATTTAAAACTTTGTAGCCCAGCGGTCACTATGTGTACCACCAAGTTTAACCTTCAAAGATTCACACTGTATTTATATGTTTTGTGTGGAGCTGAGAACAAACAGCAATTTTTTCCCTATACAGCATCAACTGACTGGTTTTTATAACTGAGATTTAACCCTTTGTAGCCCAGTGGTCACTATATGTAACGCCACTCTAACATCCAACAATTCTACCTTCTGTCCACACAGTGTATTTATGTGTTTTGTGTGGGTCTGAGAACAAACAGCGATTATTTCCCTATATAGCTTTAACTAAGTAAGGAAGATGTACCAACTTGATGCAAACAATTTTATTATGATTTTATCTCATAAATGGCCTCTACATGTTTCGGACATTTACATGTCCATCT
>JGI20166J26741_11488918_pt1 | contig 12913 bp, 7 predicted proteins | sample TergutCu122P5_FD_26741 | JGI IMG/M metagenome (IMG submission 26741)
CAATACACACATAAAGACACGTGCAACAATCAAACGCTTCCACATCCAACCACGCCACTCGGCACACTCACTCACAAGACACAACCGCAACACACCCTAGTGGGAAATTCTTGAACTACAAGCGACTTGCATGTTATGAGCATTGACCTGGGACTTTTGGATACACCTACGTACTGTATGTGTATGTGTGTGTGTGTGTGTGTGTGTGTATATATATATATATATGAAGTACTCTATACTGACTGACTTTCTAGTGTCATTAACACTTTTAAGCTTGAAATTCATCTAATATACAACAGCTAATTTTATTTTCCCCATCTTTTTATCAGACATTCTTGTTCAGCAAATTATTAAGTTACATGAGGAAGCATTGCTAAGACTGTTACATGTGCAGTTTGAAATATTTTTCCTTCTAGTAATGTGAATTATATTAATTGCTTTGTGTTTTCCTGTATTTTTACCTGGCATTGCTTTGACTTCATTTCGTTAAGATTCTGGACAATGAGCGTTCTGCACACGGTTTGCCAGCTGCTGCTGGATATCAGCCGTATGTGGACCTGCTGCAATCTGGTACTGCAGATGTGGACCCAGCTGGTGGCCTACGGGAGTTACAGCAAGCCATGGGAGCAACAGACGAAGAAATGGCAATGCTGCAGCAACTGGGAGAAGGAAGTTGGCCCCTGGAAGATGCCGAAATCATGGACCTAGACAACCAGAAGTCTGACAATGTCACACCCACTGTTGCCTCCATGTCCACCTCCAGTACCCCAACTACCACAGCAGCCAGTAAAGTTGTAAACCTGGTTGAAGGCACAACAGGGGAGAGGACCAGGAGGGAAGAGGATGGGAATGCAGTGTCTTCAATTGCAATGGTACTGTGCATACAATCTGCTAAGTTTGAATTTTCATATCTTCTGTGTTAATGTTTTCAAAGTGATTATAGATTGTTGAAGCTGCTGAAATAGGTATTTTAATACCAGAAGCTTGTTCCCCATTTCCTTTTATGAGCCAAGTAATTGGTATTTCAAATTACTTCTTTTTTTCTTCGTCTTTTCCTTCATTATTCTGGTGACTTTTTATTTATTCTTTATTCCAATGCCATAATACCAGGGATGACCAGTATCTCACATTATTGCATATGCCTCAAGCATATTTAATAGTGTCAATTGTAGATGACGATAGCGATGTCTTATTAGTGTGTATGAGTTTAGGTGGGTAATAATTATATTTTGAGACTTTTCCATATTAATAATACTGTCTTATGTGATGTGATGTCATGCAGTGTGGCAGATATTCACCACTGAACATCCAAAATGTCCGTACATTCCTACCAACTGCATAGCATCACATTCCAGGTGTTATCCCACACAGTTACTACTCGGAGAGACTCAAATCTCATTATGTGTATTGTACGCTATGAGACTGTATCAGCTCTGGGAAAACCTGAAGCACTTCATGATCTGCAAATCATTAAGACTGGAAATCACTGATCTGATTGTCAGCCTAGTGATAATGTATGGGTGATCTGCATTTGGAAAACACTTGGTCCAAATTCCAGCTGGAAATGCCAGTGTCTTGTTAATCCTTTGCAAGTAGAGGAGACATCAATTAGAATAAGGCAGATGATGCATACAATTGATATATTTGTTAACTGCAATTGGGTTGACACCCGATGGCAGTAGTACAGTACACATTTACGCACAAACAATACATAGAACAACACAATTAACAACTTTGGTTGGAAGGCTTTCTGGGATTCGAACCCCGAGTGGTCATGTAGTGTTCCTGTCATTGTTGTGTGATTTTAACCAGAATTAAAATTTGTGGTACTTTGTAATGAAACAACACAATATTAAGTTCCATGGAAATTTATTCAGCAATTTTCAAAACTTTATGTATGTGTTGTTAATTTTTCCCCAAAAAACTCACAAAAAATAAGTAAGATATGCTGACAGTCTGCATTATATGCTTAACTTTTTTTCTGGGCCTTGATTTGTAAGGCATAGGCAGCCAGATACATTTTGACATGTTGACATTGCATGTGCAGGCACAGGCAGCTGTGACAACCCGCGCATTCTCCAGCCGTGGTGGTCTGCGTACTCAAGACATTCAGCTAGCTCGGTATGAGAGCAAAGACATGGTGTGTCCTGTGTGTAGCCGTAGGTTCCTGGGGCTCACTGCTCTCAGAGCACACCTTGCAGCAGCTCACAACAGTTCCACTCGCCACCGCACCCAGGCAATCAGTATGTGTCACACAGATTCACTTCACACCTGTTATCCATAAAATCTTACCTCTCTAATATCTAGTCTTTAAAGCTATTGCAATTGTCCATCAGCTCATGTTGTTGCTAGTGAATGCCAATTAATATCCAGACCTCGTAGATTTTGTCTTGGATGGTACTTTACTTTAGTAAAGTGTCTGTGTTCACCATGTGTTTGAGTTGGCAACACAATTCACAGTGCACGCTCTCTGTGTTCACCTACATGAAGTTGTTGAATAAACTGAATGATGTTCATGAAATAGTGTACTAAATTGTCAGTCCTCGGAGATGATTCAATGAATACCTAAGGAAATATTAACTTCTCAGGAAAGGCTCTTCTTCACACAGCTAGTTATCTGGGATGTGACACCGTGTAATCTGGTAGACAGTTAAGAAGATGGAGGCAGCAGGCACCTCCACACCATTGCTAAACATTAACCAGCTTACATGGGCTCACATCCCAGAAGACTGTAATGCTAATTTTCAGCATGGTGAAAACCTCATCCTGATGCCAACTGGCTTTATTCAGCATTGAATCTTTTCTGTCTAGAACCTAGTGGGGAAGTGTATGGGGGGGAGGCATCACAGTGGATACAGGGTTATTTCCTCAGGGGTAAAGTGCCTGGGGCTTGAAATTGACTGTTTAACTCCATCCAGCATCAAGTTTAAGAATCGGTTGAGCTATACTTTCACTCCTGCTTTCAAGGTATGGACAGGGGCAACGTCACCTTTTATGGTGTAGATTGGACATATAACACAGGAGTCATGTGCATAGAACATTTTGCTTTCAAAATTGGAAGTAAAGACAACACTCACATGACATAGGTATAGATAAAAGTGTAACCATAAAATTATTATAAAGAACTGACTCAGGTTAGGTCCATTGTCAGCTTTTAATACAATGATGATGATGAACCTTTGATTTCCATAAATGCAGGTAATGTTTTTAACCACCTGAACACCTATAAGCATTTCAAAAAAGACCCCACACCGTGTAATTAGCCAACCTGAGGAATTAACAGTTTCAATTGCTTCTTTGTTGTGCTTGATTTTTAATCGTTATGTAGTGAATCCTCTTCCCTTTGCTTTCCAGAGGCATTGTATAACAAACATAATGTCTTTTGCTTGCTTTACTTTTCTTCCAAAATAATGTGGCTTTGTTTTGTTGAGCTGTATGTGTATAACAGTTCTTGTTTATGAGAAGCTGTCATTTAATGTTGCTGCAGCATTTCCTATCATGGTTGCAAACTTTGAAATTGTTACAGCACCTCATTGCCATTTTTTCCCCCTGGCCTTCCCTTTTTGTGTTTATTGGGATATGTATTTTCTGTATTAGTTCCCTTGTATATGATGTATATGGAGTTAGAAACTGAATATCATGGTCAAGTGGGAGAACTCCTTCACATTCAGAAGGTATCAGGATCAAATGTTGTCCCAAAAGAAATTTTGTGTGTTCGTTCAGTCCTTTGAGGATAGTACCAGTCATTAAATAAATGTTATGTTCAGAAGTATTTACAGTGTGTCAGTTAACCCTCTGTGTGGGAGCGATGGGTGAGGCTCTTGTCATGTGAAGCATTTCATATGGTTCATGCTGTATAGTAATGTGCCTCATGTACATGTTTATTATGCATTATGTTTCACTTGTCGTTTATTGCTAGGAGGGGAGTAGCCTTTCTGTAACATGCAGCTGGTTTGAAGCAGCTGTTTGCTATCAATATACCATTTCTTTCGTTTCTTGCCTTTGATTTCCAAGAAAATGACAGGTTAAATAAGCTGCGTTGCGCAGTTAAATGGTCTCTTCATGTGTAGCAGCAACCCTTTTAATGCCCACAGAAGGGGATAAATAGGCATCATATTTCCCTTGTAAGATTTTTATGATAATAGTACATTCCAATTGGTATTTTGCTGAAATCCATATCTGATAATAGGGGTCTGCCATTGAAGGGATATTTAACTTAATTGAAGTGTTACTTGCTGTATAATTTTTATCAATCCGACAGCATTGGACAGTGTAAGTGATTCATTTCTGCTCTGTGCTTGTAAGTACAGAAATGCAAGCTTGTTGTATCTTTCAGAACGGCCACGCATTGTTCCTAGCTCAGCATCTGATGGGAGTGAGGAGCAAACCCGTCATGTTTGCCTCGTATGCAAGGAACTTCTTCCTGATGAACAGGGACTTGCTGACCATGTTGCAGTAGCTCATGTAGAACGTCAGAACTCCGGAGGCAGGCGTCCTGATGGGTGAGTGTTGGTGCATTGTCTGATGCACGCCACTGATAAAATTACCTTGTCATTACATACTGCTTGACATCATTTTAGGATGGGTGGCAGTAACCACAGTACTGGTGGTGGTGGAGATGAGGGGCTACGTAGTCATATGACCTCAGCTCTGGGGGGCCTCCTGACACGGGCCCTTAACAACTTCCTGGGCAAGAATCGATCCCAGCCTTCTCCCCAAGTCACTCAGGTTCCAAGGTAAGAATGTGTGCTCAGATGTCTATGCAGATGCTGACCTGGTAGCTAACTACCTTCATGGAGCATAGTCTGCCTTTAGAATGTGATAGTTGCCTACGTTGTAAGCATCCAGAACGTTTATTACCATGTTTGCAAGAGCCCATCACTGCACCCTGCACTTTACCATTCGATTTTTAAATACAGTTTTAATGTTGTTTTCCCATTGACACTTAGGTCTTCCAAGTGATTTCTGTCATTCATGTTTTTTGACCTAGCTGTTGTGCATTTCTCATCTGTCACATGTGTGCTATATGCCCTCTTCTCAGCTTCCTTGATTTTGTCACCCAAACATTTATTGTACAGTGAAAATTATGAAATGTGAGAGATGATATAATTCTTTTCTTAATGGTACTTGGTTTCCACCTTGATTGACTGTACAGTACTTGGTCAAAAGATTGCATCTTTAATGTCTGGGAAACTCATAGCTGAAACTAGGCAACAGAAAACGTCCAGTGGGTGGTGGAAATGATGTATGTTGAGGCTTCCACCTACTTGCCTGTTGTTGTGTTCCCTTGTAGCCCCTTTTGTCTGTGTCAACAAACCCAAACAACTTGGCAGCACTGAAGGCTATTGTGTGGTTTTACTACCAACACTCTTGGGAACAGAATGGCTAAGTGACGAGAGGGGAATATAGGGAAGTACACTGTTAGTAGAAGCATAACAGTTTGAGGGAAATGTGCAGGGTGGCAAGGTATGGGACTTCTCTCCGTAGCGTCAGTATAGTGAAGCATGTGAGTGAGAATGGTGCCTCCCCTGTAGGTTGTAGCAACATTGCAGTGTCATAACTTTTAAGTTTCCTTGTTCGTTATGGACTAAATAACAAAATTATTGTGGCAGAATTTGAACTAATTAAGTATTTCTTACACCACAAATGGAAATAATGAGATCTTGGATAATATGAGAATTAAACATAATTGACATTTACTCTGTCTACTTGCATAAGTTGCAATATGTGTTGTGGATTGAAAGTATAACCAAACAGAAATGTTCAGCCAGATATGCAGGCTGTTAACCCCTTGAATCCCCCTAACCAAGTAGTTTGGTAGAAAGGATGTCGTCTTCTACTGTCAAGACTGAGGCAGCAAATTTTTTCAAAACTTGGGTACCTGTTCACCAAATTGCATTATATCACTTCTCAGGGGACTGTGTACTCTTAATATTATCCAGCATGAGCATCTTGGATCTTAGATAAAGCTACTAGGGAAAGGTATGTCACACTGCTGAGTCAGCTGCTTGGCCTTTCAATGTGCCTGTAAGTCAAACCATCGGGCTCATTACCAGTATAGTGTTCGAGTACAGGGTTTCTGAGTACTTCCACATTGCTGTGGTATTCTTTGATTATGGAGTAATTAAATAGTACTGTACATGAAGAATGACATATAGAATCACTGTTTGCTTTAAAACAGGTCCAGTATGTGTTTATTAACTCAGTCATTGACTTTGCAAATGCTACTCATATTTTCTTTGGCCCTAGTGACTTCTAGGAATACCACTTGTTTTATGACTTAAAGGCAGTATCTCTGTTTGACTTGGTATCAGATGTTGCTGGAAGATTTCAACGAACTACAGAAAAATTTATATAAAAGAATAGTATTCTTGGGTGCATATTTACATAGATAGATTAAACTTCAGTTATTTATCCAAAATAATATGCACAAGATGTAGAACCAACCAAATTCCTTTACTCCCTTAATAGCGGCACTAATGCCATTACCAGAGGTCACTTCAATATGATTGTAATCTAGTTTTATTCACTTGCTGTAACTTTTCAAGAGGTTTTCCTACCAAATTCTGTACTTATTTCTTATATGCTGCTTCCAAGCTGTGTATTTGCCTTATTATCATTTCCTTCTGTTTTACAAACCTAATATTAAATGCAACACTTCAGGGAATATCAATACATCCTAATAACACTGAACGTGGCAGGTATATGTGGAAGGCAATGTGGCTTCTCACCACACACCTCTGTATAGCTTTACATCACTGAACTGTATTAATTTACATTGTAACTCCTGTAACTGTATTTTTAGCACATTCATACCAAGGTGTATGAAGCTTGCACAGTCACATAGCCTGGCTATTTTTGAAAATAGTGGAACAGCTTCATAGATAGAATTACATTTCTGTAAGTTTATCGCATTTTGTTGGTGGATGGAAACACAGAATCATGCCTGTGGTATCTAGAACATTTCTCTTATGCTTATACTTGTATATTTTGTTTGTATGCAACAGTCCTTCTGCTGGATCACCTGGTGACAGTCGTAGCAGCCCTTTACTTACACAGCCCATAGCCAGGTTATTAGGTCGTGGACTCAAGGTGACAAATCGGCGTCATAGCAGTGGACCTGCTGATGAGCTACCATTTGGCTGTGTTGACTGTGATGAGAGGTGAGTCAGAATTAAGATTAAGGCTTTCAATACATATTGCATTGATTCCAGAGACTGGAAAGTCTTCAAAATTGTGTGGAAAGTTGTAAGTTGTAAATTGTAGTGAGTGAATCAACAGAAAAATTTTCCATGACATTCACTGCAAGAGTAATGCCCAGCCCTTTAGGTGTGTTAACAACAAGAAGGTTGCAGAAATTTGCCTATCAGCTTTGCCATGTCATTCTGCATGTGAAAACCAGACAACCTCTGAACAAGTTTTTTATGGCATTTGGTAGTGGGGGAATTACTGTCTGCTGGGATGTGATGCCTTGTAGTCTGGCAGATTTGTACTGACACTTCAGAGGAACCAACTGCCTTTGAAATATTGGTATACATCTACCAGACTATGCAGTGTCATGTTCCAGAACACAGAAATATTCATAATGACCACAGTGGAAACCACTTGTGGTTGTACTGAAAATTGATGACATATTCTAACATTTACTAGGATCAGACAGTGAAATTGACACTTTGCATAATCCCCGAACCATAGAAGTGCCTGCTTTAATTTCTGCAGTGTCAGTTTACCTCTTTAATTTACCAGAACTGCTGTTCCAAGTATTATGTAGTAGAGATAAATGCAGACAGATACCCATCTGTTTTAATTTTCTTAAAAATTTTTACGCAGTCACCAGATGCACTTGCATCAAGTAGAAATTATTGGAACAAATGCAGAAAACAACAGGACACACATTTTATGCTGGCTACACTTCTTTATCTCCAGAAATGGAGTATCCAACATAATTGTGGTATAGTTCTTGTTTCTGTTGTTTAGTCATTGTTTATAAACAGTTGCAGGCCAACATGAGTATGCTGTAGTAAAAAAACAACAGCTTGGTGGGACTCACCTCTCTGTTGTCATATTTCACAGGTTTTCAAGTGAGAGCAATAGGAATCGCCATACAGCCAGAGCTCACCGTGGACATCATCGTCGGTTAAGCACCGACAGCCCTTTGGAGCTGACCAGGCTATCATCCCCCCTCACAAGCAGTGAAAGCACAGTGTCAGAGGTTGACACTGACAGTATGCCCCTGAGCATCAGAATGTCAAATTTCAGATCTCAATTAAGACCAGGGGACAATGAACCTTGCAGTTCACGCTTGATTACTTCCAGTACTGTGGGTAGTGAGACATCACTGGTGACACAACAAAATTGTTCAGACGTGAAGGATGTTTCAAATTCGAAAGGTGAAGGCTGCAGTGTGGCCAGAGTACAGGGGACTGATCAAACTGCAGGAACTCCTGGCAACAGTGGGGAAGAAGAAGAACAAAGTAGAGTAAAAGTAGCGGTTACAAGGTCAACAGATGTGGGAAGAGTGCGGGATCAAGGCCGTTTGACTCAGTGGAGAAATGGTATGAAGTCTGAGGCTTCGCAGCTGAGACCAGAGAATTTGTGCAGTGTGAATGATGAGGATTCAATCAAAGCAAAGGCTGTAGCAGCATTGAGGGCTCTGAATGCACGAGACAAAAGGATACGTAATGGTCTTCCAGGCACCATTGGCGCTGCACTTTGGAGTGGAGGGTCACGTAAGAAGTCAAAAGGGCTGAATTCTGATGACAGGTTTCGATTCCCATTGGTCCGGAAGACTCCTCCTTCCACAAATCGTTTTGCTTCATTGGCAGAGAAAAAGAAGAAGTATATATCAAGTACTGCTAAGTTTGAGGCCATTAGTCAGTCCAGAGAGTGTTCTGAAGAAGAGAGACAGAAGGTACCAGCCATGTCTCTCAGTGCTGCTATTCCATTCTCCTACGACATTTATGAATTTCAGGATGAAGTGGATCAGGTTCAACGTCCATCAGAGCTTAGGCTTAGAACACCTGTTGGGAAAGTTGGATCACAGGACAGTGGGGCTGACACTGGACCAAGCAGTGATTTGGAAGAGAGCAGAATGGCAGAATGGGACAGTGTTCTGAGAGACCCACAACCACTGTCAGAACAGAAAGGAGAAGAGTGCACTTCTGTTGAACAGCATACTTCGGAAAACCCTAAAAGGAAGCTTCTCCAATCACTGAAGCTGTCAGAACAAAACTCAAGTCACAAGACACGATTAAAGCACAGTCATTCAAATAGAAAGTGTGAAAGTGGTAAAAAGAAACGTTGGCATCGTATCATTGTGGACAGTGGAGATGACACCTCCGACACAGAGACAGTGTCAGAGCCACATGACACTTACAGAGTGGCCCTCGATCAGAGGCTCAGCAATCGTACAGAGGGAGAAAATTATGTGAATTCAGAACATCAAACTGAAGAGGACAGGGGCATCAAGAAGCGACATGTGGTGCCATGTTTTTCAGGAGTTCTAGTAGAAGACAGACAGTGCAGAAAGCGAACAAAGACAGCAAAACAGCCGTCCAAAGGCAGTTCAAGGCGCTCAACAAAGACAGACCTCCTAATGTCTGTGTTTGCCAAGTCTCGTCAGCGTAATAGTTACATTAACACAGCAGCTGCTGGACATTCAGTTTCCGCCCAACCTACATTTTGCAGCACTTCATTTTCAGGATCACACAGGAGTGTCAGGACTTTTGGCAATATAGCTGAAGCTGAAAGTGAGTCTGATTCAGGGTCTTTGGCAACATCTGTCTCAACAGGAAACTTGGCAATGAGTAGTGATGATGAAAGGATGGTGAGAGGGAGAAGGTCAAAGAAACAGAAGAGAGAGAAGCGAAAGATTGCAGCTCTTTGATGTTCTCCAAGGTATGTAGTGATCCATAATTATGGCAAATTGTTCATGTCTAGGTACTTTTGACCTGCTTGTTGAACAAGTAAAAAATGTGTTTTACTAGTAAGACTGTACATTTATCACAGTTTGTGACGCTACTTAGTATTGGTGGTGGTAATGAAGCCTATTCTTACTACCACTGTAAAGTATCATGCATCCTCATGATATCGTGCATTTGGATCACTCTTCACTCATTGATTCGCTCACTGATCCAGCAGCTTCAGTTCCAAAGTTGTTGATGTTATATTGGACTAGTCATCGCAGTGTTACCAAGTGCTGGGACGATGACTATTGTGTTCATATGCTGCTGCATACTGCCAGGATGTGCCTTGTAAATTGTCATTTTATTTGTATATCCCATTTGTGTTCAGCAAGTAGATTGATGCCACTTTATGTACGTATCACTTGACAACGCCCTTTCAAGACTGCTTCATCCAGTGCATTTTTCATTACTTTTATTCCCTACTTGATTTATTAATTGATCGGAAGTGCATTCAAATATTTAAAAGTCTATATAGTTATGCATAAATAAATTAGGATTATTATAATTATATACAAACTAATGTAGGATTTTGTGAGTTTATGTGAATCATCTTTACGGAAGTATGCATGTATTTTTCAGTCTTGATTATAAAGGCATAAAAAAGAAAGTTTAAGAAGAAATTGTTGTAATAATTACTGTGTTTAGAACTATCCAGTCCTTGGCAAGTTAACAAGGTGCCATGATTCCTTACCCATTCCTCCCTCTTTTTTAACTCTGATGGAAGGAATTTATTACACTGTTATGCAGCTCAGAGTGGAGAACTACAGTTGACTTAATAGGAAGCAAAGTTTGAAGGAATTTGAGGATGAAATAGACTAAAAAGTAAGAACTCAGATTTTATGGATATGTTTTAAGAAAGAATGAAGACAGAATTAAAAAAAAAACTGTGAACATGAAACTGAAAGCAAAAGGCCCAAGAGGAAGACCAAGATCAAGATGAGAAAAGTAGATTAGAGAATATGACACACAGTAGTAGGAAGGAATTTGAGATTGCAGAGCTACAAATAGCAGTCCTGCACACAGTGTTCAGAATTTGTCATTTCTGAACTATGTATTTTGCAGTTTTTAAGTTAACTGCAAAGCATGTGGTGCATGGTATCCTTCAGTGCAGTCATGCCACATCTTTCCCCAAGTTCTCAAGTTGCTGTGATGAAACAGTTGGACCCTTTTCCCTTCTGTATACTATGAACACAGAAGAAATCTCATGGATGGTGGTGGTGATGAATGTGGCTTCGCACTGTCTTTCAACTGTTCTGTTCCCCTTCCTCCCCCTCTGCTTTATATAACCCATCCAACCATTCTTAATCAGTTGTTGCTAGCAAGGGTCATTACATGGTGATTAATACCATAATTCTTTTAAAAAAAATGGCTATACAATTGGAGAGGAATATAGGGAAATATACTGGAGGAAGAAAATAACAGATCAAGGGAGATTTGAAGGGTTAGATCCATGGGACTTCTTTCTATGGCCTCAGTTAGCCAAGAATATGAAGTGAATCCATGGCCTGACAAATTACAATTGAAACTTTGCCATATGACAACAGATGCTGGAAATGCTTTCTGTTCTTGTTTTATTGAGAGGATGTTCAAGTCTGGCGCTGACTGATTTCATTGTTACTGGACAGGAGAAAGAAAAGCCTAGAAATGCACAGTGCTCACTCAAGAGAATATGAATGAAATTTGCTAGGATCGAACATTCCCAAATCCCTTGGAGGACTGGTGTTGAAAGAAAGTGTACTGTGATTGTGTGAAAGAATGCCATCATGTGAACAGAAACTTTATGGCGATCCTAGGAATGCATGTGTAACAACAGGTCATTTCCAGTGTGTGCTGTTGTGTGGGTAAACTACATTTGTGATCTCTTAGGCTATAGCCAACACCTTGGAAATTTGTGGAGCAAATCACTGATTTATACCCATCATTACTGAAGGAGTAACGCAGAAAACTGCACTGTACCATAGTGCACAAGAGGAAGTCTCTACCACCAATGTGTGTGTCACTTGTTATCCAGGCCATTTTGTTTAAATCACAATTTATACCTATCAATACAGGATGAGTCTCCAATATTGGTGGAGTAAATGTAAAGTAATAAATGTAATCTAAATATTATTTTTTCAGCCCATTTGTCTTCCCCCTTTGTATCTGTAGTATATTTTCATGCAGTTATTCAGTTATGCTGTTTAGTTTAGTTTCCTTTCTTTAAAAACTGTTGGATAGATGTGTCCATAGTTCTTCAAGTTTCTGGCCTCTGCCTGCCACACTTGTGTCACTATTCCACAACTATCATTTTTTATAATTGTGGACAGAGGAAGTGGTTTATATAATGACCCTATCACTAGCATAGAATGTGTAGCATTTATTGATAGGTGACTGGTGAATAATGAATTGGAGAGGGTGGGGAACCAAGCAAGTCATGGCCTAAACATTGGTGTACACAGTCCATTGTGACGTGATATACCATATAACAGGGAAGGTAAAAGAACTGTCAATTACAAATCATTTTTTTCAGTTATTTGATTTCTTATACTACAGGTTTGGCCTTGTAGTAGCTACAGGTAATGTTAATGCGCCTAGGCTGATGTCGCACACTGGAAGAGTGTGCAAAGTTGTATGCATGCATATCATTGTGTTTCTGCAATTAGAGCAGTGGAGGAGCCAGAATTTGTCTGCTGGCACAGCAACTGAAATCATGTGACTGAGGTAGAGGTCTGTAAAGTTTGTGAGACTTGCACAGAAAGTTGTCACACAAAATGATGGGGACTTTATGGATGTAATCCTGCTATACAAGGCCATCATTGAGTACTTAAAAATATAGTGTGGTGTTACATATAATTCTCACAATGTATTTTATACAAGGTGGTTCAAATATGACCGGGACTGATTTTTTTTTTAAACCATAATTACCAAACACTTACTTGCACATGTCAGTCTTCAACGTACTCCCCTCC
>JGI20166J26741_11489029_pt1 | contig 12913 bp, 13 predicted proteins | sample TergutCu122P5_FD_26741 | JGI IMG/M metagenome (IMG submission 26741)
GAGGCCTTTCTGAAAGCAGGCGACAGCCTCGCAGTGTTTCCCGAGGGACGCCGCGTGCGTGACAAGGCGGCAGACGAGCTGGGCGAGGCGCTCTCCGGCGCCGCGTTTCTGGCAATACGCAGTGGCGTGCCGATCGTGCCGGTGGGTATCGTCGGCACCGGCCAGATCATGGTTGAAGGACGCCGTCTGCCACGTCGTCCGCGGGTATATATGCGCATTGGAGCTCCTCTCTATCCTGAGCAGTTCACCGGCGCGCGGCGCGAGCGCATGGACAACATGACGGCGGCAGTGATGGCAGCCATCGCCGGGCTGATGGATGCGGCGGAACTCGCGCGCAGCGGACGCCTGGAACACCGTCACAAGACCGGCGCGATCGTCAAGCAGAAGATCGGCGAGGTCCACGCAAACGCTACGGAGAAGGACCATTAATGGCGCCGAGGATCCGCATCGCGCGTGACGCCGGCGTCTGTTACGGGGTCGAGCGCGCGCTCAATCTTGCGCAGGATGCCGTTAAAGAGGGCGGACAGGCCTCGACGCTGGGACCGCTCATCCACAACCCCCGCGTGGTCGCCGAGCTTGAAGCCTGCGGCGTAGGGGTCACCGATGACCCGCAGACTCTGAGTCCCGGCGAGACCCTCATCATCCGCACGCATGGGGTCGAAGCCGCGCTGATTGAGGCCGCCCGCCAGCGTGACGTCGAGGTCATCGACGCGACCTGTCCCTACGTACGCAAGGTCCAGCAGGCGGCGCGCACGCTTTCTGCGGAGGGTTATACCGTCATCATCATCGGCGAGCCCGACCATCCCGAAGTCATCGGCGTGCGCTCGCACGCGGGCGACGGGGCTCTGGTCATTTCGTCTCCGGACGATCTGCCGACTGATTTTTCTGCGCGCAAGGCGGGTGTTGTGGTGCAGACCACCCAGACTCTGGAGGCGCTCCAGGCGGTGGTGGCTGCTCTCATGCCGCGCTGCCAGGAGCTGCGCGTCTACAACACGATCTGCGACGCGACCAGTAAGCGTCAGGAGGCCGCGCGCGAACTGGCGAGCGACTCGGAGGTCATGGTGGTCGTCGGCGGACAGAACTCGGGCAATACGACCCGCCTGGCCGAGATCAGCCGTGGCGCGGGCGCGCGTACCTATCACATTGAGCGCCCGGAAGAACTTCAGGCTGCGTGGTTTGACGGCGTAGCTCACATCGGCGTGACGGCCGGGGCCTCGACGCCGGGCGAGCAACTGGGCGCGGTGGTCGCCCGCATCGAGGAGCTCTGTTTGTGATGCCGCTCGCCTTCTATGAACGTCCGGACGGCGGCGAGACGCCGGGCAATACGATCATCCAGGTAGAGGCGGACAGCCCCGCGCAGCGCGCAGGCCTGCGCGCAGGCGAGCGTCTGCTTGCGGCTCAGGGCCAGACGCTGCGCGACCTGATCGACTGGCAGTGGCTCAGCGACAGCGCTGAGGTCGAGGTGACTGTCGAGGATGCCGAAGGTCACGCGCGTACGCTCAGGCTGGAGCGCGAGCAGGGGGAGTCCTGGGGACTTGAGGTCGACGACCCGCTCTTCGACGGCGTCAAGACCTGTCGTAACGACTGCTCGTTTTGCTTCATGAAACAGCTGCCACCGGGACTGCGCCCGGCGCTGTATGTCCGTGACGACGACTACCGGCTCTCATTTTTACAGGGCAACTTCGTGACCTTGACCAACCTTGACGATGCCGAAGTCACCCGCATCATCGAGCAACATCTCTTTCCGCTGCATGTCTCGCTGCATGCTGTCGACCCGGCGATTCGCGAGCAACTGATGGGTCGCAACCATGCGCGCGGTCTGACCGTGCTGGAGGAGCTGCTCGCCGCCGGCATCGACGTTCACATCCAGATCGTGCTGATCCCTGGTATCAACGACGGCGATGCGCTTGACGAAACCCTGCTCTGGCTGGCTGATCCGGCGCGCAAGGCGCGTGTGCTCAGTGTCGGCATCGTGCCGGTTGCCTGGACCAAGTACGCGGACCGTCCGGCGGGGGACTGGCGCGACCAGTTGGACGCGGCGCGCGTGATCGAGCAGGTCCAGCGCTATCAGTTCGCCGAAGAGAAAGCTCAGGGCATTGACTGGGTCTACCTGGCCGATGAATTCTACCTTACGGCCCAGGCGCCTTTTCCGTTGGCAAAGTACTACGGCGGCTTTCCGCAGTACGAAAATGGCATCGGCATGGTCTGGGGCCTGGTCGAAGACTTCAAGGAACAACTGCCGCGTCTTCAGCGGGCGCTTTCCGAAGTTGCCGAGCAAAGCGAAGCGGTCACCCTGGTCTGCGGAGAGCTCATCTGCGACACGCTGCTGGGCGCGCTCTCAGCGATGGGCGCCGGGGGCAAGGTGCGCCTGTTGCCGGTGCGCAATACCTTCCTGGGTGGCACCGTCAGCGTGACGGCCCTGCTTTCCTCACGCGATATCCTGCGTGCGATCGCCTATGACAGCGAACGCATCGCGCTTCCGACGACCTACCTGATTCCGGACGTTATCTTCAATCATGAAGGATTGACGCTTGACGGCGCGTCGTCTGCCGATCTGCGCGATCTGGCGCCGACGCCGCTCGTCTTTTTTGCGCCGACCGCGCGGGCGCTCGCCGAGGCGCTGGAAGAAAGAGGGAGGGCCAGATGAGCGCAGTGCAGCTTCCGATAGTGGCCGTGGTTGGGCGCCCCAACGTAGGCAAGTCGACGCTTGTTAACCGACTGGCCTGCTCTGACGACGCCATCGTGCACGCCAGCGCGGGGGTCACGCGTGATCGCAGTTATGCGCAGGCTGAGTGGAACGGGCGCTACTTTCTGCTGGTTGACACGGGCGGCATCGAGATCAGCTCAAGCGATGAATTTCAGTTGGGGATCAAAACCCAGGCCCAGATGGCCATCAATCAGGCCGATCTGATCCTGCTGCTGGTCGATGGACGCGGAGATATCACCTCAGAAGACGAGCAGGTTGCGCGCCTCATCAAACGCGCTCGCAAGCCGGTGATACTCGTCGTCAACAAGGTCGACACGCCCGGATCGCTCACCGAGACCTATGCATTCTACCAGCTGGGGCTGGGAGAGCCCTGTCCCGTATCGGCGACCCACGGCAACGGCACGGGCGACCTGCTCGACCTCGTCGTGGGCGCGCTTTCGGATGCGCCTCCTGATGAGCCGACCGATGACAGCGTCAAGGTCGCGCTGCTCGGCCGTCCCAATGCCGGCAAGTCCTCGCTGCTCAATCGCCTGGCGGGCGAGCAACGTTCGATGGTCAGCGACGTGGCGGGCACGACCCGTGACGCGCTTGACACGAAGATCACCTACAAGGACCGTCCCTATACGCTGATCGACACCGCGGGGCTGCGGCGCAAGGGACTGATTACTGATGACGTCGAGTACTACGGCTTCGTGCGCGCCATGCGCGCGCTGGATCGCGCCAATGTCGCGGTACTGCTGATTGACGCTTCAATCGGGCTGACTGACCAGGACCAGCGCATCGCGAACTTCGCTATCGAGAGGGGATGTGCGCTCGTGATCGCCGTCAACAAGTGGGATCTCATGCGCGGTGAAGAGGAGCAGCGCAAAGAACTCCTCGCGCGCCTTGAAGACCGCCTGACCTTCGTATCCTGGGCGCCGGTGATCCGCCTGTCGGCGTTGACCGGGCGCGGGGTCGAGCTGGTGCTTGACACAGTCGGGGCAGTCTATGACCGTTACCAGCAGCAGATCGCCACGAGCGCTCTCAATCGTCTGCTCACCGAGCTGCGCGACTTCGGGCACACGGTCAATAAGCAGGGCAAGACCCTGCGGCTGAACTATGTGACGCAGACGCACAGCGCTCCGCCGGGATTTACCTTCTTCTGCAACTATCCGCAGCTGGTCGACGAAGGCTTTCGGCGCTATCTGGAAAACCGCCTGCGCGAGACCTTCGATCTGACGGGGACACCCGTGTCCCTGAAGTTCAAGAAGAAAGGGCAGTGAGAAAGGTCGTGTTCGCGTCGCTTCAGATACCTCTGTGGCTTGGCTTCGTGCTGCTGATCGTCGCGTGCTATCTCCTGGGTGGTATCCCGTTCTCGCTGATCGTCGGCAAAGTTTTCTTCCGCAAAGACCTGCGCGAGATCGGATCGGGCAATCTGGGGACGACCAATGCGATACGGGGTCTTGGGTGGCCGGCCGGTATCGCGGTGCTCATTTTGGATGGTCTGAAAGGCGTCGGCGCGATCTATCTGGCGCGTCTGTGCTTCCCGCAGGGCTGCTCTCCGGCCTACTACGACACGCTCGACCGTATTGTGCGACCCGCCTACCAGGCAGGGGCTTATCCGGCCTCGGTGGCGCACTGGGCGCTCGTGGCAAGCGCCGTGGCTGTCATCGTGGGCCATGCCTTCTCTCCCTATATCGGACTGAAGGGGGGCAAGGCGATGGCCGCTACCGGCGGTATCGTCATTGCGATGCTGCCCAAGCTTCTGCCGATACTCGTGCCTGTGTTTCTTATCCTGGTCATTGTGACGCGCTATGTCTCGGTTGCCTCATTGACGATCGCCGTGCTTCTGCCGATTACGATGGCGATCTTCTACCCTTATTTACCGTTCATCATCTTCTCGGTCGCAGCCATGCTCTTCGTTATATGGTTACATCGTAGTAACATCGCCCGTCTGCATGCGGGAACGGAGAACAAGCTGTTCGGTACCAAGAAGCCAAACGACGAGGCAAACGGAGGTTAAGATGCGCGTGGCGGTCATCGGAGCGGGGTCCTGGGGCACCGCGGTCTGCTGGTTGTTGGACCAGAAAGGCCACGAGGTCGCGCTCTGGGCGCGCGAGCCTGAGATCGCGGCCTGCGTCAACGCCGAGCATCGCAATCCCGTCTACCTGCCGGATGTGCGTTTTTCTGAGCGTGTCACGGCGTCAAGCGAGCTTGCGCCGGTGGTTACCGGCGCCGCCGGAGTCGTGATGGTCACGCCTTCTGTCGGCGTACGCGCCACGGCTCAGGCCCTGGCGCCCTACCTCGACGACGAGACGCCCGTCATCATCCTCAGCAAGGGCATCGAGGATGGCAGCTCGCTGCTCATGACGCAGGTGCTCGAAGAGGAACTTGGCCACGCAGGCCGCATCGCGGGACTTTCCGGTCCGAACCACGCTGAGGAAGTCAGTCGCGGCATGCCGTCTGCCACCGTGGTGGCCTCAAGCTCGCAGGATACGGCGGACTTCTTCCAGGATCTTTTCGCGACAAGCTTTTTTCGTGTTTACACCAACACCGACCTGACCGGCGTCGAGATGTGCGGGACTGGCAAGAACGTCATCGCGATCGCCTGTGGCGTCTGCGACGGCCTTGGCTTCGGGGACAATGCCAAGGCCTCGCTCATGACGCGCGGCCTGGCCGAGCTCGCCCGTCTGGGACAGGCGACGGGCGCCGACCCCCGGACCTTCATGGGCCTGGCGGGTATGGGCGATCTGGTCGTCACCTGCACCTCGCAGCACTCGCGCAACCGGGCGCTGGGCGAGCTCATCGCCCAGGGCGGCGCTCTGCAAGAATACGAGGAGCGCACGAAGATGGTCGTCGAAGGCGCCCTCGCCTGCCGCGCGCTGCATCACCTGGCTCATAAGTTGGGGATCCAGCTGCCGATCACCGAGCTGGTCTATGCCCTGCTCTATGAGGGACTTAAACCGGAAGATGGACTGACGGTTCTGATGGACCGCCCCTTAGGGAGTGAAATGATATGACTCTGTTGATCGCGCCGTCGCTTCTGTCCTGTGATTTCTCGAGATTAGGCGAGGAGGCGCGCCTCATGGAACGCGCGGGCGCCGACCTGCTGCACCTTGACATCATGGACGGGCACTTCGTTGAGAACCTGACCTTCGGGCCGCCGGTGATCAAGGCGCTGAAAGCCGCCACGAAGCTGCCGCTTGACGCGCATCTGATGATCACGAACGCAGATCACTGCGTCGACTGGTACCTGGACGCGGGCGCCGACTACGTGACCGTGCACGTCGAGGCCTGTCGTCACCTTGATCGGGTGCTGAACCACATCCGAGAGCGAGGGGCGAAGGCCGGGATATCGCTCAATCCCGCCACGCCGCTTGACTTTGCCGAAGAGGTTCTTGAGCTGGTCGATATGATCCTTATCATGAGCGTCAACCCCGGCTTCGGGGGACAGGGCTTCATTGAACGCAGCACAGGTCGCATCGCCGAGATCGACGAGATGTGCCGTTTTGCCGGAGTTGAACCGCTGATCTCAGTTGACGGGGGCATCAACGCCCGCACTGCGGCGCTGGCTGCGGCGGCGGGCGCGACCTGCCTGGTTGCAGGAAATGCCGTCTTCGCTGCAGACGATCCGGCGGCGGCGCTTGCCGCCATCAGGGCGTCGGCTCTTGCAGCGCAGCTTGAATGTGAAGAAGAGATCGCGGGCAACTTCGCTCCCTTTTCTTCTGACGAGTCGCTTTAACGCTGAGAGGGGAAGGCATGTTCGCAGGTGTCATCGAAGCGATCGGGATCGTCTCCCAGATCGCCTCGCGCGGCCCGGGTATCCGTGTCGAGATCTATGCGCCGGACTTCGGGCGCGACATGGCTATTGGCGACGCCGTCGCGGTCGATGGAGAGAAGCTGATCATTGCGCAGTTTGCGCGCGGGTCGTTTGTGGCCGACATCACCAGTGACGCGCGTGATAACACGACGCTCGGGGAGCTCGCTGCCGGACAGAAGGTCAATCTTGAACGGGGTCTGCGAATCTCTGACCGGGTTGGCGGACACACGCTGATGGGTATCACCGACGGTATCGGCATCCTGGAGCAGCGCAGCGCGGCCGGCAACACAATCTCCTTTACCTTTCGCGTACCTTCTCAGCTGACCGCGTACCTGATCGAGAACGGACCGATCGCAATCAACGGCGTGTCGCTGACCATCACGCGGCTGGTCGGTGACCTTGTGACCTGCCTGGTTGTGCCGACGATCAACGAGCAGACCACCCTGCAGGACCTGCCGATCGACGCTCCCGTCAATCTGGAGGTCGATCAGGTGGCAAAATATCTCAAAAAGTTTACCGAAGAACGCAGCTGAACGCCTGCTGGCGGCGTTCCCGCAAGACTCACGGCCGCTTTTCGGGCCGCACTTTATACCGTTCGACCGAAAAATATGAAACCCGGGTTACATATTCTGTTCATCAGCAGCTTGGCATGCGATGATAATTCACGGATAACCTGGTGACAGAGGGGACGGTTCCCCCTGTCGCCTTTCGAGAAAGAAGGACGACCGTATGGGAAGTAAGTATTTCGATCACGCGGCCACAACAGCGATGGATCCGCAGGTCACAGAAGCGATGCTCCCCTTTTTCACCGAACACTTCGGCAATGCGAACTCGCTCTACGGGCTGGGGCGCGAGGCGGCGCGGGCGCTTGAGGATGCGCGCAGTCGCTTTGCGACCGGCATCGGCGCGGCTCAACCCTCTGAGGTGGTGTTTACCAGCGGCGGGAGCGAGTCTGACAACGCGGCGTTTTTCTCCACGCTGCGCAAGATCGCAGCAGACGGCGGGCATATCATCACTTCAGCTTACGAGCATGACGCCGTACTCAACACCGCCAAATGGCTGGGCGAACATGGTTATGACCTGACGCTGGTCAAACCGCGCAAGGACGGACATGTCGCCGCCGATGACGTCGCCTCCGCACTGCGCGAGGACACAAAGCTTGTCAGCGTCATGCACAGCAACAATGAGATCGGCGCGGTCAACGACATTAAGAGCATCGCCGCAGTCGCTCATGAAGTCGGCGCGCTCATGCATACCGACGCGGTGCAATCGCTTGGCAAGATCGACTTCGATGTCGTCGACCTGGGCGTCGACCTGGCGTCGTTTTCCGCCCACAAGCTGCACGGACCCAAGGGGGTCGGCGCGCTTTATGTTAAACGCGGCCTGCGCTTCGACGCGCTCATCAAGGGCGGAGGGCAGGAGACCGGGCGTCGCAGCGGCACGCAAAACGTTGCCGGCGCCGTCGGTTTCGCGAAGGCTCTGGAGCTGGCGCTTGAGATGCGCGAGTCTGAAGGAGTTCGTCTGGCGGCCCTGCGCGATCGTGTGATCGAGGGCCTCAGCTCGCGCCTGGAAAACGTCCAGGCGACCGTGACGGGAGGCGAGCGCCTCCCTAATATCGCGTCGCTGCTGGTCAAGGGCGTCGAGGGCGAGTCCCTGCTGCTGCAGCTCGACAACCTGGGTTTTTCCGTGTCGACGGGCTCCGCCTGCAGCTCTGGTTCTCTGGAGCCGAGCCACGTGCTGCTCGCCATCGGTGTGCCGCAGGTCATCGCCCACGGCAGCCTGCGCGTCTCGCTTGGGCGCGCCAACACGCAGGCCGATGTCGACGAGTTCATCGAGGCGCTTGTGCCGATTGTCGAGAAGTTGCGCGCCATGTCGCCCGTGTACAAGAAGATGTTCTGCGGCGAAAACCCGATCATGTTCTAAGAAAGGACCACCGATGATATATTCCGATAAAGTTATGGATCATTTTCGCAATCCGCGCAACGTGGGTAAGATCGAGGACCCTGACGGAGAAGGCGAGGTCGGCAATCCTACCTGCGGCGACATCATGAACATTACGATCAAGGTCGACGACAGCGATACGATCACCGACGCGAAGTTCCAAACTCTGGGTTGTGGCGCGGCGATTGCGACCTCCTCGATCGTGACCGAGCTTGTCAAGGGTCAGAAAATTCAGGACGCCGTCAAGCTGAGCAAGCAGGACGTAGCCGACGAGCTTGACGGCCTGCCCGCTGTCAAGATGCACTGCTCGGTGCTTGCCTGCGACGGCCTGAAGGTCGCCATCGACGACTACCTGACAAAACACGGACGCGAGCCGCTCTCCGGCGAGATCAAGAGCGCCGACCCGAACTTCGACCCGCACGCCGAAGAAGAGCCTGAAGACGAGGGTGACTAGATGATCGTTGCCGACGCATTGTCGCTGCTGGAGGCGCGCTACCCCCCAGGTGACGCGGAGCCCTGGGATCGCGTGGGCTTGCTCTCAGGCGATTCGACCGGCCTGGTCGGCCACGTCGTCTGTGCTCTTGACCCCGACATCGGCACCCTGCTTCGCGCGCAAGCCGCAGGCGCCGACCTGCTGGTCACGCATCACCCCACCTACCTGCCCTCCGATCCGGACAGCCCGGCGTCCGTATATGGCGTCGGATTGGAGCAAGCCGCCCGGGAGATGGGCATTGCGCTGATTTCCTGCCATACCAACCTCGACGTGAGCGAGGAAGCGCGTCTTTCCTTAGGCGCTGGCCTGTCGCTGAAATCACAGGGCTCTCTGGCTGAATACTTCGGAGGGAAAGAGACCTACTTTGAAAAACCGGGATACGCTCAGCTCTGGAGCGTCGAACGCAAAACCAGGATCGCTCAGATCGCCGACAGATTGTCGCGCTTCTACCGCGCTCCCGTGTATCGCACCACGACACCAGCAGGTCCCGACCAACTGATTTTTTCGGTCGTGACCGCCGCCGGTTCAGGTGGCGACGCGCTGGAGGCGACGCTGGCCCGCCACGCAGACCTTCTGATCTGCGGTGAGCTGAAGTATCATCAGCGCCTTGAGGCCAACGACCGCGGACTTTGCATCATCGAGCTTGGCCATGACATCAGCGAGTGGCCGCTCGTCACCCTGCTTTACGACGCATTGAAACCGGCCTGCGAAGGGCAAGGCGTGAAGATCACCCTGCTGAAGCCTGCCCGGAATTCAGAAGTCATCGTAGCCCGAAAGGATCGCCGATGAGCCTCACCCTGAAAGAGACCGGCGCCCAGCTGCTGGCGCTCCAGGAGATCGATACGGCACGCCGCGCACAGCAAGACCAGATCGAGACCCTGCCGCAGAAGCGCACCGTCGCGGCCCTGCGCGCCAAGCAGGCCGAAGGGCAGGCGCGCATCACCCAGATCGAAGAGCGCATTGCCGAGGTTGCGCTTCAAGAAGAAGTGGGAAGCGCTGCGCTTGCCACGGTCGAGACGAAGATCGCCGAAGAGCAGGCCAAGATCGACGTCGCTTGCGACCATCGCGAGGTGAGCGCGCTGACTCAGGAGCTTGACACGCTTGCCCGGCGCAAGGACGCGCTGGAGGACGAGAATCTGGCGCTGCTGCAAAAGCAGCAGGATCTTGAGAACCTGCGCAGCGATACCGAGGAGAAACTTGCCGCTCTGGCCGCGCGCGAGCGAGATGAGATCGCGCAGTATCAGAAGCAGCTCGCCAGTCTCAAGGCTGAGCTTGCGGAACTTGACGCGCAGCGGGCGAAGAGAGCGGACACGCTTCCGGCCGACCTGCTTGCGCACTACGACGCGCTGGCGCAGGAGAAGGGCGGCGTGGTGGTCGCGCGCTTTTTGGGAGGGCGCTGTCTGGCCTGCTCGATCGTCCCGCCGACCTCCCAGCGCGCGCTGATCGAGGCCAGCGATGAAATCGAGTGCTGTCCGCAGTGTCGCCGGCTGCTGGTCGTAGAGGACTGACATGAGCAAGACAGCCTCGCAAACTTTTACCCTGCATACCGACGGTGGCTCGCGCGGCAACCCCGGCCCGTCCGGCATCGGTTTCGTGCTGGAGCGCGGCAGCGTCGAAGTGGCCAACGGCGGCGCCTTCATCGGCACGACGACCAATAACGTCGCCGAGTACGAGGCGCTGATCTGGGGCCTGGAAAACGCACTCGCCCTCGGCGCGCGCCGCGTGGAGATGATCGCCGACAGCGAGCTGATGGTCAGGCAGGTTACCGGCGTCTACAAGGTCAAGAATGAAGCGCTCAAGGCGCTCGCCTCGCGCGTGCAGGCCCTGCTGGGCGAGTTGGAATCCTGGAGCTTCGAGCACACCCTGCGCGAAGCTAACAGCGAGGCCGACGCGCTTGTCAATCAGGCCTTAGACGCCCGGGACGCGACAGGCGATCCAGCCAGTGCCTGGACGCCTACCCCCCGCACGCTGTTCGACGACGCAGAAGGCGCCGACTCTGCAGCAGACGTCAACGCGGGCGCTTCGCCTGCTGAACCCCAAAAGGAACCTACTATGCCACCCGCAACCTACCGTCAAGCCCCCTCTGAGCTCAGCAGAGCCGCTCAGAGCTCCTCGGCCCAGGGAACTTACTACCTGACGGTCAAGGACCACTTCGACGCGGCACATCGCCTCTATGACTATCCCGGCCCCTGCCGCGAGCTGCATGGTCATACCTGGGACATCGAAGTCACCGTATCGGCGCGCAAGCTTGACGAGATTGGCATCGTCTACGACTTCAAGACCCTTAAAGACGACCTGCACACCGTCCTTGAGACCTACGATCATCACTACCTCAACGAGACGGCGCCCTTTGATACGATCAGCCCTACGGCAGAGAACCTCGCGCGCGTCATCTACGAGCGCCTGCGCGAAGTGGTGGATCCCCGCGTCAGGATCGCCGAGGTCGTGGTCTGGGAGTCTCCGATTGCTCGCTTAGCGTATCAAGCAGACGACGCCCGCTGACAAGCGCATCCTCCCCGAACTTATCCCGGATCGAGTCCAGCTTTTGTGTGAGCTGCTCATCGGCCGCGCGCCGCGAAGCAGACTCCGTGTCGAAGAGTCCCAACTGCTCGCGATCAGCGCTGAAGTTCGATACCCCGACCCCTAACAGTCGCAGACCGCGCCCCTCAGTCCACACCGAAGCCAGCAGCTCCCGTACCCAGGGCAGGAAGACCCGCTCGTTATCGAAGGGCGCCTCGAAGGTCTTACTGACGACCTTGGTCGAGAAGTCCGCGTAGCGCAGCTTCAGCGAGAGCGTCCGGCCCCGCAAGCCGGCCTGACGCAGGCGGCGTCCCACGTGCGCCGCGAGATGGCGCAGCGCCTCATCGACCTCATCGCGCGTGTGCAGATCACGGGGAAAGGTGTTCTCGTTCGATACCGACTTGACCGGGCGTCCGGGCAGCACCGGGCGCGCATCGATGCCGGCGGCGCGCTCACGCAGCTGCGTAGCCAGCGATCCGAAGACTGGGCGCAGATCATCGCTTCGAGCAGCGGCAAGCGCGCCTAAGGTCTCGATGCCTTGTCTGTGCAGGCGCTCCTGGGCCTTGGGCCCGACGCCGCTCATCTTCGAGACAGGCAGGAAAGCGAGGAAGTCGGCCTCTGTCCCTGGCGCCACGACGGTCAGCCCGCGCGGCTTGAAGAAGTCCGAGCCGATCTTGCTGACCGTCATCGACGAAGACAGCCCCGCAGATCCCGTGATGCCCAGCTCGGCCACCCGCCCGAGGATCTCAGCGGCCACCACGACCGGGTGGCGCGTATCGAAGGTATCGGGCGTGATGTCGGCGAAGGCCTCGTCGATCGAGACCGGCAGGACCGCCGGCGTGTAGGACCGCAGCACCTCGAAGACCGCATCGGAGAGCTCGTGATAGCGTGCGAAATCCGGCCTCACCCAGATCGCCTCAGGGCACAGGCGACGCGCGACCTTCGAGCTCATGGCGGAGTGCACGCCGAAGGCCCGCGCCTCATAGCTGGCCGTCGAGACGACCCCGCGCGCCTCAGCGTCGCCGCCCACGATGACGGGCTTGCCCCGCAGCGCAGGGTCGTCAAGCTGCGCCACCGACGCGAAGAAGGCGTCGAGATCCAGATGGATGATGGCCCGTCCCTCCCAGGGCCGGTCCGCGAACAGCGCGATCTGCGCTCTGTAGTCCACTGATGCCATAGGCCAAGTATAGCAGTGAGACAGGACTGAGATACGGGAGCGGAATGCAACCTATGGTTAGTAAGATGTTCATATTTTGATTTAGTTTTCATATTTCGGTTCGGCTTTCATATTTCAGAAAAGTGTTACAGATTTAACATCGCATATTGAATTTGTAATGGGGTACAGGCCAGCAACTCCACCAGAGACCGACCAGATAGCTATGCTATGCTGAAGACACCAGCAAGCGACTCCGAGGAGGGACGACCTATGACGCTTCTGTTCAGCCCCCTGCAG
>JGI20166J26741_11489140_pt1 | contig 12913 bp, 9 predicted proteins | sample TergutCu122P5_FD_26741 | JGI IMG/M metagenome (IMG submission 26741)
GATGATATGATTGACCAAATGTTCAAGCGTCATTATCAAAGACAAAAAGACATCAATGCCGCTTTTGAGAAACAAATTTTAATGTGTTAAAGTAGAAATATAGTCGCCCGGAAGCGGACGTTCATTTTCCGTTTGTAGAACTAAATGATGATTATGCAATTTATATGGCGCATATCCCAAAGAGTGAAACAAGTCGAGCAGGCTTTTTTCATTCTCAGGAGCTGTCTCCACCTGAACTTTGGGTTTGCATCTCATGATAATCTCTTGCATTTCCGAAAGAACAATATATTCAAAACCTTCAGTATCGCACTTGATGTAATCTATTCTATCCAGATTTTCAAACAGGATGGATGGTTTTTTCATTTGCGCTTCAAATATAAATGCTTGTTTTTCAATCACACCATCTTGCTTTGAATCAAAAATGTGCGGCAAACCGGTGCTTAAATATCCATTTTGAGAAGACGTAACTAATTGAACGGTCTTTTCTTCCTCTCCCAATGCATAAGGATAAAGCGTAATATTCCTGTATTTTTTTGCTTTCTCTTTAAAAATCTCATTATAAACTGCGATTGGTTCAACAGCGTGCACTTTCCCTGAATCGCCTGTCCAACGGGCAAATAAAAAGGAATAATATCCTAAATTGGCTCCAATATCAATAATAATATCTCCTTTATCTATTAAGTGTTTTACAAAATAATGACAGGAATAAATCGGGTTGAATTTTAAAAATCCCGTCCGATAGAATAGAAAAAAAGTACGCTGAAGAATACGAAGATAATTTTTTAATCCAAATGTTTTGAAAATAAATAATTTAAAAAATTGAACCATTGATTTGATGTTTATATAAATTATGCCCCCTGCTTTACGCCGAACGTGGAGTTAATACTACCCAAATAATCGTGACAAATATAATAAATATTAGCGAAATACACACCATAGTTTCGCACAGAACCCGTCAAAGGTTCAAATATTGGTAGAAAAGCAATCCTCGTCCCCTCGCGTAGCGTAGCGTCCCGCCATATCCGTCATTTCAAGGCTTAAAGCCTTACAAATCAATAGCGTAGAGCGATGCCCTACGCTACTGATAATCGCTCTTTCAGAGCTATTTACTCCTTAACCCGACGGCTATGTCCACCCTATTTCCTAATCACTCTTGCATATTTATTTCCTGCTTTAACCAAATAGATTCCTTTAGGATAAGCGCTTAAATCAATACTTGCTTTTTCTGACTGAGAAATAGATTGCAATATTAAACTGCCTGACAGTGAATATACCTGAATCGGGACATTTATTTCGCAATTGATATAAACAATCCCATCGGTTGGATTGGGATAAACCGGCATTGAATTATTTTTGGCAGGAATCGTTTGTATGCCTGTTGGTGAACTGTTCTGCCACTGGAGATAAGGATAACTACTACCCTCTTTTATTGCCCACGCATAAGAAAAATCCCAATCGGCAAATGTGGCTTGCATTTTCATCTCAGCAGTAGTTTTTCCAAATACGTTCTCAATTCCTATGTTATTTCCTACCGCACTCATTAACCCATTTATATCGGAATTGAAATAGCATTTAGAAAAATTTACATAAGTGGCATTTTCGCATTCTCCTGCAAATGCGCCATGAGTGTTATTGCTATTAGATGTAACTACTCCCGCCGCATAGCAATTGGAAATATTGCTATCGGAATATCGAGTGTATGCGTCGTATATACTTTGTAATTGTCCAACAAAACCACCGGAAAAAGAATTTACAGATACTGTATATGGAGGACTCCCTGTAGTAGAAGTAGAAGTTGAATTACCTGTAGCATAGCAATCACTAATTGTTCCTCCGTTATGCACTCCAATGAAACCACCGGAAGTACCTTCATAACCTATACCTGATTGAGAACTAAAACTAGTAGCTGTAGAATTGACCGTGGCATAACAATTACTAATTGTTCCTCCCATATTCTCTCCGATGAACCCGCCAGAAATGGGATTCCCATCACTATTATTAGAAGCTGTCCCCCCAGGTCCTTCCACATGGCATGCTGTTATAGGGCCTTCATTGTAGCCAATCAATCCACCAACCCAATATGTTCCTGTAATATTTTTGTCAGCAATAGCGACTCCCAAGCTGTCAATTATTCCCAAATTTAACCCAAAAAAACCTATATAAAAATAGGTAGAATTGTTTATCCACAATCCGCTAACGGTATGTCCGCCGCCATGGAAATAACCCGCAAAAACATCAGTAGTATGACCGTTATAATAACCAGTACCAATCGGCAGCCATCCTTCATTGTAACTCGACAAAAATGTAGTCAAGTCAATGTCATTCATCAAACGGAAGTGTATTCCGGCATTGCTGCTGCCGATATAGTTCCGCACGTTGTTCAAATCGTCTGCCGTCTTAATTTGAAAAGGGTCGTCAGCCGTACCTCTACCTCCGCCTGAAAATTGGGCATGGAGGTCAAAAACAGTGCACAAGCACGTCATTATCAGTGCAAGTGACAGGTTTGTAATTTTTTTCATGTCTGAAAAAGTGTTTTTTTTGCCCCAAATCCCCAACAGGCGTTTTTAAATGCAAAAGCGTGGGACTTTTACAATATCTGTTCTAGAGGTCTTAGGATACCATGCTGCAAATAGAGTAAACCCACGCCGGGAAGGCGTGAGCGCTCATCACTTACTCCTGCAGCTCTTGAAATTTCCTAAGTTTCTAGAACAAGAATAAAGCTAACGCTTTTTCAATATGTCTTACATGTGTATCAACTTCTTATTATTCACAACAATCAGCAAATAACAATTGTTCATACAACGATACAAAGTAAGGTGATTTTTTTGAGAAAAACAAAAAAATGTTACTACACAGGTCAAAAGTCTTTTAACGCCAATCCGAAGGATTGAATGATATTAACCCCCAATGAAGCGAAGCGATGGGGGGTGAATTAACGAAAATCTACTATTTTGTTCTTAATTATTCAGTTTTGCTTACATTCTGTTTTTCCGAATTTAGTTGGAAAATCGGATAAAATCACAAAAAAGGCAGTTTGTAACGGTTTAAAATTCAATAATATACAACACCTTGTTCGGTATTCATTCGGTACAAGTTCGGTATTCATTCGGTACAAGTTCGGTACAAGCCCGCTCCAAATTTGACCAAAATTCACTCAAATCGCATTTGACATTTTGCTACTTTTCGTTTTTGCCCGAAAAGGTCGTTTCAGAAGAGTTTTTAAATCCTGTACATAAAATTTGTTATTGCAAACAGAAATATTTACCTTTGATGCTTGAATAATTATTAATTTATGATAACTAATATTTTTAAACCTGCAAAGTCTGTTGCCTTTTTTTTCGTGTATATCTTTTGTGTTTCATTTGTAAACGCCCAGGACAAATTCAAATTTGGCGAAGCGCCGGATGATTTGGTGAAAATGACCGTTTATGACAAAGACAGTATGGCTTCCGCTTTTGTTGTCTATGAAAATCAAGATGTATATTACGATTGGAATACCGCGTATTCAGATTTTGAGTTAGTTTATGATTACACTGTTCGCATCAAAATTCTGACTGCGGAAGGAGTAGAGCAAGCCAACGTCAGCATCCCTTTTTATAAAGGGAGTACTTCAGCTTCTTCCGAAGATGTAAACGGACTGACGGGATGTACCTACAATTTGGATAACGGAAAGGTGATAAAAGAAAAACGGTCCAAAGAGTATGTATTCACCGAGTCTGTTACCGAAAATGTTAAACGGCTGAAATTTGCATTGCCGTCTGTCAAAGCGGGTTCGGTTATCGAATACAGATACAGCCGCAAATCGCCTTTTTATTACAATCCTCAAAACATCCTGTTTCAACGCTCTATTCCGGTCAAATATAGCCATTTCACTATTTCCATACCGGAATATTTTGTGTTCAATCGTGAAACCAAAGGATATGAACCCATCAAGATTGATATTGAACGCACCAATCTGACTTTTTTTATCAATGGGCAGACTCTGCGTTGTCTGGGAGAAAAAATCTCAGCGGAAACAGTAGATCTTCCGGCGTTAAAAGACGAAAGTTTTGTATGGAATTACAACGATTACATGGCGGGTATTTCTTTTGGACTTAACAGGGTCGAAATTATAGGACAATATTACAAAGATTATGCGCAAACATGGGAAAAAGTAGTAGATGGTTTGAGGGAACACGATAACTTTGGCGATAAACTTAAAGACAAAGGGTTGTTTAAAGACGAACTTGCCGCCTTGAAAACATCGGAAGGCTCTGATGAAGAAAAACTGAGGGCAATTCTAAATATAGTGCGAAGCAAAGTCAAATGGAACGAACGCAACACCTTATATATCAATAATCCCGCAAAAGCGTTAAAAGATGGCGCAGGCAGCAGCGGAGAAATCAATGCGCTGCTATTCAATGCCGTCAGAAACGCAGGATACGATGCCGCCGTTGTTGTGATGAGTCTGCGTTCCAACGGACGAATTCCCCTGACCTATCCCGGCCGCGACAATTTCAACTATTTTATCGTACAGGTAAAAATGGGCGAAAAGACGTATTACATGGATGCAACCCGCGCCTATTGCGACTTGAATATTATCCCTGTGGATTGTATGGTTGACAAAGCTTTGTGCATCATGAACGATAATAAATTCAGCTGGGTTGACCTGACCAGAACGGGGAACAATACTTCACGAATCAACCTGTTGGTTTCTTTTAATGAAGACGGCGTATTAACCGGTAAAAAATCAGAATTGTTAACGGGCGAAAACGTTTTCTCATTTAAACAGACTTACGAAAAATCGAAAGATGAAGCGGAATATATCAGGAAAATCGAAACAGACAATGATATTTCGGTAACCGATTATAAAATTGAAACTAAGCAGTCTGCTTTGGTAGAATCTTATGGTTTTACATCTAATACAATTCGGATGGATAATGAAAATATCCTGACTGTTCAGCCGTTGCTGTTTGAAACCATGCAAAAAAATCCTTTCAAGCAGGAAAAAAGAAAACTGCCTGTCGAATTTAATTATCCGCAAGACGAGCGAATCAATGTCAATTTCGCTGTCCCGAAAGGCTATGCTTTGGATGAAGCGCCTAAATCTGAGCGATTCGTATATGGAGACGACAAATCAATTGAATTTAGTTACCTTGTACAAGCCAATGAGACAAACATACAAATCGCCTATCGCTTCAAATTAGATACCGGTATTGTACCGGCAACTCAATATGAAGGATTGCGCGACTTTATTTCTAAAGTGTTTGCAAAATGTCAGGAATTATTGGTTTTCAAAAAACAATGAGATGAAACGGTTTATTCTATTTTTTTGCTGGTTAGCCTTTGCGAAAGTAAACGGGCAGGCGAATTATCCGGTAAGCGCCATTCCCGACAGTTTAATGACGGATGCACAGGCGGTAGTGCGTAATTCTTCAGAAGTTTTCATACAGCAGGATGAACGAAACGGTTCGTACAAAAAAACTTTTGTCATCACTATTCTCAGCGAAAAAGGGGATTCTTATTCCAATCTGTACATTGGAGAAGACGACTTTTTTGAACTGAAAGATTTTTCCGGCGAAGTGTATGACGCCTCAGGAAAAGTCATTAAGAAAATTGCCAAAAAAGATTTGATTACGACCGCTTATTCTACCGATTTGGCAACAAGCGCCAAGAAGACTTTATATCAATATCATGCGCCGGTTCATCCTTTTACGGTAAAATATGAATACGAAATGAGATTTAAGAACGGCATCCTGTATTATCCTGCTTTTGCGCCGATTCCGGGTTATGACGTTTCACTCGAACAAGCCTCCTGTACGCTGCAAATTCCGGCTAATCAAAAATTAAGATACAAAGCGCAGGGAACCGTTATTCAACCTGTCAAAAAGAATCCGGCTGTCGAAGCTTACACTTGGTCGTTGTCAGGACTAAAACCGATTGCCTACGAACGCTGGGCGCCTGTGGAGGAATTGTTTCCAATTGTTTATCTTTCACCCGATTCGTTCTGCATAGCTACTGCTTGTGGAAATATGACAACTTGGGAAACTTACGGACAATGGTGTGCAGAGCTGTTGAAAGGTCGAAACCAGTTGCCGCAAAAAAACATCGACAAAATTCATGAGTTAACGCAAAATGTCGATAATAAACTGGATAAAGTAAAAATCCTCTATGATTACCTCCAGAAAACAACCCGCTATGTCGGCATCCAATTGGGTATCGGCGGATGGCAGCCCATGAAGGCGGAAGAGGTAGCTAAAACCGGCTTCGGCGACTGCAAGGCGCTTTCCAACTACATGAAATCACTGTTGGACGCAGTAGAGATACCCTCGTATTATACGGTAATCAGTACAAACAAGAAACGCCTTTTCCCCGATTTTCCAAGCTTCGGTCAAGCCGATCACGTGATTTTAATGGTTCCCCTCGCAAGCGACACCGTGTTTCTGGAATGTACCTCTCAAGAAGCTCCTTTCGGATACATCAGCCGTCTGGCGAATCACGATGCCTTGGCGGTAAGCGAAAGCAAAGTTTTTTTCTGTACGCTTCCCGATTATCCGCCTCGCACAAATGAAGAAATAAATCGCCTCCAAATCAGTGTCGATTCAGCAGGAGTCGGACATTTAACCGTTCATTCCACTTTCAAAAACGAAGAATTTGAAGGATTGTATTTTTCCCTCAAAAATGCGGATGCAAAAGAGACAAACGATATTTTGGCAGGCTTGTTGCGTATTCACAAGCCCGCTATCAGCGGATTTCGTAAAGAAGAATTATTGGATGCGCCGCCTCGTTTGGACATCCGGTTTACAGTCGATTGTGAAGATTTTGCCACACAAACCGGTACACGGATGTTTATTCCCCTCAATCCATCAAAAACGGATGTAAAGAATTTATTAACCGGCTCTTCTCGAAAATACGATATAGTTATGGATGCTAATATATTTCAAAACGACACTGTCATTATTCGGATACCTGAAGGATACGCCATTGAAAATCAGCCGAAGCCGGTCGAAATCGAATCTCCTTACGGATATTTCAAATCAACCATTGCCGAAAAAGACAGACAACTAATCTATACCCAATCTCTTGAAATCAAGAAAGGAAGATTTCCGGCGGCAGAATTTGAAGAAATGAAGAAATTCTACTCGCGAGTCGAATCTTTGCAAAGCGGAAGAATCGGATTGAAAAAAGGCGGCTAATATTTCGCACTTTTGCATTATACATAGAGAAAAGAAAGAATGAAATCAAAAGAATAACTCAATAACAAAATGTTGGAAATCCCCGAATCAAAAGTAATGAGTCTGCAAATCGAAGAGGTTTTGGCAGGAAAACGAATCGCTAAAGTCAATACAGCTACAAGCCCTCACAAGTTTGCATGGTACAGCGGCGACCCTGCGGAATATGGGCATATCAGGATGAATTTTCAAATTCCTATTATCAGGGAAGCCTTCACAGCATTTCCCCACTGAGCGCCGATTTTGATGAATCTTTTTTCGAGAGAATCTTCCAAAGTGTGACCAAAGACATTTCCATGAAAGCTTTGCTTGCAACCGAGCAGCGCATTCCCGGATTGGGCAACGGCGTGTTGCAGGACATCCTGTTTAATAGCGGGATTCATCCCAAGCGAAAGAAATCTACGCTGTCGGATTTTGAAAAGGCAGAATTGTTCCACAGCCTGAAAACAACCCTCAACCGGATGACAGAGAAAGGCGGTCGGGATACTGAAAAAGATTTATTCGGACAAAACGGTCGATACAAAACGACTCTCTCGAAGAATACCGTGAATCAACCCTGTCCCAACTGCGGCGCTACGATTGTGAAAGAAGCCTACATGGGCGGCGCCGTCTATTATTGCCCCGTCTGTCAGAAGCTATAAGATTCAATCATCTGTCCGGATACAGCGCCTGCCACCATTCAGGCTGGTTTTTCAGCCAGCGGGCAAACCATGCGTAAATTGTTTTGTTCCAGTCGATGCGTTTTTGGTAAGTATAAATGGCATGATTTTCTCCGGCAACGGTGACAAATTCAACAGTTTTCCCCAAAATCCGCAAAGCATTGAACATTTGGATGCTTTCGCCAATCGGCACGTTGGTATCGGCTCCTCCATGCAGCAACAAAAGCGGAGTGTTGATTTTGTCGGCATGAAACAGCGGACTTTGTTCGGTATATAATCGCGGATTATTCCATGGGAAACTACCGGCGCTCGCCCCGCTGCTGTAAGCATATCCCCAATAACCTTCGCCCCAATAACTTGTAATATTACTGATGCCGGCATGGGAAACGGCGGCTGCAAAGATATTCGTCTTTGTTTGCAGGAATTGAGTCATAAATCCGCCGTAAGAAGCGCCGATGCAACCGACTTTCGTACTGTCCACAAAAGGGTGTTCGCGATAAAATTTTTGCGTTCCTGCAATAATCTCGTCGGCTGTTTTCTCTCCCCAGGCATTGACGTGTCGGGCGGCAAATTCCTGTCCAAATCCGGTAGTTCCCGAAGGTTGCAGGGTATAAACCACATAACCTTGCGCGGCATAAACCTGCAAAGGATAGGTCGATTCAAAAACACGGGCTGTCGGCGAAGTTCCACCGTAATAATACACAATCATGGGATATTTTTTATTCGAATCGAATCCGGGTGGAAGATAGTATCTGCCTTCAATCGTTGTCCCGTCTGAAGAAGTGAAATTCCAATCCGTCACTTTGCTTAAATCCAGTTCGCTTAACTGTTTTTGAAAGGGATCGTCTAATAAAACAGATTTTTCCGTTTTCAAATCATACTTGTACAAGCGATAGGCATTGTTGGTTCCTTCGCCCTGATAAAGAGCAATTGGCGCTTTGTCTGCCGTCTGGAAACGGCGAATCATATCCTCCGGCAAATTCAGTTTTTTGAAAGCCGCTGCATTTGCATCATATACATAAACCGCTGCACGGTCTTTATCTTCTACCGAAAAATAGATTTGCTTATCGTAAATCGACCAGTAGGCGTTGGTAACGCTCGGATTAAAATTTTTAGTAATCGGTTGAACAGCTTTTGTTTTCCTGTCAACAATAAAAGCCAGATTATTGTATGTATTGGATATTTGTCCGGAGTTGATATTCAATCCGACTCCGCCAAATGCTTCGCCGCTTCCAATAAGCAACAATTGTTTTGCATCGGGCGAATATCGTGCGCCGGACAGGAACGGATCCGAAAAAAGCGTATCGACAGCCAGGGTAAGTAAATCCAATTCATAAAATGTTTTCTTACTGAAAGGACGTTCGGTAATAGTCGTTTCACTGACCGACAGCAAAGCTTTCCGGCTATCGAGGCTGATGTCTTCAACGTTTGTATCTGTCCGTCCGAAAGTAATGCGCTGTTCGGTTTTTGTCGCCAAATCATATAAATAAACCGAATTTCTTCCGCGAAACTCGCCGGCGCGGTCGCTGGGCGATAGCGTCCGCTTCAAATCGCCTTTATCAGCCGGAATTTCTTCCTTGATTTGAATCAACAGAATTCGTCCATCGGGAGAAAACTGATAGGTATCGAATTTAATATCTTCCGCTATCCGTTTTTCTTCCAATGTAGCTGCATCCATTAAATACAAATCTTTGTCGGTCAAACCGGGGCGGGAATACGTTAATTGGTCTTTCCCCTGAATCCAGCGCGGACTCAAATCGGAAGCAAAACGATAAAGCGTTTTGTTGGAAGCCGTTTCCCGCAATTCCATAGCAGAGACAGTTTTTCCTCCCGGTAAAGTATTTGTAGCGCCTGCCAAAAAATAATTTCCACTCGGAGAAATAGCGCTTGAAGTCAATCGATTCCCTTCCAGAATATCATAAATAGTTACCCGCCGTAAGGCATTCGTGGAAACGGAAAGCTGAGCCAAAGAATCTTTTTTTGCCGAAGCAAGTGAAATCTTCATTTTCGATTCATTCAGATTTTTTACGCTTGCCAATCGTTTAATAACTACTTCATAGCGGCGAGGCTCTAAAGTTAGTTCGACCTGAATAGCATTCGATTTCGACAAACTGTCTTCTTTCGTCTCTTTTATTTTTTCCGATTTGTTATTAACAAAAATTTCCATCATATCCGTAGTGGTAACCGACAGCGTCGCTTTGCAATAGCGGTCGGCATCAATCGAAAACGAGAGCAATTGAACAGCTTTGTCGCGGTAGGGAATATTGTAATCATAAGGCGCAAAAGGCAAAATAAATACCCCTGCGGTATCGGACTTTAGAAAATCTTTACTTTGGGTAACGCTGTTAAAATCGACATTTGTTTTTAACAGGTCTTTGTGTTCAAAAGTCTTTTTATTAACATCCGTACTGTCGATCAGAACCGGCATATAAACCGGAATCAGTGGCGATGTTTTCACCTGTTCTATCCTGATTTCTTTCTGTGAAAATGAATTTAAACAGAACAGCACGCACAATGTTGAAAGGGCTAAACGAATCATAATCTAATTATTATTTATATACGTTATCTAAAGAATAGCTGTAAAAGTAGTCAAATAATTTGAATTAACCAATTTCAGCGCTTTATCAAATATTCCGAAAACGGCTGAACCGGAGCCTGACATACTTGCATAAATTGCGCCTTCGGCATACAGTTTTTGCTTCAGGTCGGCTATCTCAGGATGCAGCGCAAACACTCCTTTTTCAAAGTCGTTGATTAATTGATTTTTCCACTCGGTTACAGGCAAACGGATAATATCTTTTAAGGGGACAACCGGCGGTTGAGGCGTCACCTGCGCGTATGCTTCCTTAGTCGATACGGAAACGGGCGGTTTCACAAGGACGATAGAATAATTTTTGAGTGAAACGGAAACCGGTGAAAAAATGTTCCCGATTCCTTCGGCAAAAACAGGCTTATTTTGAATAAAAAACGGACAGTCGGCGCCAATCTGACCGGCATAAACTTCCATCTGCTCAACAGATAAATTCAAACCCGCAAAATTGTTAAGCAGCTTAATCATGAAAGCGGCGTCAGACGAACCGCCGCCCAAGCCGGCGCCCGGAGGTATTTGTTTTCTGAGATAAATAGCGACTTCCGGTAAATCAAAATCCTTTTTTAAAAGGGAAAGCGCTTTCATTACTAAATTATCTTCAGGGTTTCCATCCACTTGAATGCCTGTTTGAATGAAAGTAGTTTTTCCGTTGTCTGCCGGAACGATTTCAAGCGCATCGCACAAACTCACCGGATAGAAAACCGTTTCTATGTTGTGGTAACCGTCTGCTCGCTTGGATACAACCTGAAGTCCCAAGTTAATCTTTGCATTGGGGAAACAAATCATGCGTAATTTTTTATTTATATTTGAGACAAATGTACGATATTATGGGGAAATATAAAAACAACGATAACCTGATTTCCTCATTAAAACAATCTGTGAAAATGAGGAAATCAGGTTAATAGAATAAGGAATAAATAACAACTGCTAATTTAATTCCGCCAACGCTTTCTTCACCCGTTTCATGGCTTCAATCAGCTGATCGTCTGAGGCGGCATACGAGAAGCGGACACATTGAGGAGCGCCAAACGCTACGCCTCCTACAGATGCAACATGACCTTCTTCCAAGAGGTACATTGCCAATTCTGCGGCATCGGCTATTTTCTTTCCTTTGAACGATTTTCCGATATAAGCGCTGCAATCGGGGAACACATAAAATGCGCCGTTCGGACGGTTTACCTTCAATCCCGGAATATCAGTCAATAATTTCATCATCAAGTCGCGACGGCGTTGAAAAGCGGCGCACATTTCCTTTACGCAATCCTGTGGTCCGCGATAAGCGCCTTCGGCTGCTTTTTCTGCAATACTGCTGGCTGCCGAAGTATATTGTCCCTGCAATTTATTACAAGCCGATGCAATCCACTGCGGAGCGGCAATCCAGCCCAAACGCCAGCCGGTCATCGCATAAGCTTTGGAAACGCCGTTTACTATCACTACCTGTTTGCGGACAGACTCGAATTGAGCAATGCTTTCGTGTTTACCTATATAATTAATATGTTCGTATATTTCGTCGGAAATAATCGTAATGTTCGGGTGTTTTGCCAACACATCCGCCAAGCCTTTCAATTCTTCGCGTGAATAAACGCTGCCGGTCGGATTGGAAGGCGAGCAAAGGATAATCGCTTTCGTTTTCGGAGTAATAGCGGCTTCCAATTGCGCAGGCGTAATCTTGAAATCCTGATCGATTCCGGCGGTAACCACTACATTCTTTCCATCGGCTAATTTGACCATTTCAACATAGCTTACCCAATAAGGAGCAGGAATAATCACCTCATCGCCTTTTCCTATGATACACAGAAGTACGTTGCAAACCGATTGCTTGGCGCCATTGGAACATACGATTTGTTCTGCCGTATAATCCAGTCCGTTTTCTTTTTTCAGTTTATCTACAATTGCATTTCGCAGCGAAAGGTATCCCGTCACCGGAGGGTAAAATGAAAAATTTGCATCGATTGCCTTGTGAGCGGCTTCTTTAATAAAATCGGGAGTGAAAAAATCGGGTTCTCCCACACTCAAGTTGATTACATCAATTCCCTGAGCTTTCAACTCATTGCTTTTCTGCGACATCGCCAGAGTTTCCGACGGCGCCAGACTTTCTAAACGTTCTGATAACTGTGTCATATTATTTATATGTATAAAAATTTCAAGCGCAAAATTAATGAAAAAGTTTGAGAATGATTACAAAATTTAATTAATGCAGCTTTTTACCTTGAAAAATGTTGAGTAGTCATTTGCTTATATGGCGAAGCGCAGACCCGCAATCCCCCCATCTTTTTCATACAGCCGGACTGTTCTGCTTGAACAGCCGGACTGTTCTGTTAGAGGATCGAGCGATCCCGAAAACAGGATCGCTCGATCCCGAAGACGGAATCGTTCGATCCCGAAGACGGGACCGCTCGCTCCAAAAACAAAATGAACCGGCGCCTTGATTCATTCCTCAGGGCTTGTCGATT
>JGI20166J26741_11489251_pt1 | contig 12912 bp, 6 predicted proteins | sample TergutCu122P5_FD_26741 | JGI IMG/M metagenome (IMG submission 26741)
TGTAGAATTTTATTCTCTTTCAAACAGTTTTTATTTCATAATTTTATGTTATATAGAGCAGAAAAAATATCTGTTTTTGTGGAGGGATGCAATTTCAAGAATTAAATGCCCAAAAAACTCCGGCCGGCAAGGGACTTACTGGCATTTAAATGCCGTACGATAAAGGTTAAGGTGTGTCATCCCCGTTGTGTGTGTAACTAATGAGAGGGAGGAAAGTGTAGTCAATAGTTGATTGACTACACTTTCCTCCCTCTCATATGTTAACTCATGTTGAACAAATATATGTATGAATTACATCATATTGCATCTTGGCCAAATTTATAATTGCTACCTTCAGTTATGTTACATCAGGTTACATTGTTATGTTTCATAACTTTGCGACTGCTTTTCGCTTTTCAGCATATAAAGTGTGTTACATTATAATATGAAAACAAATGGAGGTGACAAGTCTAGAGCAAACAATACCTACATTTTTAAATACATTTTCAAAAAATATATTCTTGTATCATTGTTCAAGGTTGACTGAGGTACTTCATTATTCTATCCATACAGGTTTCAAGGGATATGACATCCAGTAACAATAAAATAAGCAAGATGACCTCCACTTGACCATTTTAATAAACCTAATCAAAACACGAATGAAATTAATCAGCTTCTACTACAATTTCGAGATTCAAGAAGAAGAGATTCTTCATTTCATATCAGCTGTACAAAGTCAAAACAACAAAACTAAAATATAAACAATTCATTTAAATATCTAATATCTCAATCCAGGTATGTACATGACTAAGCAGATCAACAGATAATAAAGATAATCACAAGTTACTAAAATATTGCAGTGTGTGAGTGTGACAAACTAAAAATTATTTCAAGAAAAACTCAAAGAATGCAAAGTCTCAAAATATGGTTTATCAAAATCACTGAATGTGGACAGCTTTGCAAGATGGGTATCTCTGACAATTATGAAGCTTAAACACTCTCATACTTTGTTCTTATGTGTCTTGCCAGCAAACAAGCAAGTACAACACCCAACAGCTGCAACAGAAAAAACAATGCAATATATTACATACCTAATGGACAGGTCGTAAAACAAGGGATTACACTTTATGTCAGGAATGCACAAATATCCGGTTATCTGGTCACCTAACAAACTAGATTTTGCACCATGGTGCCTAATATTTTCAGCATAATTATTGGAGTATTTCTCCCTAGCACCAGACAATAGTGAGGTTCACAGGTCACTACAGAACTGTGGGTCCTCAGTACGGAACTTGCTTCATGTCATCCTTCTGATGCATAAGTCTGGAGGTGGCTACTGAATTTTCTGAAAGCCCATGGAACCCTGTAATGTGTCCCTTGGGGGGATTACAAAAAAGAAGAAAAAAAGTAAGTCTAGTATTAATATATATAATATAAATAGTATTAATATATACAATACAATATAATATAATGTAATATAGAGTGTTTGACACCTTCTCCACTGCACAGGGTAGTGCTGTACAGAAGAATAACTGAATGATAAACTGAAAAACATGTGGTATTCATTAATGGTAGTATCGTAAGTGCCTGGAAGAAAAGACGAAAACCACGAAAAATATCTGTAAGGATTGCAAACATCTGTGCCAAGAACTGAAAACAAAGCATGCCACACACTCCACTCTTCTCATCCTTCTTGGTTTGATCGCCTCAATATTTGCAAAGGAGTCCCTATCATGGAGCTCCTCTGTATGCAATTTCCTCCTGCCTCCTGTTACCTCCTCCCTCTTCTAGTCCAAACATTTTCCTTAGTACTCTGTTCTTAAACACACACTGCCTGCAATCAACCCTCACTAAAATTATGGTCTTCTGTATTTTACTTTTACATATTTACACAGCAGCTCGAAAGACAAAAGTTTCTTAACTGAATGATAACAAGCGCTCCCCATATTTAATCTGCTCTTAATTACTTTTTAAATGCAATTTTTGTTTGTTACAAGGCTTTTGAACCATGTCACATTTTTAAATGGTTTATTTCTTAGTTATCTTTATGACGTGTCTCTGTCCTGCATGTTGTTGATGACATGATACACTTAGTTTTCCTAGAACTTACTTCTAGACCAACCTCCTTACTAGTGATTAATAAAGCTTCTTCTGTGTTTTTATGTACGGCATTATGTTTTTGCCCACCATATTAACATCAGCATACACCAGCACCTGATGGATCCCATTTAGTCCCATTATTGTGTTTCTTAGTAACATACAAATCTTTAAGGGCTGATGATTCTAAGATGGTACTTAAAGGCACAAAAACAAAATAATCACTTGCACCTCTAACTCATACCTATCAAATATATAATACGGCTTAAAAACATTTTCAGGGCAGCAATGTGGGGGGATACATTAAATTTACATTCAAGTCTAAACAACACAAAAATCAATTGTTCAACTAAATAAAATAATACAATGCTTCTTAAGAACATCATGTACTGAAAATGACTTTACCTGAATAAATGCAATCCCTACCCCAACACCTCCCAGCACTGCAGCATGATTCATCACAAATGTACCAAACTGTTCCAGACAGCCTTTAGGGTACTTGTTTGATGTGGTGTTACAAATTTCAGTACCAACTACAAAAGGAGACCGTGGGCAGCAGGACATTGGGAGTGAATCATTTTGGAAGACAACTTCCCAATCTGTGTAGTTATTGTTCCCACAACATTCCATCTGAAACATATGTATCAATGCTTGCTTACTGCATCCATACTCTCCAACCCAACATATATAAAATACCAATATTTAGGCACTTTTGCTTGGTTCCAAAAAGCACCTATTAGCTTCATGTACATCCGTTTGTCTGTCCACACATTATCAGTGCCGATCCCACTCAACCAACTTCAGTGAAATTTGATACTGGGGACTTACATGCAAATCTGTTAAGAAAACCCAAATTTGGTTAAAACTGGACTACAGTACTTGGCACTGTATGTGGAGATCTAAGTATGTTATCATTATTGACAGTGACATGAAATCACCATACAAGCAATGGTGTACAATATTAAATATTTTCATACTGTAACAATGGTTATACAAACACACCACAATGTAATATGTACATTGCCTATTGGTCAACTCAGCCTGTAAGAGAAATGAGTACCAGAGGTATCTCCTGAGGGTTAAAAGCAGCCCTCCATATACTCATGATTGTATTGCCACTCCTTCACCCATCTGTACACTCACCTGTTGGTCCACTTTCGCATTCACTCTTACAGTGATTTGTCCACTCGCTCTACCACTCATTCACTCCCTTATTTATCATTTACACATTTAAGCATTCCCTCAACTCCTTCTTCACACCACCCCTCCACATTTTACTGTATGTCGTGTCCTCACTCTTTCCTGCGACAAGTCATTCTCTTGCTCTCTCTAACTGTTCCTCATTTTCTGCTTTAATCCCCACTCATTCATTCTTTTACCCTTACTGAGCAGAAATATGTTGCTTATAATGAACACTTACATTTCAGTCAACTTCCAGCAACACTATAATGTGGCCACAATTATACGTATGTTTCTATTGACTTTGTTGCCTGGAGTGCAAACTAAACTTCCTGTGTCTTTACAATGCTCTCATAATCATGCACGTTTACATTTCAATCAACTTACGTTTGTCTGCATCGTATACCACAATTTCTGTGTCTCTGTACTAGTGGTATAAGTATGCATGCTTTCATTCAGCCTGTGACTGAGAAAGACACGTGCACGGTCCCTCAGCACATAGCCAGCAATTCCTCCAGACAGTTCCAAGATGAAAACCAGCAGCAACAAAATGGAGAACTGTAGCAAAACCACAAATCTAAATTAATACCAATGCTGGCAAGTGAGATAAAAACTTTTACAGATTTCATTTTCAGTGACAGTAAGAGTTAACTGATTCACAGAAGCATGAACTAGCTGAATCCAGTCTATACCCCCACTTTGTAGTCTTGAAAGAAACATTTTCATATTACCTTCCCAAATCCATTTAAGTACCCTGACTGCTGTCTTCCCATAAGGTTTTTAGACCAAAATATTGTGACCATTCACATTTCCCATATGAAAGCTATACATCCCTCTCTCTTTTTATTATACTATTAATATTTGGAGAACAAAAACAAATACTTTCAGTACACGTAAAATGAAAGAACCTCTGAAGGAAACAAATCACAGAAAATTTGACTGAACAGTTCTAAATACTGACGCTTCTTCTACATACCATACATTATATGACGCTAAAAAGAAAGCCAGAAAGGACTTCAGAGAAAGAACTGTAAAAGGTTATAAACACACCAATGACATAAGCATATAATATTTTCTCCCAACAGTACGTATGCAGCTTCTGCATACAAACCTCACACACAGAAGAATAATACCACATTACTTGTAGGACTAAGGAAGGGAAACTTGAAAGCTGTAACCAAACCAAGGATAAAAAGGTGTATTCCACACTGGCATGTACATATTTTTTGAACAGTTCTTTATTTCTGGTTGGAATACACTACTAACATTCATGTAATGTGCCTTGAATAAATGTCATGCATGGAACTTTTAATGAAACTTTTAATATGGTGTCAATAAAATTTACTGATTTACTAATTACCAGTACCAATTATTAATTCTTTTTTGCTTCCAGATCACAACTGCATGCTTTTTCTGATATGAATGAGAAAAATGTATGGTAACAAGTCTAATTTATTTTTTCAGATAAAATGCAGCATTAAATCCACTACTACAAAATTAATGAAACTACATTCAGCCAGAAATTACTTTTCCTTATATTAAGTTACAAGGTGGTTCAAATATGACCCGGACTGATTGCGGCTTGTTTACACACAAATCAGTCCCGGTCATATCTGAACCACCTTGTAATTATCTAGCACAGTGCGGAATGTTTCAAGTTTAAAAATGATCATGCAGAATCTCTACGCTTAAATAATCTTGGATGATGAGCAAAAAATAAAAATATTGGAATCTTATGGTAAAAAATGCTTATACTCAAGACACAAAATCATTAATTTCCACAGCACTGATGTGTAGCAGAATAATGATCTGAAATGATTCCACGTGCAAATGGGTGATGCTGTCAGCCCATGGTTTATATATTGCACAGTGTGCCAAAAAATAAAAGTGATCTCTGCCCCCCTCCCCCTATTTCAGTTTCTAAACAAGTCATCCAAACTTTGTGAAATTTTGTATTAACATTACAGCACAGCAAGCCACCCCAATCTGTACCAGCGTGGTTAAGATGCAGAAGTCTGAAACAGAAGCAACGCTAGTACCACGTAATTTACAATCTTGAAGCAATGTGTGGTAAGAAGCCTGAAAAACATGTAAGTCTGCTGAAGGTAATCATTCTGTAAGATGTAAAGAAACACCATGGAACCTGCTGAAAAGCTTCTGTTTAACTGTTGGTTGGAACCACTGGCACTAGGTATGTCAAATCTGGTGTGGAGATAAAACATAAACATACCAACATATTTAGGTATGCAATATTGTTCAGTGAACAAAGACAAATATAGAAATGATGCAAAACTTAAATGTTATTAAAAAGAGTCCCTTCTTTAGGAAAAGGGTTGGGGGGGGGGATTTATAAAACAACGGTAAAAATAGAGAGCTGATCGAATTTGAACTACACTTGTACAAGTCGTGCAGCACAACTTTATGAAAATAATACTCATAACCGTTCTTCTCTCTCTAGCATCAACATATTCCAAAACCAGTAATTAGTTCCAGCTGTGATACCTACCTACTAAAATATCATTCAAATTGCATGTAACATTCTTTCACTAGATTTGCTTCAGTCACTAGAACACAGTTTGTTCTGAGGTACAGATATTTCCAAACTTCTCGGGCCACAAAGCATTTACAGCATTGTAATAAAATCACAGAATTAGAGTCATGTACACTATGTTGCCAAGGGCCCACCTACGTTCTGGCCTTCATTTAGTGAATACAATGATAAATAACCGTTGACCTAGAATAGAATAGTATTTGGGTTTGAGCCCTTCTGGGCCCAATGCACCTGGGCCTTAAGACAGGCCCTTTGTGCCCCATGTTCTGTACTAAGTTAGAAGAGCCCTGTTCCTTTAGCAAAGTTCCAGATGGCCCCCACCCCTAGCATCCTGATGTCCTCTGGGTCCAAAAAGAAGGAATCCAGATACCTACGCCTGAGTGAGGCTAAGGCCTCACACTCACCTAAAATATGTACCGAGGTTTCCTCCTCAGTGCCACACTTCCTACAAGTGGGGTTATTACTTAGCCCCATTACACATAAATGTCTTCTCAAGGTGTTATGTCTAGTGAGCAGACCAATAACAACCCTGGATTGTGTCCTATTGAAGGACAATAATCGGGCCCCTGTAGCCAGATTAGGGCCAGAGATTAATTCTTGAGCCTGCCTCTGTGGACCACGGGGACTACGCCACAATGCCAGATGCTGTCTCGGCATCCAGCGTTTCATCTTTCTTCTTATGTTCTGCCTAGAGACCCCCAAAAAAGGCTCAGGCCCAATAAACCGCTGACCAGAACCGCTCCTTGCGAGCTTGTCAGCGATTTTATTTCCTCTCACTCCAGCATGACCAGGGACCCAGTATAGCTTCACAGCATGCTGGGTAGAGATATCATTCAACACCTGCTGGCATTGTCGCACCAAAGACGACGACGTTTTGACAGCCTGAAGTGCTTTCAGAGCCGCCTGACTATCAGAGCAAATACTGATGTATTTCTCTGGCCGATTCTGAGTTTCAATTTCATGAACACATGCTAATATCACTTATACCTCAGCCTGAAAGACTGTGGCATCTTTACCTAGAGGGATACTGAGCCTTCTGTTCTCCAGATTGCCCATAGACCCCTGCCCTGGACCCATCCGTAAACCAGACGAGCCCTTTAACCATAGGAGTCCCGGGGCCTGACCGTCGACTTAGTGATACAGTACTACAGACAGGACAACTGTTGTCTGTTTAACTACTGTTTCATCTATCACCCACATCTGAATGTTCTGTGGAACTGCATGCAAGAACAGTTTGTCTGAATCCGAGTTCCTCATGTGGATCAGGCTCTGAGTTTAGTTTTAAATCCATCAAATAAGACTGGTACAGATATTAAACTGTAACAAAATACCAAATTCATTAAGAGTACTTAATAAAATGTAAGAATTCTTTCAAACCCTTTAATGCAAGATCTGTTTAGTGAGAATAAATAAAAACAGGGAGATCTTTAACCAGAGAACCTTGTGGTTTATGGTAAGTCATTGAAATGTATTAACCACACCTTTATATTTTATGAATACTTACTGTCAAAATCATACAGTGGTTCTCCTTCACTGCTCCACAACACCCAAAGAAAGATACAATGAACACAATGGCACCAACAGCAATGAGCAATGCTGGTGCTGAGAAGAATCTGTCATCCAGGAAGGAACTATAGTTTTCATATAACCCCTGAATTACTGCTCCAACGATGAGAAGTACAATACCTGTGACCTGCAACAAAATTATAATGATTTATGAGAAAGACAACTTTAACAGCTTCAAAATTTTTACTCTCTGTCTAGTATGATCACAATGCTTAAATTAAAACCTGGTGGGCAATACATGACATAAATGGAAAAAAATGCATACAGAACTGACATATAAACAGGTATGAATTTAGGCATTCAAAATCAAGAACCAGATGGAACATATGGGCCCCTCTCTTACTAACATATATGAATTTCGCATTTCAGCTACCCAGGTCAAAAATAAAAAAAATTATATATATATATACACACACACACACACACACATATACACATACATACTTTTTTGTTACCAATACAATCCATGGTATGTTCTAGAGCCTTGTAATATGACAGATCAAGCATAAATAAAATTTAATCATTATAATGGAAAAATACAGCATGTCAGGGTTGATGAAGAACCTGCTTACAGAGTGATCATCCTTGCTGCATACCAATCAATGAAGCTGTCCATTCCAAAGAATGTGGTAATGCTCAGCCCTCATTCAAAAAAATCCTCTGCACTACAGTTACATTACTGGAAGCACAAACATTTTTCAGAAGCTCACCTGACACTCCAACTATGCTGACTACAAATAAATGAACAGAAGTGAACTACATGAACATGCAAACAAATTCTTGTTCTGAATTTGGTGCATTCTGTCACTTTGTGGTAGAAAGCCACCTCATGAGCTAATTTGCCCTCTGTAGACAAAACCATCAGTGTGTTCCTTACTGTCGCCATAGAATGTGAGGTCTCTTATCAACAAAGTTCAATTTTGAGAGAAAAAAAAATCTGTTGCGCAGTTACTCACAGGATCAACAAGGCAAGTGATGTACAAACTTCCAAAAACATCTGTTACAAAAATTTTAAGTCTGTACCCTGACAATGAATCTCTTGAAGTCAGTGCTTTCTACAAGATACGATGATAGCAGCCATTCACATGTCACTGACAGCCCTGCAATCATGGTGATGTACGAGGGTAGATCAAATATAAACCAACCTCAGCTTTCAATTTTTTATTGAAACGTAATTTTACAAAATAAAAATATTCTCACGTTTCTACATAGTTTCCACCATTCTCTATGCATTTTTGTTAGCGGATTGGGAGTTTTTTTATTCCAGTGTCGTAGAATGAAGGACGCATCTGTAGCCATTTGCGCACGAAATTCTTGACCTGTTCATCATCGTCAAAACGCTGCCCCCCTAGTGCCTCCTTAAGGAATTCAAACATGTGGTAGTTGCAGGGGAAGAGGTCCGGGCTGTACAGTGGGTGTTCTAGGGCAGTCCAGTCCAGAAATTTGAACGAGCAGTTTTCTGTTGATCACTCAACGGCCTGGGTACCCATCGGGCCGAAATTTTTCGAAACGGCATCTCGTTTTTGATGATGGACTGCACGCTCCCATAGCTGATACACGTACCAAGCTCCTGACAAATTTCAACCACAGTAAGCCGACGATCGCCTTCAATCAGGTCACGAACCGCTGTGATATCCTCTGGGGTGATGCTTGTCCTTGGGCGTCGTTGATGACTTGTATTTTGCATGGCATCTCTTCCTCCACGAAACTCTTTATGCCAGAATTTCACTTGTGTCTTCGATAGTGTTGATTCCCCGTATTGTGCACGTAATCTACGCCAAATTTCATTGGACCCAACATTTTCGTTGGTTAGGAACTTTATTACAACATGTTGCGCAATAGTAATTGGCACCTCTCCCTCGCTCATCTTGAATTCAACTAACTGAGGAGGAGGGAGAGTCTTACGACGAGGTGAGGAGGGTCCCTACTCACCACCACACCATCGCACAAGGTCATTTACCCAATTGTGCTCATTCGCTGGTGGCAACTGACAGAGGTTGGTTTATATCTGATCTACCTACGTACTCTCAATAGTTTCAAATTTTCTCGCTGATAATGGTCCACATAAAATCCTCTTATATCTATGGAGTGTTTACAAGATGCCTTTAATGTTGGAGCTGGTGAACAATTAGCACTTGAAGAACATACCCAATTCTTTTGACAATGTTATCTAAACATGACCTAAGATTAATTCTGATTGCCTCTGCATTGAAATAAACATGAAAACATACTGGCACTTGATGCAGTACAATGCTACACGTCACACAACTAACGATTCCATACATGTATTTGTTGATGCATTTATGGACTGATTAAGTCAAGGATTGTACCCCCTCCCCCACCCCAAACACTGATCAAACCCTTGTGCTTCTTCTTCATTCTGCACACCAAAATACAAGGTACACATATCCACATTCACTATAGGAATTGCAACAAACTATTCAACAGGAAAGTTCTGTTATTCCAAAGCAACACTTTACCATGTTTATAGAAACTCTTTTTTCCAAGATGCAAGACCTGCAAGGAAATGGGACAGCACACTACTTTAAATAAGGTAGGTGTGCTTGAATTGGACCAGAATGCATCATAACAGCATTCCAAGTTGATAACAAATATCTGAAGTTTTCCAGCTAATAAAACTGCAGAAAATTAATGTTTTAAACAAAATTTCTCCTTACTATTCCAGCTGCTAGCATTATTCAATTTCAGCATTATAGATGGGTTAACACTGTAAAAGGGAAAATGGGCAGTGAATAATCTGCTTCTTCACTGCACTCTCCAGAAAGCTTGCCTGAACACCATACAGGGCCCAAAATTATTATATAACAGACCTTGTATAAAAACACGAAGGAAACAACCGGGAGAGAATAAGGAACAAAATTATTAAGTCACAAAATATTTGGCATGGGTACTTTAAAAATGGAGTCGTAACACTGAGGCACTTTTTACCACAAAACTACACGGAAAATGCCCATAGACAGGACTGAAGACAATGATGAGGATGTGAGCAACAGGTCAGGTAACACGCCTCTTTGATGAACTAAGATATCACACACCTCACATACTGCGTTTGAAATGTCATTAATATGTTCATATTACGAAGCGGAATTAATCATATACAACTAATACATACGACATACACGTATAATAAAAGTAACATTAGGTTGTCAATAAAAAACAAAATTCTAGGCTCGTAACCTTCAGGAGTGTAACACAAAATTCATAGTGTGCATTGGCACAATAATGCGCCATACACCAAGTCTATCATATGACAGACTCGCCGATAACACTCACCACAAATACAAGGTTGAAAATAAAAATAAGATACTTTATACATGCTGAACCACCGCTTAAATTCATTCTCTAGCTTAAACACTCAGACTCCAAACGCCACCAAAACTTCCCACTACCACCACGACCACAATATTCGCCGTTAACTATATCACGGTGAGTCAAACGTTCCAAAATCTCAGATCATCCAGTAGCACAAAACAATCATGTGACCACGAATCACACACGTGATCGCTGTGTAGACACGTGGCAGGCTTCAACAGACCCGCAGCCAAGAAGCCATCCGTGGTGTACGTTACCGATCATGACTGTCATGTCTGCTAGCACAGATCATCTCTGCTAGTACCAGGCCGGAAGCGACCATCGGGTTACGTTGGTACTAACATGATCAATATGGCGGCAGGATCGGTAGGAGCTAGATGTTAATGTGAGTAGCAAGTCATTGTACTTTAACCTTCAACATCGCAGGGGTTGCTGCATTAGTTATAAAAATGTGAGTCGCCGCCCACCGTCTCGATTCCTTTTGTTGGATCAGGCATGTTATCCAATATGCCATACGCTTATTTTTCTTGTCAGTGGCACAAGCGATCAAGAACTGGCAAAAATATTGAATACCTATTCCTTAAATTGTTTATACTTAGACGGTAATTGTGGAATGAACATTTTTAAACGTATGTTATCTTTTCAAAACGTTTAAAATTGTTTATAAACTCTGTCAGGTTAAAAAGTGGGCAGGATTTTGTAATCCTCTTAAAGGATTAGGGCCACATAAAACCAAAACAATTACAGCTTGAGGCAAAAAATGATTAAATAATACGTCTTCATTAAATCTCCATGCCAGATGAAAGTATAACATTTGACTTGTTTTTTCACATACCCAACACATACATTGCCCTGTGAATTTTATAAGCCACAGAAAATGCATTTATTCTGTTACAACAGTATACATACAATTTCACTTATTAAAAAGTGGCTATTATGACAGTAATCTTTGGATTAAATGCAAAAACACAATTTACAATATAACAAAATTATTACAAAAAGGCCTAATCATAAACATTTGTAGACACAAATTATATATATATATGCACAACATTAAACTGTTGCATTTTGTAAAATGACCAAGGTAACTGAATTTACCTGCACATTCTCATTTTGAGGATGTCTGACTATGTCTCATTCACACAGACTATGCAGGCACAGAAGATGCTTAGAGACCTGGCAGGAAATAAATATATTGCAATTCACACAGCAACTTATGCACGGAATATCCGAACAATCCGAACAACAAACTGGCGGCAAATGGGACATTCACTGAGTTGCTTTCCACAGGCCATGCATGTTGCCAGGTGGCCACACTCCAAGATTACACATTCCACAGGTGCATCCATGCAGATTTTACAAAGCTGATCCATACTCATGGTGTCCAACCCTGTTTCCAGGAAAGAGACGCACATAAATATACATACCAATATAAAGTAAAGTAAAGATGTCCCGTGAGTGGCCAAGGTGTTCTTTACCCCAGCAGAAATCCCTGGTACTCACTCTCAGAGGCTGAGTCGACTTCAGGGCACATGGTTCTGTCGGGGGTACCATGGAAAAAATCCCCAGTGACACTACTGGGAATCGATCCTGGGACCGTCTGACTAGTAGCGCAGTGCCTTAACCATTACGCCACCCCAGGCCCCAAATATACCAATATAATGCTCATTAACCCACCTACAATCAGAATGGTGATCCCTGTGACTGAAGATCCTATATAAGTTAATAAATTTCCCATGCTTGTCCCTTTCTTCGTGTGTCACTTTATAATAGTCAGTGCCAAAACGGTGAATAATGACAAATTTACAAGGACATGGAAGACAGTGATCATTCCCTAATTTGAGGAACTGTATGCCTGGAGGGACTCAAGAAGAACATAAAAATCTCAGTCAGCTGATGACACAATGATCCAAATGTGGCAGCCTATAGCATTATTTCTACAGCAATCCATTCAGTCCTGCATCATATATTGGAAGTGTAATTACAGAAAATACAGGCCACATATTAACCCCTTCAGTGGTACGCCCGGAAAAGTCCCGGGGCTTTAAATCCTGCCTATGCTGTTCTATCCCGGAAGTTTTCCGTGCTGCATTCAGTGCTCACTACAGTCACGCCCGAAATATTCCCGGGCCCATATTATTCATGTTGAAGTGGTTCATATGTTGGATGAAAGATGACAGCACCTTTCCAATCAGCTTATAGCGACC
>JGI20166J26741_11489362_pt1 | contig 12912 bp, 7 predicted proteins | sample TergutCu122P5_FD_26741 | JGI IMG/M metagenome (IMG submission 26741)
CTAAATGCATGCACTGCAGAACAGATACTGCAACATTCGGCCAACAGCGGGTGCAAGGCTGCATTGCAGATGCTGCAACATTCGTCCTGTAAAGGTTAATGTTACTGATGTAGACCATCGGCCAAACGGCATAACATACTGCACTTACCGTAGGAATCATTTGTTCAATATGATTCTTCCAATGTGTGTGGTTATCAATTTGTAAACCAAGACATTTTGTACTGACTGTCTCCTCTATATACTTTTCTTTATAACCAATATGTAATGTAGACTGTGATGAATTCTTTGTTATGAATTTCATTATATTTGATTTTTCTAAATTTAGAACTAATTTATTAGCAGTCAAACATATAATTATGTAAGGAAAAACTTAATTTGTCTCTGAACAGAAATCTTTGAAACTTCTGCTTGAAATAATGACACTAGTATCATCAGCAATTAATATTAGTTCTGATACAGAATTTATTCTCGGGGGAAGGTTATTTATTTATATTGTGATTAGAAAATGAAGCTAATCCATCAACTATCATCTGGATTGAACATCAGTGTAACTGTCATGGTATATATGTTTTATATAGTCACTATTTTGCCTGACAACTGTCGATTACCACTGCATTTGGGTTGTTTTTGTTGCATTAAGATACTGCACTCAGCTGGTTGCCTACCTGTGCAGCAGAATAGCAGTGTAAAATGATAAATGATAGTTGTCAGACAAAATGAGGACCCTGTAAATGTTTAAAGTTGTCATGAGGAAACAGATACTAACATCATTATCTTCCAAATGTTCTGTTGGACTGCTACCACAGTACTTTTAATCTGTGCGTGCTGACAACACACGTGACTTACCAGTTGCTCTAGCAAAATGCCATTAGATGTTTGTGAAACCTAGTCTGTGTGTACTTGAAGGAAAACACGTGTGATTGTAGAATGAGAATTGTTTAAGTCTGTGTAGCAGAACAGACAGAACCAGTGCTTTCTAGAGCTGTGTGCTTATTGAAATAAATTGCAGTGTCTAGTGTCTTGTGATGTGGAGTGTTGTAATATGTGCATTCTGTTTTGAGTGGTACGGAGCATGTATTTTTGGTAAGATTTGAGGTTTTCAAGGCAGTGATTGTAATGGTGGCTGTCTTGTGAGATGGGACCTGTAATTTGGTGGATAGATACAATTGTCCCTTTGAAATATTGATATCTTTGTACCAGATTTCATTGCAGAATATCCCAGAATATAACAGTCCTTTGTGGCTGAGGGTTTATTGTTAGCACTGCAATTTGTGAGTATTGATGAGGTTTTTCTTGTATTTTATGCTGTAATGAAATCGTTATGTATATATGCTGTACATCAGATGTTACTTTTACATAAATATTTTACTGTTTGTGCTTATGTTCTGGGCCTGCAGCAGTGGATTGTTATAAAAGTTTAATACACTTGTTTATAATACAGAGTTCAAAGGAACGTGATGTTCGCAGCGACTTTTGGTCTTTCCACTTTAGATGATACCTGCCTGGAGATATTCATTGTAGATAAAATGTTCATTATTTTTTAATGTCTCAATTGGAAAATGTTTGTTTCATATTCTAGTTTCATCCAATTTACAATCCAAAGTATGTGAAGCTGTACCAGAATCGAAGGTTGGGCCCAGAACTTCCTCCACACATTTTTGCTGTTGCGGATGCAGCATATCATTATATGCTGAAGGAAAGGCGAAATCAGTGCATAGTTATCAGTGGCGAGAGTGGGAGTGGCAAGACAGAGAGCACCAACTTTCTCCTGCACCATCTTACTGCTCTTAGCCAGAAAGGAAGACATGGCAGTGGAGTGGAGCAGACAATATTGAGTGCGGGGCCAGTGCTTGAGGTAATGACTGCAGCTGGAGAGGCAATTATCTGCTAACTCAGGGAGCAACATTCTTCTTGAGTATCTAATAGTTCCTCTGCTAGTCAAGAAATTTCCCACATTTTATTGAACCAGCAGGTTCATTATTATGTTCACAAGATCCTGCCACTTGTTACTGACCTGAGCCAGATTAATCCACACTGTTCATGCCAGTCCTATTTTTTAGGGTCCATTTTAATACCATCATCCAATCTGTGCCAGAGTCCTCTGAGCAGACTTTTCCTGTTAGTTCTGCACCATAACGTGTGGTGTGTTTCACTTTAGGCCCATCCATGCCACATGCCCCACCCAGCTTATTACTGATATGATCACCCCAATAATATTTGGTCAGGAGTACAAATTGCAGTGAAGCCTCTCATTATGTGTTTTTCTCTGCTTTCTTATTACACCTTCCATGTTAGGCTCACATACCTTCCTCAGCACTCTGTTCTCCATTGTCCTCATCCTGTATTCTTTCCTAAATGTGAGAGACCTAGTTTCACACCCATATAAAACAACAGGCAAAATTGTAGTTGTGTGTATTTTAATCTTTATGTTTCTAGGTAGCAAACGAGAAGACAGAACATCTGGACTGAATAGTAGCATGCATTCCCTGAATTCAGTCTGTCGTAATTCCTTCAGGCATGTAGTTTTCATTTGTTGACATAATGTGCAAGTGTTTGAACTGTACCACATTTTCAGAGAATTTATTAGCCATCTTTATGTTGTGATTTGTCCTTCATTCTGTTCATGGGACATTATTACCCTTTGTTTTATTAAAATCATGTATGAATGAGGGGTGTTTAACACATGCTGGAGCTGTGAAATGAAAGTCGTTCACTGGTTATAGACTGGGCAATTGGTTTTGGATTCACAGGTGTGTCAGAAGTGTTTGCAGCACATTGTCTGGTATGACTTGGACAACTGTGGTTTTCTATATATAGGGCACTGGTGATTCTTTCCAGAAGTAATAAGAGTAGGTTCTGTCTGTTGTATATATGTGTGTGTGTGTGTTTATTTAGACACATGCACCACCAGGTGCTCCCCATACCAGAAAAGTGCAAATGCATGAAAATAACACAAGATAAGACAGAAAAGTGACTTCACCCAGTGATTATTATAAAAACTTGCAGTAGCGTAAACACTCAGATTGTGAAATTACTACATGGCCACGGAGATAGGATGGGGACTTTGATGATGTTTCTAGTGATGTACTAGAATGATTATACAATATCCAGGTTTTGGATGAACATAGTCTTGCAGCAGTAAAACAAGAGAATAACTGATACTTGCTTTGAATCTCAAAGGATTTTGTATGCACATGAAATCTTAACTTCTAACAGTTGTATTATACTCTGTGGAAAAACTTGGGGGTCCCAATGTTTGGGTTGTTTAAAATATATGGCACTGTACCTTTGTGTATTCTCTTTGTAATATTACATGAACTGCCAGAAGGTGGCCATTTATAGTGGCTGAAACATATCACTGTAGAGCATAGATCAAAATAAAAGAGAAACATTGTGTAGACTGTATAATTTTTTTGTGTCCACATTACCTCTAAAGTGCAACAGGGATGTACCAATTTAAAAAAAAAAATTCTGTATATATAATTTGTAGAACTTTACATTTGTGCTCACTGTACATTATTTCTGTCAAGCATGCAACCTTTAATGTTCCTACTTAAAATATCACAGAATTCACTTCATGTAGCCCTCACAGTAAAATAAGTGTCTAATAGATGTGCAAAGAATTGATGGATAATTTATAATTTATAGGACACTTTTTCATACCAAAATAAAATGATCATTTGTAGTCCCTCAGGTCTTTGTTACTTCGGTGTTATTGCTGTGGTTAAATTCAATTATAAATATGAAGAGTGTTCAATAAGTAAGGTTCCATAGATCATAAGAATGAATGAGAAGTCATTAAATTGTTGAATGTAAGTCATTTATTCTACTGTGTATCATTGTTTGTCAACATAATCCCCAGGCACATTAACCCTTTAATGCTGAATTAAATCCCTCCCCACAACGTCAGCCTGCCGAGATTTCTAACTGGGGATTTTTAATCTTTAATGCGCACTCTTAGTAAAAAAAAGGCACATCTCTTAGGTTTTTTCTTCAAATTTAAGGAAATAGAACTTTGCGCTCTGTTTCTGAATTGGTTAATTTGGGAAAAAATATTCACCTATTTTTTAACAAATGTAGGCTTGTGAATTGCATGCATTATATAAAATGTGGTGTAATTAGTTCATTACTCACAGAATTCTGGTTGCTGCAGAAGGTCTGTGGCACCTTGGATCACTGTTTTATCATGACACAGTATTCACAATGAGGATGACTTACAAATTTACTGTTGTGTGATATTCCGTGAAACAAGGCACCACACGCAGGCCGTCACATCTGGCGCACTTATACACTGTACCCTTTCTCTGGACGTGAGATGAACACAGATGGCAGCAGAGTTTGGTGGATGATTTCGCTGGCCACGTTGGTTATGGCGACTCCCGAGTCACACAACATTTGTTGCGGCTGCACTTGGTCTTCCAACCAGTCTGGGGTGGGGTGATCTTGGCTTGTTCCAGCTTCTTCAATCAAATTCCTTGCCAGAAGAAGCCTGAAATCATGGTGGGTATATTTAGCCCCACATAAAGATAAAAGAATCCAGCTGTTGAGGGCTGTTAGATCGAGAAGGTGGGAAAACAGTTTTGTGGTCCACTTGATGATATGTCGACTCATTGAATAGATGTTGGCCATACGATCAGAATTCTCGATGTAATCCTTGTGCCGGTTGTACCATTCACGATGTGAGGTTTCACGGGGTGGTTGCTATCATCACAAATATTTCCTTCTGTTGATGGTGGGTCCATGTTCGTCAGCATGTAAACTTCTCGTCTGCCATTCCAAATGAATGCTGTCAGACCTCCCCTGGTCCTCACCCTTATGTCACCCCTTTTCAGTTTCAGTTTTTTTGGTCCAGAGTCACGTGGCATGTCTTTTCCTTTGGGCCGTCCTGGCCCACATGTATTGATTTTATGTCTCTCCAAGTCATTAAAAAGTTCTGGGGATGAAAAGAAATTGTCCATAAATATTTTGTGTCTTAAGCCTTCAACTCTGCAAGTCAAATGCCTAACAGTTGCATGTTTTGCAGTCATGTTGTCAGTGGCAGAGAGTGAGTCTTTACCCAAGTACACACTCATGTCATATGTATACCCTGATTCATCACATAGTTTGTAAATTTTGATGCCAAAACATTTTCTTTTTTTGGAATGTACTTCCAGAAGATAACCCTGCCCTTGAATTTTACAATTACTTCGTCCACTGCCAAATGCTCCAAGGGGTTATAGAATTTAACATAAGCCTCATTCAGTGTGTCAAAGACAGCCCTTAGTTTCCATAGTCAGTCATATTCTTCACCTTCATCAGGTCTCTGTGAATTGTTTGCAAAATGAAAAAAACTCAATATGTGTAAAAATCAGTCTCATATCATGCACTCACCTTAAAACACAGTGTGTAGCTAAGTCTTGACCAGTAGTCATTTAGCATGTCTTTCAGTTCCTGTCCCATCTGCAGAGCTAAGGCAATGAAAGTTCTCATGTCCAGCAATATAATGTCAGGCAGTCAGTGGCTAGGTCCAGCTTGTCCATCTAAGTGTTGTTGGTAGTATATGTTCATCTGTTCCACCAGCAGATGAAAAATTTCTGCGTTAAACAACATCAACACAGACAGTGGCGAGCCGTCTTTGTTGATGTGTGGATCGTCACTTTTCTTCACACCTTTTACTGGACCGACAAAAGGATGAATATATGTTCCTTCCTTGAGGTGGTCCCCAGGTTGGTAATCTGCAACTTGCTGCAGCCTGTGGTCCATCTTCTGCTGAGGTTTGTTGTTGTTGCTGTTGTTGTCATTGTTGCTGCCGCTGCCGCTGCTGTTCTTGTAGTTGTTGTTGTTGTTGTTCCTCTTCTTCCTCAAATTCATCTTCAGTATCACTAGTCTCAGCACCCAATTATGAGTCAGTGTCAGCAACCAGAATTTCACTGGTGGCTTCCTCCTGGAGTTTGATTTTTTTTGCGGCCTTTTCTGAATGCCTACATTGGTTTGCCTTATTTAGACTCCTCTCTACGACTGGTCACATTTGCAGAAACCTAATGCCACGAAGATACGAGCTTCTGCAGTGAGAGCAAAACAGATCGAAAGATACGATGTGACTACTTTTTTTTTTTCAAGTGAGACATCCCCGTTATGTTGAATATAAGCTAAGATATAATATGAAATATGTATAATACACTCAGACACAACTTTGTATCTTATTAAATTATATTAGATTATAATTCCAGCGACATGTTTCGGCCCTATTTGTAGGGCCATCTTCAGGCTGAACTTTAGAGAGGTGGAGTGTACAGTTGATGATGCTTTCAATTTATGAGATCTCATATTACAAGAAATGGTTAAAATAATTGAATATATTATATAAGGAACTTGAGATTAAAATTTTAAATGTGGTACTTTATACAATAGATTTTAAAACCATATAAAATATAATTGACGAGGTGGTTGTGGGGGTATACAGTAATTGGGATTCTCTTTTACTCTAATTTGGTGGTGAAGTTTTTCTTGGAAGACGAAGTATCTTCTGTATGACCTATATAGATTTGCTGTTGTAGTGGCATTCAGTTAGAAGTAGTTGCAGTTATGTGTGTCTGTGCCTGTATAATATATATCATATATAAGGTTAATAAATTGATCAACAAGGTTATTTCATTTTTTTGTTTTTATAAGAAAACTATGGTACTTACATTAATGTTCTTGTAGCAAGAGAAAGTTAATGAGCTGTATTTATACATAATATCACTTTTGTGTCTAGTTTAGGTAAAATTCCTCTTGTAGGTTATAATGTATGCCTGGGGTTGTAAGTATTCTGATGGTGGTGGGGAGCACCTGTTTGGAAGATGTTCTATGTTAATGAATTTGCCTACATAAGTTTTTTAATATGAAGAATGTGAAGTTTCATACTTACATATCAGAATATTGCTTGGCCAGTGTGTATTATTGTAGTATGGATGATCATGCTGAGGTATTTATTCTAGTAATTTCCACATTAATAAACTGTTTCACTTGATATTTGTATAGGAGTAATGATGTAAATCTCTTGTGATACAGTCAGGTTGAGTGTGATTGTGTGTACTGGAATGCCTGTCGATCTCTTCTTGTGCACTGTGCTGTGTAAACTGGTGGTGTATTGATCGGTTCAAGGCTTGGCGGAGGGAGGAGGGATTAGAGACTATTATATATATATGTATATATATATTTTATATCATATTTTAGGTGTGACTACTGTATAAAATTCCGGCTATTTGAGGGTGCCCAAGACGTAATTAGTAGATTTATGGCTGTGTTTTGCATGTTACTGCCCAGTAACCCTTAAGAGTACTCCAGCACTACAAGAGGCATGTCAGTGGGCCCTTCTGTAGCTGTAAACATCGATGTTTGTGGATATCTCTGATTTTTTAACATTAGTTTTGTCTGAACTATATGGGTGCATTACGCCACTGAAAACCTTTCTGGTCAACAATTAGTGTTCATTTCGTAGGCCAGTGTTGATATTTCAACCCACAGTGGACTGCAGTGAAAGCGATAAACAAAGCGGGCTGTGTCTGGAACCATATTCATCATTTGGGACAAGTGCGCAGTTGCTACGTGTTGACATATTAATCAAGGTTGTTGCAGGGGTCTAAACCCCTGCTTACTGATGAGGGATGATGTGGGGTCCATTCTGGCTCCACAAAAAAGCTTGACCTTCAAGAGTCCTGCCGCACAGCGAACCTCCGCAGTATATCGGATAGGAGTGAACAGAATTCCTCCAAATTTCGATACACTGTGTGCGACTTCTTTATGGGTTGTTTGGCAAGTTTAAAGGGCTCATTGCGCGACGCTTTTATGGGTCGTTTGGCAGCAGGAGTTTAATGAATTTGTCCCATCTTGGCACATACCACAGTACTGCAGAAGTGGAAGTGTTTGTTCATGAGTAGATGTGAATCCAAGAGTCTGCTTTCTGCCAGGATTGAGTTTTTTAACTCCTGCAAAGATGAGAGAAGTGCAGTATTGTGCATTGGGATTATGTTGAAAAATAATGACATTTCTTTGGAACAAATGAGCTGCATTTGACTTTTTAACGACTAATTTAATTTTTATGACCTAAGGAACCTTAGGTACACATCATCACCCATCAGTATGACAGTTACAGTTCCTTGTGTGATGTATAATTAAATTTTCAGTGTCATAGTGTCTGAAACCCTTCTCTACACTTCCAGTTAATGCACACTAGGTCACAAGGTAATATTGAAATCTGGAGAGACATTATGGGTTTGATGTATTCATAGCCTTAGGGATATACTGTACTACTAGACTTCAACACCTCTGTACCAAACAGTGTATATATATATATATATATATATACACACGCGCGTGTGTGTGTGTGTGTGTGCGTGCGTGTGTGTGTGTGTGTGTGTGTGTGTGTGTTACTAAAAATGCTGAACAATATGTAATTTTATTGACAGCTCTGTTTTGCAGCCTCCATGTAAATTCTGGTCTGCAGAGCACTACAGGCATTCAAGTCTGGCACCAAATGGTTAAATAGAACTATGAAATTTACTCTGATATTAGTTATGGACATTATTAGTCATATGACAGAGTCAGTTGAACAGAAGTTAACAAGTAATATAAATTTGAGTGAGTGATATTTTCTCCGTGTTTATTGGCCAACTTGGCTTGGTTTTTCAGATCTTACTCTGTAACATGGGCTGCGTTGTGGGAAGGATTGTAATTGATGTGTATATGTATTTGTGTGGTTTGTTTTCCAGGCTTTTGGAAATGCAAAAACTGCACATAACAATAATTCAAGTAGGTTTGGGAAGTTCATTCAGGTGAACTACAAGGAGAATGGCATGGTTCATGGGTAAGTTTGTAGAGAATTTTGTTATTTTGAACACATCACTGTTTTGTGTAGGGCTCATGTTCTTTGTATCTGACATGTCACTGGACACTGTTATTTGAAACCATGAATGAAGTGTGAATCCTACAAGATAGGAGCTGGGATATCACAAGCAGTATAGTTATTTGGCTATGGACTAGATGGTCAAGGGTTTAATTTCCAGCAAAGGAGAGATTTATTTATTTTCCAAAGCTCCTGTTCAGTGGGTGCCAAGTTTAAAGCAGCTGGACCATGAGGCTGGACAGCTCACCTCCATGTAGTGCTGAGGTTAAGAATGGGTGGAGGTATACCTCACCTTCCCCTGTGTACCTTAATGGCTTGCACAGGGATATTGCCTGTCTAAATTATCTATGAATTTGACAGAATTGGGCTAACTGAAAATAGGACTGGCAGTCAGATGATGAAACAATCAGAAGCTATGAAATGAACACTTGTTGTGACAGTTTGAGGAATAGGAATTTTAAATACTGATTGAACTTATTTTAATGCATTTTTTTTTTGTGCATGTTGACAGTGCTGTGGTTCAGAAATACCTTCTTGAGAAATCACGCATATGCTCGCAGGGACGTAATGAACGAAACTACCATGTATTTTACTATTTACTGGCAGGAGCATCTGAAGTGGAGAAACACTTGCTGCATCTTCAGCAGATTGAAGACTACAACTACCTTAACAAGGTGTGTCACAAACTTGAATAGTGCCAAGATCAGTTAGACTGATACGTAAATTTGTTATTGTGCCAGTTGTTTTTTCATTTTTATCTGGTACTATGGCCCAGTTCAGGCCTCGACCTCCTTGACTGTGCTCCTCATTGGTTCTAGTTGTTCATCCCTAGGGTTTGTGTGCTGGTGCTATCATAGGCTGCTTTGTTAAAACTCTTTCATTGCTAGAAGTGGTTTATTTATGTCCTTCTGTTTGCTAGGCCCTCTGTGTTGGTTTTGTTCAGGTAACACAGTTTGAGGATTCTCAGTATGTTTGTTTTTGTAGAGATTGGTCATGGAGTCACTCCCCACCTCTGATCTGGAGGACTAGGGTACTTCTCTTTGTCTGGAAACTTACTAAGAATCTGACTGGCATGGGTGACCATACCAGCAGCTATGCTGTCACCAGCATAGGTTTTGAATTCACTGATGCCCTGTAGCAAGCAAAAATATGCCTTCAGCAAGGTGGAGATATTGTCAAGAAGATAATTGTTTGTTGCATATCCTAATAATATAAATGTATGTTTTATAGAGTGGTTGCTACGTCTTGGACAATGTGGATGAAAACTATGAGTTCTCTCGACTGAAGCAGTCAATGGAAATGGTTGGTTTCACTCCAGAGAAACAGCGGCGACTGTTTGCTGTTTTGTCAGCTGTTTTGCTTCTAGGAAATGTGGATTTTCAACCTCGCAAGTCTGCATATCACCATGATGAGGCAGTGGGAGTACGAAATGCTGAGATAGTCCTTCTCATCTCTGAATTACTACGAGTCAAGCAGGAGACACTTCTTCAAGCTCTAACAGCAAAGCGGGCCAGAGCATCTGGAGAGACACTTGTGATCAACTACAGGCTGCCTGAAGTGAGTAATTTAAGCTGTAACAATTTTTTTTTTTGGTGCCATTTGTATTGTCTCAGAATATTTTGTTTTTGAACAGTATGATGCAGAATAAGTTACACAATTACTGCTGAATTTCGGATTACTTCTTAGCAGTTCATATTTTACACTTTGTATTAATCAGTTGTACAAGTCAGTAGGAAACTGTTAGACTCTGTGCAGTACAGTCCTTCTTGAGAATCTAATAGTTTATCAGCTGCTCAGGCAATTCCCCATATTTCATGTGACCCAAGTTTCATTGCCATTTTTACAATAGCGCATCATTTGTCTTTGTTATGAGCCTGATTAATCCAGTTTGTGCCTTGATTTTCTGTTTTTAAGGCCAGTTGTATTATTATCCTCTCATCTTTGCCTAGGTTCTCCAAGTGGACTGGTTCCTTCTGGTTTCCCTGCCATCAAAACCCTGTATGCATTTTCCTTCATCCTCTTATGTGTCACATGCACTGTCTAGTTCATCCTCTATTTGGTTACCCTCATAGTATTTGGCCTGGAGTACAAATAGTGAGGCTACACATCACACAGTATTTTTCCACTCTTCTAATACTTCTTCCCTCTTAGGCCAAAATACGTTTCTCCAGCTCCCTTTTCGCAAACATATTTCAGTTTCATCTGCATCCTTCCCATAATGTTAAAGAGACCAAGTTTCACACCCATGTAACAGAAAAAGCAAAATTTTATAGAAAATGTGAAGGCCACATTGGATTAATTGGTAGCAAACATTACCTGAATTTAGTGTGCCTTTAATTTCATCATGCATACAATTTTGATTTTTGGTATCATTCCAAAATATTTAAGATTTGACACATTTTCAAATGATTTATTGTGTGTCTGTTTTGACCATTCTGTGTATGAGATGTTAACATATACAGAGCATATAATTGGCTTACCATGTATGCAAAGTTAGTAACTTTGTGGTGGAAGGCAAGTTGGCTATCAACAGTGCCACATACAAGAACAGGCCACAGTATAGTGGAAAAATATTGAATCACAGGTTCTTCCTAGACAAAAATAAAATAAAGTTACATTTTTTGTGTTTGCTGGATGGTTTATATTAAACAGGAACGTTAACAGCTAAAGCAACAGCTGTTGCTGGTACAAAAAGTCATATGCATTTTGTGACATTTCCTGTACATGACCTTCAAGTGCAAATGGTGTGTAAAACAACAGGTCCCATTTATCAGTCTACTCACAATGTCATTGAACATCTGTAAACTGTAGAAGTATTTGTCACAAAAACTTGATCATGTAACCTACCAGCTAGTTCAGTTTTCATTCCTGTGCCTCTACTTCTTGAGCAGTATTTCATTAAAATTATTGACATTTCATGCGTTCACCCTGCACTTGTATACTCCTAGGCAAGACTTCACTGAAAGTTTGTACCTGAATTTCAGGAGTTTGAACAGTTACACATTTCATCTACTGTTCTTTGCAGACAGAATTTAACATGACTTCCTTTGAAACATATTTCATGTTCTGTAGGCTATAGCTGCTCGTGATGCAATGGCAAAGTGTCTGTATGGAGCTCTGTTTGATTGGATTGTTCTACAAGTGAACCATGCCCTTCTCTCCAAGAAAGATACACTTCGAGACCATCAAGGAAATTCAATAGGAGTTCTTGATATCTTTGGTTTTGAGGATTTTGGCTTATGCAACAGGTAATTTAAACTTAACTGAAAGTGTACGTATTTGAACATATACCTGACAAGCAGTACTAACAGCATGTACACCATCAGTGCCACACATACAGGTTTCTTAGAATCTCCCATTCGTGTAGCTGACACACTTTGTTTGAGCAGTCATGGCTTGTGCTTTCATCAAAGAAACACCTACAGTATACACATTACTACCAATTAAAATCTCTTACAACAACATGTGCTGTATAAAATTTAAAATTTGAAAAAGATATATGTATGAATAAATTGTAAAATATAATTCCAGGAGAGTGCTCATGTATGCTGTGGTAATCACTAAAGAATCTTCAAGTCTTGCTACCTCTATGTTCATAAGTGTTAGTTTCAGTTAAAAGAATGCTTGCAAGAGATTGCTGTGGATATTTAAAAGTTTCTGGTATCTTACTGTTAGTAATATTCAGAGGGTGCATTGTGTTGCTGTTACTGATATCTTTCAGAATAGGAGTTGAGTCTTTATTATGGTAACATGTACATAGGCTCATGTTGTTTTACACTGTGTATTACTATAATTTACACCTTTTGTAGATCTCTGTACATCAGGAAAACTAGAAGGGCAGTAAAGTTTATATGTAATAATTACATAATATTTTTTACACTGGTTCTGTAGTGGATCCAAGATTTTTCCATTTACAAGGTGTACATGCTTGAAACTTTGTCTTTGTCATACTTGTCACATAAAAAATAAACTGGAAATGTGTCGTATATTAGAATGCTATTAAAATTTGTGTATGTGTTCCTGTATTTACAGACTCCATTAACTCT
>JGI20166J26741_11489473_pt1 | contig 12912 bp, 9 predicted proteins | sample TergutCu122P5_FD_26741 | JGI IMG/M metagenome (IMG submission 26741)
ACCGACATAGCTCAAGATCATATCAGCTTTTTGGACAATTTCGTCAATCTCTGCGTCTGTGCCGAAGTCTGAGTTGGCAAAAATAATGGAATTGCTTGTGAATACGATACAAATTACCAAAAAGAACGCTAAAAATCTGCCGTAAAATTTAAGTTTCACCTTAATCCCTCCTAATTTTAATTGTTTATTGGTTTTTACAAGTATTAAAAAAAGATACTATAAGCCATATCCTTGCAGATTCAAAACCGTAACACTATGTATCCGCCCCTCCGCTTACGGTTATAGTTACAGTTCCCTGCTATTAACTCACTAAGGCCCTCATAGGCTACACTCCCAATTTTTCATGAATTTATCTAACAAATCCATTGTTTAGTGTCTGTTATCTTTTGCTCATTTTCTCATACGCTTCATTATAATACATCACATTGTCTACAGGCGTATTTGACGGAATGTGGTTTCCGACCGCCATAAAAAAACCAGGATATTGTTTACCGATATCCATGCACCGTTTTACTTCGGCGTATATATCATCCCGGCTACCATTTAGCAGTACCCTTGTATCCGCGTTACCTACAAAGCAATGTGTCTTTCCATATTTCTCTGCGATATATTGCATATCCGTTAACGGCTCAAATACGAAACCATTTATTCCGCAGCCCGCCACATCGTCAATAAAGCGGGTATAATCGCCATCGGAAGTGTAAAGTATGATCTTTTTCGCCTCGATTAACGGTGCGAAGCATTTCCGATAATTAGGGAAGATAAACCTGCGATACCAGTCGGGATGCAAAAACGCCCCGGATGACCATACAATGTCATCGTGAACCATAACCACAGGCGAGTCACACTCCGCCAAAGCGTTAAAATACTGTAAAATCCATGAACTATAACGGTTGGTTACCTCTCCGAAGCCGTCAGGGTCAATTCCAGCTGCCGAAAGCAAAGTATCCCAACCAAAAATTTCAATCAGTCCGGACATGCAAGTGACATAAATTCCTGTCATGTTTACCAAATCCGGGTTGAGTGCGCAGGAATACTGATAATGACTGTTAAAATCCCCGACCAACTTGTGTTGATCCTTCTTACCATATAACGCCCACGGATCAAAACCCATTGAATCCTCCGGGTCGGCGTAAAGCTGCTCAATATGCGTGTCGAAATCCGTTCCACCCGAGGAATAAACGGCATGTCCCATTTTTGTACGCTTTTCACCAAAAATGCCGCCGCCAACCAGCACATTCCAATAAAGATCATAGTTCCACGCGCGAATAAACGCGGCGCTTGCCTTTATCTTGGTTTCATTTAGACTATCGGCTTTGATATCTACGCCCGTTACTTTCGACACCAGTTCCCAGTGCTCAGAGACGGAATACTCTGTCCGCGGCACTCGGTCAGGCATCTCCAAATTGATTGCCGCCCATCCGTCATGAAAAGACATACATTTCACTTCCATCTTATCGATTAACTTTCATATACAATATTAAGAAAAGCTAATTGCAAGACAGTTCGTATATTTCATCGGTAAGCTTTCAGGCAGCTTTACCGTAAGCACGCCAAAACTCTGCCCAAACTCCAGCTCCGCGCCGCCCATCAGCCGGACGCTTCTTACCTTTTCCTCCGGCGTCAGGTTCTTGATGACAGCCACGCCGTTTTCAGGTGCGCGCATCATAAAGGCATACAGAATATTTGTATTGCCATCATTCTTACATACAAAGCGGAAATCAGACGACGTCCAGTTTACCTGATCTTCTCTGAAACCTTCGATGATGACGCCCGAAGCGCCTTGTCCGAACATGTGCCACGGACGGGTCCCATAGACCGCTTCGCCGCATACCTCAAACCAAGAGGCAAGCTCCTTTAGCAAATACTGCGTTTCGTCGTCGATCGAGCCGTCCGGTAACTGCAAAATATTCAGGAGCATAGAACCATTCTTGGATATGATATCGATCAACATTTCGATTATATGCCCCGGCTGCTTAAATTTCTGACGCACATCGTAAAACCAATTGCCTATACAAGTATCGGTTTGCCATGGCTTTGGGTTGATTTCAGAAAGCTGGCTCATCTCAATATCCAGTATGCCGACATCGTGTATCTTGGGATTCTTATCTTTATTGGTATAAATGGCTCTGTTTTCACCATATCTTTTGATTGAGCTGTTATAAAGATAGGCTACCGCTTCAAGGCCTTCCTGATGATAGCGTGTATCCTCAGGCAACACAAACGGCAGTTCGCCATCAGAATACAGCAAATCGGGCGAATACAAATCGATAATTTCTTTCATGACGTTTAACCAATAGCTATGAAATTCCTTGTTTTCGGTATACCACCGGAAAGGCATATGAGGGTCGTCCGTCTTCACGTGTTCGTAATTATTATAGTAGAAATCCCTATACTCAGGATCGTTACCGTCATAGGGTACGCCCGCGTATGGTCCGCTGCGGTCAGCGCCTTTGTTTGTGTTGAACCATGAGAAGGAAGCGCCCAAATGCTCTGTCAGGCCAAAAGGCATTCCCATGTTATCGGCGGCCGATTTCCACATGCCGCATATGTCCTTCATCGGGCCGATTTGCGTGGAATTAAACCGGTTATATTTCGACGGAAAATTAAAAAAATGATCGTGATGCATAGCCTGGCCAACAAAATAGCGAGCGCCGGCCTTGTAGTAGAGCGACATTAACGCGTCCGGGTCGAAATGCTCGGCTTTCCAAAGTTTTACCAGATCCTTATAACCGAATTTGGATGGATGTCCGTAATGGCGGACGTGGTACAGGTATTGAGGGGTACCCTCAATGTACATGTTTCTCGCGTACCAATCGCCATACATGGGAACGCTCTGTGGACCCCAGTGGCTCCAAATGCCGAATTTCGCGTCCCGAAACCAGCTCGGGCATTCAACTTGGTACAACGATTCAAATGTTGGCTCGAATCTCTTATTGATTACTTTTTCCATATCTTTCTTATCTCCTACAATCGATTAATGTTTAGCGTAACAACAATTTCATCGTTGCCTCGGCAAGTGACGTAATACTTACCTTTTCAAATCCTTGAACCCCGGATAGAATGGTATCGTTCAACGGAGAAATCCACTTATCCGGCAGGTTTTTATATCCGAGAAGCATACCGATTACAGAACCGACCGTCGCTCCGTTACAATCAGTGTCAAATCCGCTCATGACAGCGATACCGATGGCTTTTTCCAAATCACAATCACTGTACATCAATGCGGCTGCCACTACCATCGCGTTGGAAATAGTATGACACCATTGATGGCCGTTGTTTTCGTTATATTTTTTATGTATATTATCTATCGCCATTTCCCAGCTAAGTGATTGTTTTTTCCATTCGACGACTTGCAAGATATCTTCCGCCAGACGGCAATTTGCGGGAATTTGCGCAAGTCCGCCAAGAATAATCTTTTCCATTACATGTTCTGTGTTTTTATTCATTCCAACAGCAACCGACAACATCGCCGCCACCCACATTTCACCGTAGATACCGTTTTTGATATGGCTGATGGAAGCGTCTCTAAAAGCGAGTTCAGCGCCAAGTTCCGGATTGACGGGGGTGATGTAGCCGAAGAAGTCCGCGCGTATCTGCGCGCCTATCCACTCGCGGAACGGATTACAATATGAGGCGCTGTTTGGCGGCGATATGAGGCTGACAAAATTTCTATAAGCTACTCTTTCAGCCGTACATAGGCTCAAAATCGGCAGATTAGCAAGCCAGCATACCGCTACATCTTCAGACGTAAAATCTTTTCCATACGATTGGAGTAATTTTATTCCCATGATCGTATAGTTCGTGTCATCATCCGAAGGCATACACTCAACATTATTTATCCATGTTATCCATGTTAAGCTTTTATCTATATCGTACTTTTTCAGCAATTCATCGGATATGTCGCTGGATGCATAGTAATTAATCGGATAGTTATCAGTATCACGCAGTAATCCATTAATTTTGCTTCTGTTCCAGCTCTCGAAGGGCTTGCCGAGCAGACAACCGACGCAGCGGGCGAACCATGCGCCTTTTAAACGATTGAACAATTCGTCTTTATCACTTAGGATGGAGCTATCCAGATAAATATCATATTTTGGGCGCAATGCTTTTATTAAATGTAAATCACTTGGTTCACCATAAGGATAATCTTTTTTGTATGGTAAAGACTGTATTTTTGCATAAAACTCACGCGCAAGTCTCTGCTTATCCTCGCAATTTTCCATTCCCAGAAGCGATTTATATTCTTCAATTAGCTCTTCGGGTATTTCTCGCCCTTCCTCGTCGGCTTGTTGTAATTCCGAATCAAGTCCATCGGTATATGCCAGCCATGCTTGTTTTGATAACATAGCAGTCTCCTTTCTCCTTTAAAGTCTATAGGTTGAAAGCTCTTACCATGAAAATTTATCAGCTTCTCCGAAAGCCTCTTGCCGCACTTGGCGGCAAGAGGCTTCTCGTAAGAGCTTAGTTCGCTTATTCACTACCAGCTTACATTATTGACGCGCACATACTCGTCAATCTGCCTTTGCATTTCTGCCATATACGCGGCCAAACCGGCGTCTTTAAGCTTTTGGTTGAACTCGTTAAAAGTATCTTCCCAACCTGCGCCCATATAGCCCTTTTGCAGAATGGGCTCATACACGCCGACCACCGCGCTGATTTGCGCCGACTCGGTTTGTACGAGTGTGTCGTCAAAAGCGAATCCGCTTAAGGGTCCAATATACGCGGTGCTTTCAAGGGCCTTTAGTTCTCTAAAATAATCCAGGCTTACGCCCTGAACGCCGTTTAAGCTGTGCGTGGCGGTGCCCAAGGTCCAGAAAGGTATGCCGTAGGCCCAGTCCGCCTGCGGATTGTCGCCTCCAAATAACGTGCCGGAGCCGTCGCCGTTGTTGGCCCAATGCTTGCCTTCGATGCCGTACATATAGGTTCTCCATATATCGGCACCGTTGTCGGAGTAAAGCAGGTTAAGGAATTGAACGGCTTCGGCAGGATACTTCGCGGTAGTGGGCACTACCATGCCGCCCCTGTCGATGCTGTAATCCAAATGAGGTTTAATGGCAGCCGCCACGCCTTCAAATCCCCATGTATTGGAGTATCTTTCTATCGAATCGTCCGTATATAAATTGCCGGCCATGAAGATGAATGAGTCTCTCCAACCGGTACCCTGGCTCCATGTATTGCCGCCGTCGAAGCTGGCGATATCGCGGCGGATATAGCCCTTTTGATACCATTCCGCGCTGTATTGGTAATCCAGTTTTGCCAGGTCCGAATTGGTTACAAAATGAGCGGTATATGTTGGGTCGCCGTACTCTACATAGGCTTTCCAGGCAATATTCGGATAAATGGTGTTCCATATGTTGCTGTTAATATTTCCTGGGGCAGCGCCTCCGGCAAGCATGTCATTGGCGGCCGCCGCAGCAAGATATTCATCAAATTTTTCGTAAACCCTTTTTCTGGATTCAACATCATACTTGTTCCATACATCATAATTGATGGCCTGCAAATCCTGGGCGAAGGTGGGGCTTACTAAATCGGCGATTTCCTTCGGGAAGAAATAACCCGTTCTTCCCGTTACCAATCCCTGCCATTCCGGAACATTATACAGCTGGCCGTTGATCGCTATCGCATCCAAATAAGTCTGAGAGAAGAACTTGGTAATATCTTTGCCGTATTCCGCCACATAACCGGTAATAGGCTGAACAGAACCCATGCTCACTTCACTTGTGAGATTCAGCATCCAACCCATCCAGGCAAGGTCGAAATGCTCTTGCGCCGCCATAGCCGTAGCCCATTGCTGGCCGTACGAGTCCCAATTGACCATTACAAAATCAACGGACAAATTGGGTAGGAACGCTTTAATTTTTTCGTTTACCGCGTTCCATACTTCGTCGGAATCTTTTTGTTTGCCGAAACCGGTGACCATTGCCCTGATTGTAACCGGACCGTCGGTAGGCGGGGCCGGTTCGTTGGTTGGGGCCGGGCTGGCGACAGTGGTTGGCGTCTCGGTGGCTTGATTGGCCTGTGTGCCGGTATCAGCGATGTTGTTGTCGCGATTGTCGCTGCGGCAGCTTGCCATGGCGGAGCACACAAGTACTGTCACCAACAGCATTGGCAGGATTTTCTTGAGATGCTTCATCAAATGTTCCTCCTTTTTAATTTGGCTAAGACATAAAACGCAGCCATTTTGGTTGTATGTAAAGGCTATGCCTTAACAACTTTATCATCCCTTTACCGCCCCAACGGTAAGGCCCTTAACCAGATATTTTTGAAATAAAGGGAACACGATAAGCATTGGCCCTGCCGCGATTACGCACACGGCATAGCGGACGGTCTCCAACGGGAGTTTATAGTTGGTTAATACCTGCGTATCTATCCCCGCAGGCGGCCTTGCCATTAAACCCTTGATAAACTCCTGCTCACTGATAATACGCTGCAACAAATACTGGAGCGTGTACAGGTCAGGGTTTCGGATATAGATGAGCGAAGTCATCCAGTCGTTCCATTTAGCTATCAGCATCATAAAACCGACTGTCGCGAAAACCGGCTTACTCAAAGGGACGGCGATCCTAAAAAAGCATGTTAATTCCCTAGCGCCGTCTATTTTGGCGGATTCAAACAAGGATTCAGGAATCTGTTTAAAAAACGTACGCACAAGTAAGGTATACCACGCGCCGCCGGCCAAGCCCGGCAGAATATAAACCCAATAGTTGTCTAAAAAACGGAATGTATTGGCATACACAACATAGGTAGGGATTAATCCGGCGTTAAAGAGCATGGTGAAAAAAACGATAAAGGTGACAATCCCCTTATAAGCGAAGTTAGAGCGGGAAAGGGGGTAGGCAACCATGCCCAAAACCAAACAGGACAGTACTGTTCCTAAAACAGCCTGGCTGGAAGTAACCAGGTAAGCGGTTACAATCTGCCTGGTGTTTGCAAAAGCCGTTTGATAAGCGATTAATGTAAAACCTCTGGGCAACAGGCTGTACCCATACGCCGTATTGGTTACGTAAGATTCATCGGACAAGGAGATGGAAACTACAAGCAGTAACGGCAGGATAAACGCAAGACTCACAAGTATAAAAAACAAATGAATAAATATCAAGTGACGGCTTCCTTTTTTATACAGATTCATCACACGCCTCCTTCTCGTTAAAACAGACTGTTGTCCGGGGAAATTTTTCTGACGACGCTATTGGTCAGGACAACCAATACAAGCCCCAATACCGATTGAACCATGCCTATGGCAGAAGTGGTGGTGAAGTTTGTGCCGCCGGCGCTAGTAATGCCGCGAAGGACATACGTGTCAATTACATCCACAGCAGGGTTCAATATGCCCACATTTCGCGGTATTGCATAGAACAGGCCCACATCGCTCTTGAAAATGCCGCCCATCGACATAATCGTAAGTATAATTATCAGCGGAACCAAGCCGGGCAAAGAAACATACAGTGTCTGCTTCCACCGGCTGGCGCCGTCTATCTTTGCCGCTTCGTACAAGGAGGTGTCAATACCCATCAGCGCCGCGTAGTATATGAGCACACCTAGGCCTAAGCCTTTCCACTGGTTTACAATGGTAAGTATAAAAGGCCATAACCCTCGTTTTACATAGACATCAAACCAACCTCCGCCAAAAAAGCCATTTACTTGGTGTAAAAGACCTAATACCGGGTTAAAAATAGCGTAAGTGATAAAACCTATAATAACCCAGGAAAGGAAGTTGGGTAAAAGCATGGAGGTTTGATAGAATTTCAGCGCCTTACGGTTGGACACTTCGAAAAGCAGCAGCGCAAAAATCACGCATACCACAAGGTTCACCGCAATAAACAGCACGCCGTAGCCGACTGTGTTGCGCACAATAATATATAAATCGGAGGATGTAAATAAAAATTCAAAATTCTTAAAGCCTATCCACGGGCTTCCAAATATCCCTAAGTTGTACCTGAAATCTTTAAAGGCCATCACCAAGCCGCCCATAGGCAAATAGGCAAACAGTATGTAACAGACTATCGCCGGGATACATAAAGCCAACAGCTCCCAGTTTTTCTTAAACACTCTCCACATACTGGGGTTTGCCTGCTTCATTTTTATCTGCTTCATAGACAACCTCCCTACAATAACAACGTTTCCACGATCATTATATCATAATAAAAAAGTAAAAATAGGTGAATATTTTGATATTTGGTGCGATTTTCTGACTAAATTCAAGTACGCGCTTCCATAAAAAGGAACCCATAGTTTGACACCTCCGAGAACAAAAAAAACGCCATACATCATTGCATATACGGCGTTTTGTCGCGTCAACCCAGTATTAGAATTCATTTTTCATATACCGTTTCCTGGGGAAACACAACCGTAACGGTCAACCCACAGCCTTTCTCCTTATACCCGATGATCACTCCGTATTTGTCCCCAAACAGCAGTTTAACGCGCTGGTTGATATTGCGGATACCTATATGCTTGTCGTCATACTGGTATTCCGTTTTTAGTTGGTTGTTCAGTTCTTGCCATGTTTTTTCGTCCATGCCCACGCCGTCGTCTTCTACCGACACCACTACCGCGCTGCCTATCAATGCGCACTTTATATAAATATTTCCATGATACCGCTTAGGCTTTAAGCCGTGGTTAAGAGCGTTTTCCACAAGGGGCTGCAGGGAAAGCTTCAGAATTTTGTGAGTGCGGATGCCGTCGCCTATGTCCCAATGGACCTTGAGCCTGTCGCGGTAACGGCATTCCAATATTTTGACATACAGCATGGTGTGCTCTATCTCTTCTTCCACATTAACCAGAAAACTGTCCCTTTGCAGGCTGCACCTTAACAGCTGCGCCAAAGTTGAAATCATAGTGGATACTTCGTTTGAGCCTCCCATTTTTTCAATCGCCATCCAACTGATGATATCCAATGTGTTATATAGAAAATGAGGATCAATTTGGGATTGCAAGGCTGCCATCTGCGCGTTGTTCAATTTATCGAGCCGTTCATCAAGCTCCATCTTTAAGATGCTGTTTTGCATCTGCGTCCTGCGTACCAATGAAGTGATGTGCTTGACCTCGTTGCCGTTGCGTTTGTCAAAAATATACTCTTCGTTGACAGGCGCCGGGTTTTCCAGCATATGTATGATGTTGTGCACAGGCTTGAACGAACGCAGCGTAAGTATAAAAGACACTGCCAAACCAAGCAGCAGGTAAAGCGCGGTCATCTGCAAAATAAAGCGATTGGTTTGCTCCATTTTGCTTTCGTAAACGGAAAGTGGGCTTAACAAAACATACCGCCAGTGGAATCTGTCGGAGCGCAGGCTGGAAACCATAACTTCCTGGCCGTCAATGGTAACCGGCTCTGAAAAACGTTCGGGATAGTCCATTAGAAAGTGCAGGTATTCAGGCGCATAATCCTGATTACCCACGATACGGTAGTCGCTGCTGTAATACAGGCGCATCGAGTCGTCCACTAAAAAAAATTCCTGGTTCGAATGTCCGCTGCTCCCGATAATCTGCCCGAGCTTTTCGATATTGATATTTAAGATGACCGCACCCGTTATTTCTGATACCTTCCCGTAATTAAGAGGACAGATAAGTGTAATATAGTATGGATAAAAATTGTTTTTGCGGGAAGATTCGATCACAAACCGCTGACTGTCCAACGATTTGTAAGCCGGAAGCCAGGATTTATCGCGCGCGTCTTCCAGTGTGCTTACCGTACCGTCACTATTATCGAATACCACGTTGTTCCGTTCGGAATAGATATAGACAGAATCCACATATCTGTTCGTTGTGGTATACAGTTTGATGTTGTTGTAAATTCTTTTGATCATTGAATTTTTTGTCATCGAATCCCTGTGTATTTCATCCATGCTGGACAGGGAAAACATGGAGATGTCATCATTAAAAGACGCAAGGTTAAAAATGAAGTAATAAAGCTCCGAGACCACAGCCTCTACCGCGTCGGAGCTTCGGTACAGCGTATTCATGTTGGCTCCGCTTATTTCGTCCCGCAGGATGCTCCGTGTATTCACATTATAAAAAACGCTCATCATTGTGCTGGGAAGGATGACAAGCACAATGATCAGGATGAAATTTCGCAGCAGTATGCTGTTGAATTTATAGTCCGTCAGATATTTGCGCAGTATCCCTTTCCCTTTGCGCTTTAATACAGGGCTGTTTGTTTTGTGGTCGTTATTTTTTGGCGGTTGGCGGTATTTTATGCTGCCCATGGCTCACTCCTAAGCGCATATATATTTTTATTGGCTCAATTTCAAAAATTGCTTAACCGAATATCCGGTTTGCTTTTTAAAAGAACGGTGGAAATACTTAATATCCCTATATCCGACTGCGCCGCATATCTCACTTATGGTGTGCCGGTTTTCTTTCAATAAGCCCATCGCCTTGTCTATGCGGCACTTAATAACATAGTCAATGAGGTTTTCCCCTGTTGCATTTTTAAATTCCCTTGATAAATGACTGGCACTTATAAAAAGACCCCTTGCGATATCGTCAATGATGAACGGTACGTCCATATGGTCGTTAATGTATTTTACAACGCGGGGGACTATGATGTTTCCGGCTTTTTCCTTTTTTTCGGTGAGGTATCCGCATAGTTTTACGAACAGCTCACCGGTTTGCAAAAAAAGCAAAGCGGTTTCAGTTTGGCTGAGCCGACTAAAAACCGCTTCCTTTTTAAGAGCCTCCGGTAAATTGAAATTCATGCGGTTGAAACGGATGTATAATTCCTCAAGCAAATATGTAACGATAAAAAATATGAATTCCGAAGGCTTCCCGTCAATCAGCGAAAACAATTTTTCGTGGAAAATATAAACTCCCTCTATGTTGCCGGTTGCTACCGAAGCGGTCAGATTATTGCCGCAACTTAAGATTTCCTGATACTCCTGGCCGATACAGCAGGAAAAAGCCATGGTGGTTTCATTTTCATTACCTTTCCGGTCATGTTCCAAAATTTCATGCATTCTTTGAAAAACCCGGTTAATCTCGTCTATGTCAACGGGTTTCAAGATATAATCGCATACGCCGTAGACAATTGCCTGCTTAGCGAATTCAAATTCCTTGTATCCGCTTAAAAGGATGACTTTAACTGCAGGGTAATGTTCCGATACATATCGGGCTAAATCAATTCCCGATGTCTCGTACATTTTTATATCGCTTAGGATTACATCCACGGGGCTGGCGTTAAGATACACTATTGCATCCTTACCGTCTTCCAACTGACTGACCAATTCGAACCCAAGCGCTCCCCAGTTCACGTGCTTTGCCAGGCCGTTCCGGATTATTGCTTCATCATCGACTATCACCAGTTTATACATGTCAGGATTTACATTCCCATCTTTTTTTATCTCACTCAGTATAGCGGATACTTCTATATAAAGCAACAAAAAATAGTTGTAAAATTACACCAAAACGCAAAAAATTCACCTTGTATTTGCATTTTCGCCAGGGTAGGCGATATAGCCGTTCATCTTGACAAATCACCATAATTTACCTACAATAGGGCTAAGTTTGAAACTTGGTTTTGTGATTTCTTGTCGTGTCCAATAAATTACCCGCCATTTCATAGAGGCAGTCTGTCTTTTTGCGTGTAATCCTAGGAAATAGCTTATGAATCAAAGCCCAATAGCGCTAATTTAACACTAAAACCACTTTTCTGCTTGGTGAAATCGGAAAATAACACTTTTCGTGTTGACGGAAATTGAAAAATTCTAGCTTGTATCTATATGGGCTATCATTCTTCGGGTTTTTATAGGTTGCCTAAAGTAGATATTCGTGATTCCGGAGGAATGAAGTAATGAATGGTAAAGAGCGTTTTGTTAAAACACTTAACGGTGAAGCTGCGGATAAAACACCTGTCTTCCCGCTGCTAATGTCATTTTCGGCTAAGCGTTACGGTATAAATTACCGTGAGTTTGCCTCAAACCCGCACGCGCTGGCTGAGGCTCAGCTTAAGGCCGCGGAAATGTTTCCGATTGACGCAATCACTGCCTGTTCGGACGCCTTTCGCATCTCGGCAGACTTAGGCGGTGAAATTGTCTTCCCCGATGGGCAGCCTCCGTATCTCGTAAAACCGCTTGTTCACAGCGAAGCAGATCTTGCCGGTCTCAAAAAACCCGATGTGTTAAAACCCGGCGGACGTATGGCGGATAGAGTGGCGGCGGTTGGCGAAATGTCGCGCGCCGCCGGTTCGGAATTGATGACGCTTGGCTGGGTCGATATGCCGTTTGCCGAAGCCTGCTCTATGTGCGGCGTTCAGCCATTTATGTACATGCTTTACGACGAGCCCGCTCTGGCGCACAGGATTCTGAGTTTTTTGACGGATATTGTAGAGGGGTTCGCTATCGCGCAGCTTCAGGCGGGAGCGCCCATGATCGGCGCGGGCGACGCCGCCGCGTCCCTTATTTCGCCCGATCTTTACCGCGAATTCGCGCTGCCGTATGAAATAAGGGTCACGGAGGCGGTTCACAAGGCAAACGGGCTTGTAAAACTGCATATCTGCGGCAATACCAGCGCTTTGCTGCAAGATATGGTAAAGACAGGCTGTGATTTGTTCAATGTTGATCATCTTGTCGATTTTCAGATAGCTGCCGAAACTTATTCCAAAGCCGGTAAAGCATATAAAGGCAATATCGATCCCGTGCGGTTATTGACCGAATCACCGGACGGCTGCGCAAAAATGGCAAAAGAGTGTCTGGCAAAGGCTGAAGGCCATGCTTATATGCTCAGCGCGGGCTGTGAAATCCCCGCGAACGTGCCGGATGAGTCGTTCCTTTCCTTTTGCCGCGCCGTTGACGATATTATAGGCCCTTATAAACGAAGTTCGTCGCAAAGTGGCAAAAACTTTTCCGGTTTATCCGGGTTATGCAGTAATCCATCCACTCGCTCACTGACAGTTTGTGATCATCGAAGATAGTT
>JGI20166J26741_11489695_pt1 | contig 12905 bp, 8 predicted proteins | sample TergutCu122P5_FD_26741 | JGI IMG/M metagenome (IMG submission 26741)
TTCACAAATTACATGGCTAAATATAACCTGCAACTTGCATTAGATTATTATGATCTTTTTAAACAGAATTCATCTAAAAACTATGATGATTTAATTGCTGAAATCGAGGAAAAAATCCATAAAGTATATATTCCTGTACCAAATGAGGATCTCATAATTCCCCAGAATGATACTTATTTAAAGCTTATGGATATCGATTTAACAAAATACAAAAATGCATCCCAAGTTGGAGAGATATTTAAAGATTACAATTTAAACCAGATAAATCAGATTCAAGTTTCTAAACAAGCTGACATTTTGCTTTTACTGCTTTTGTTTGAAGAGGATTTTGACAAAGAAATCATTCGAAAGAACTACGATTACTATGAGAAGAGGACTCTCCACGATTCATCGCTTAGCTTATCCACGCACTCTATTTTAGCAAAGAAAATGAACCACATGGATATAGCTTACGATTTATTTAAGAGGGCAGCAGAAATAGATTTAGGTCCAAATATGAAATCATCAGATCCAGGAATCCATGCTGCTTCAATAGGCGGCATATGGAATTGTATGATTCAAGGCTTTGGTGGAATAAGCCAAAATAAAGATGTTTTAATCGTTGAGCCAAGCCTTCCTTCAGAGTGGAAGAGCTTAAAATTTAAATTGGTATTCTTAGGTGAAACTATCGATTTTGAAGTTTATCGAAATATCGTTAAAATTTCTAAAACTAGCGATAAAAAAATAAAAATACAAGCCTTCGGAAATGATTACGAACTCATAAATAAATTAGATATAAATTTAAATATTTTGGAGGTATAATATGTTAAAAAAATTAAAAAGTATTTTTGCTTTAGCAATGGTAGTTACTATGACAGCTGCGTTACTTTTTTCATCCTGCGGCAGCAGAACAGCAACTCAGACCTTGACTTTAGGTATATGGAAAGGAAATGACCAGGAAACAGCTTCTTTAAATCAAGTTTTAGCAAACATCATGCTAAAAAACAACATTTCTGTTGGAACGAAGATATACACTAATTATGAGACCGAACTTAAAGCTGATATAGCTGCTGGTACTGCTCCTGATGTTTTCTATGTAGATTCATCTATTGCTCCTGAAATCATAAAATCTGGTGCTGTAGCATCACTTGATGATATTACAGGTGCAGACAAAGCAAATGCAAGCGATTTCTATCCAAATTTGCTCGCTGCTTTTACCAGTGACTCTAAACTATATGGTTTCCCTAAAGATTATTCAGCTCTGGGTGTTTTCTACGATGCGACCCTTTTAGATAAGGCTGGATATAAACCAACTGATATACCTAAAGCTCTAGAAGATTGGCCAGCTTTTTTGACTGCTCTTCAAGCAAAGCTTCCATCTGGAGTAGTAGCATTATCTATAAATCAAGAACTCGCTCGTACGATGAGCTTTATTCAAACTACAGGATCTAACGTTTATAAAACAGATGGAACATGCAATCTGGACGATCCTAATGTAGTAAAAGCAGTGCAATTTTTAGGTGACTTGTTTAAAGGTGGTAACGTAAAAACCGCTGCAGAACTTGGCGATGGTTGGGTCGGCGATACATTAGGACATGAAAAAGCTGCTATAGTAATAGAAGGTAACTGGATGATCGGTTATTTAAATACAACTTATTCTAAAGTAAAATATGGAACGCTGGAAATGCCAACATATAATGGCAAACCTAACACTATGTCATTCACAGTTGCGTATGCTGTTAATGCAAAATCCAATAACTTGGCAGCTGCTAAAAATTTAGCAATGTATTTAACTAACCCTGAAAACCAAAAGACTTGGTGTACAGGTGCAGGTGTTTTACCTTCGAGACAAAGCGTAGCTACTACTATGAAACTTGCAGATGATAAAATTGAAGGAAATCTCGTAAAAGGCGGAGCTTACTCTACACCATGGCAAGCTGGTCTCACTCTCTCAATAATAGCCAGAGAATTTAATAACTGGTTCCCAAAGGTTTGTACTGGTGAAATGACTGCACAAGATGCTATGAAACAAGCAGTTCAAGCTGCAGCTCCTGATATTCAAAATATATTGCAATAAATAATTTCTTTTAATGAATAAACATGCGTCAGCATGTTTATTCATTATAAACAGCCTATAATTTTAGGAGGTGTATAAATGACAAATAGAAAGCGCATAGAAGGGATTCAAGGATATCTCTTTTTATCCCCTGCCCTCATAATATTTTTTATCTTCACCGTTTTAGCTATATTATTCATAATATTTTTATCTTTTACCAAATTCAACATTTTAAATTGGAACATGGTATTTGTAGGATTTCAAAATTATATAAGAGCATTTACAGATCCCAGATTCCACATCGCTCTTTTTAACGTCTTAAAATATGCAGTAGTAGTGGTCCCGATCCAAACACTATTTGCACTACTCATGGCAATAGCATTAAATGCAAAGATAAAATTTCCAACTGTCTTTAGAACTATTTTTTTTCTGCCAACTTTGACTTCATCTGCTGCTCTTACTATTATATTCATGTTCTTATTTAGTGTGAATGGATCTTTGAATCAAATTTTACTGAATTTGCATATACTAAAAGAGCCAATAAGTTTTTTGACCAACACAAAATTTACTTTAGTTGTTATCATGGTGATGAACATCTGGTCCACAATTCCAATGTATGCAACGATTTACATCGCTGGTTTAAAGGATATATCAAACGAAATATACGAAGCTGCTGAAATCGATGGTGCTAATGGCTTTAAAAAGTTTATCTATCTAATAGTTCCAATCATCGCTCCAATAACGGTATTTGTGGTTTTAACCGGAACGGTTGGATGCCTTCAACTCTTTGACCAGGCGTATATATTCTCACAAGGCAGCGGAGGGCCTGCAAATTCGACATTGACTGTAACTTTAGCTATTTACCAATATGCTTTTCAAATACCAGGTTCCATGGGATATGCATCTGCACTTGCTGTTATTTTAGCTATGGTAATCTTTGCATTTGCTCTTCTCACCAGAAAATGGCAGGGACAAGGAGGTGAATCTTCATAATGAATAGGATAAAACCATCGAGAGTATTCCTCTATGTATTTTTAATAGTATATTCCCTCATAACTTTGTATCCATTTTTATGGGCTTTAGCTTCATCTTTTAAACCATTGAGCGATATAGTCAGCGGTAGTTTAAACCCTTTTCATGGTAATTTTACACTGAACAATTATTCATATATAATTACGAGCGATCCAAATTTTCTGCATTGGGTAATCAATTCCTTTATAATCGCTATATCCGGGACTGTCATCAATATATTTTTTAACTCCCTTGCAGGTTACTCATTAGCTCGTTTGGAATACCCGGGAAGAGATCTTATTTTTTATTTAGTATTAGCCCTGATCATGGTTCCTGGTCAAGTTCTATTAATACCAAATTTTTTAGTCATAACTAAATTAGGTTTAATAAATAGATTGCCTTCTGTCATCTTGCCAATGGCTGCAAATGCGACGTATATATTTATGATGCGGCAATTTTTCTTAAGCTTCCCAAGATCCATTGAAGAAGCTGCTTCATTAGATGGTCTTGGAAGGTTTCAAGTTTTTTTAAGGATTGCGCTTCCAATTTCAATGCCAGCTGTAGCTACTCAAGGGGTATTTGTTTTTTTAGGATTGTGGAACAACTTCCAGCTTCCTATGTTATACTTAAAAAGCCCTTCACAATATACCCTCACTGTGGGAATTCAATCATTTCAAGGGCAGAATATAAATCTATGGAATTACACAATTGCTGGTTCGATCTTGAGCATTGTTCCAATAATAATCCTATATGCGATATTGAACAAGTATTTTATGATAGGCATGAGGCTTGGAGGAGAGAAGTGATGTTATGACCACTTTAAAAGACATAGCCAAGACCTGCGAATTGTCTGTCACCCAGGTTTCAAGGGCTTTAAATGATTGCGATGATGTAAGCATTTCAACAAAGATAAAAGTTCGCAAAGTTGCTGAAGAATTAAACTATGTTAAAAATATAAATGCTAGAAGGCTCGTATTAAAAAAGAGCAATCAGATATCTGTCATCATATGTGGATTTGATCGCTACAAAAAAGATAACGACAACATCCTCATGACTGTGTTAAACGGCATCTATAATTTTGCAGAGAGCATAAATTATGAAATAGTCCCTTTTTTCGTGTCGAAGAAGAATGATGAATCTTATCTGCAATATTGTAAATCCAGGCTTATTAATGGAATAATATTTATTGGAGCAAGATCCGACGACGAGAAATTTTTAGAGATAATAAATTCTGATTTCCCATGCGTGACAATAGATACTCTGATAAAAGGCAAGAATAAAGCGAGCATCCTCATCGATGATGAATACTACTCTGAGCTTGCTGTTTCTGAGATGATAAATAGAGGCTATAAAAAGATTGGAATGATCAACGGTCATGAATTTGCTCATGTAAGCTTGGAGCGACAAAGAGGTTATGAAAGCGCATTAAAAAAACACAGAATCCATATGGATGAAAGCTTAATAAAATGCGCTAATTTCGAATTCAACGAAGCTAGTTTAAAAGCTAAAGAGCTGATAGATGAAAATGTGGATGGGATCTTTTGTGCAAGCGATATGATGGCTTTAGGTGCTCTCGATGAAATCTTAAAAAATAATTTAAAAGTTCCAGATGATATAGCTTTATTTGGATTTGATGGGCTTTTGATCACAGAATTTACAAATCCAAAGATCTCTACTATTGCACAGGATAACTTTAAAAAAGGATACGAAGCTGCTAGAATCCTCCATAAAATTGTAAAAAGAGAAAGCTATGAAAAAAAAGTATTCGTCGACTGTGAAATTAAAATAACAAACTCAATAGGATTGTTGCATAATGAATAAATATGTGCTAAGCGCACATATTTATTCATTATGAACATTGTTTTCAAAAAAACAGTCATTTTGCAACAGCCTCATAATTTTGAATAAATGTTTTAATTTTATCCCAATATAGAGCTCCTGCCACTTCTTCCGATTGTGCGTGCCCTGCTCCTTCCACTATAAAAATATCCTTTTCGCAAGATGCATAATCATATAAAATTTGGAGATCTGAAAAAGGTACGTAATCATCTTTATCGCCATGTATAAATAAAATTGGGGTTTTACTCCTCCCTACAGAGAGAAAAGGAGATCCCTCTTCAAAAGTATATCCTGCTTTAATTTTAGTGATCATATCAGCAGCATTTAACACAGGAAAATCAGGAAGCTTAAATTGTTCTTTCAATCGATAAGAGAACTCGCTATAGACAGAAGCATACCCACAATCTTCAACGATGCACTTGATGTTCAAAGGTACATCTTCACCTGATACCATCATCACTGTAGCTGCACCCATAGAAAGTCCATAAAGGCATATATTTGATTTTTCATCTTTATCAATAATTTCTTTAGCCCAATCTAAGACATCTAATCTATCGCTTACACCCATCCCGATATAATCACCTTCACTTAAACCATGACCTCTTAAATCGGGTGCAAGCACATTAAAACCTAATTTATAAAAATTATTTATATAACTTTCCATCTGCTTAGCTGAGCTCTTATATCCATGAACAACTATTACCCAATTATGGCTTGCTGTTTCATTTACAACCTCATATGCAATGAGCTTCAAACCATCCCTTGAAGTCATTTCTAATTCAGTGACTTGTCCATTATCTACACCAGGAACACTAGGGGCGTTCCCTGCAATTCGAGTATTATAAGGCACAGATTTAATAAAATTATTATAGAAGTAATTTCCAATGAACCACAACACAGCTGCAAGTAATAAAATAATAGAAAAAATAATTATTATTATGATGTTTATTGGTACTATTTTTTTAGGTTTTTTATAAATCTCTAATTGAGGCATTCATATTTACCCTACCTGTAAAAATTATCAATTATAAACTATTATATACTATTTTATACACAAGTCAAAGGAATGTAAACTATAAAATTAATTAAATAAAAATTAATTTAGATGGACAAATTGTATAATTAATCTCACTATCAAAAGCATGGTACCGGAAAAAAACATAAAAAACAGTTAACTTTATGGCTATTTTAAAAATAACTGAAATAGGTTATAATAAATACAATACTGGATTAAAATCATCCTTATATTATATATTAATTTTTATATTTGGAGAATAATTAAGAAAATGGATCACAATACGTATATAATTAGAGTATCATATAATAAGAGTACATTTTTCATAAAAGGTTATATAGATAATATGCCCTATTCAATTGCGCATATAGCAAAATTAAATCCAGTTTTGAATAGGCTTTTAGACCTGTGCACTTTTGAAGAATTCAATTTATATTCAATAAACAGGCTTGAGATATTGAACAAATTCATTGTTTTTTTTAGAAAGAACAAACTTCCTAATATTGATTTCAAAATTTCAAAAGAAATAATGAGCTTTAAATTTCTATATAAGCATGATTTTAAAATAATATACGCCTTAAACCCTACTTTTAAATGTTTAGTGCGCCAAATACCTAAAGATTCTGAATTGCACAGGAATTATATCAAAGTTGGAAATTATTTCTATGATTTAACAAATCCAATCGATTTTAATTTTAAAAGAGAATACATAGAAGAACCAGAATTAGTTAAATTTGTAAGGGATGAACTTCCTCACATTAAAAACTTGGTTTCTTGTGATGTGGAATTTTCATCTGATGATCCATTGGAATTAAGCTTGAGGACTTTTTCCACTCAGCTTGTTGAAATAGATTATAGATGGCTTTCTACTTTTAAAGATCCTATTCAGCTGCAAAGATCAAATTATTTCCTTTTAGGCAAAAAAATCTTTTATATTGAGAATTGCACCAGATTAGCGGACATTTTTAAAGTAGCACAATACATGGTCATCTATAGAGACGATGAGATTCCTAACTTTATGAAAAACATATTTCCATTTATAAAGAAACACTTTATCCGTGGACTTGATAGAATTGAAAGTGTCAAGATCTATTCACAAGATTTTCAGCTATTTTTAAAAGTATATTTAACTGAAGGTTCTTTAATTGGAAAGCCTTTCGCTAAACTTTCCATAAAATTAGATAAGAGGCTGGTAAAATTAGATGAAATTAAAGGCTTTTCAAATACTAATTCCAAATACCTCTATATAGATGACAAGACCTGGATTTTAAAAGAGAGCTTTAAGAGCATCAACGCAAAAAATTTAACTGAATTTTTAAAGTCTTATACTTTAGATGAAAGAGAAATCATATATAGAGGAAGTGAAAGGCTTCCAAATCTCGTTTTTGATGATATCGATTTTCCACAGAGCAAAAATGAATTTGATTTAGGCGTAAGTCATTTAAAATTCCTTTTAAAATATGGCATGACTGGGGGAATAATTGCTAAAGATGTGAACCAATATAAAATTTTAAGCGAATTCTTAGCAAGTATTTCAATTAAGAAAGACTTAGTCAAAATATTGATAATCGCAGATGTAAGCCAGTGCAGCGTAATCCAAAGAATCCTCAGCATAGATCCAATCTTTATAGATTCATCAAATGAATTTGATAAGCATATTGGAAGCTTTAAAGGGATTTTCCTCTTGCCTTGGCAACTAATTAATGGTTGCATAAACTTTCATGTTCCTAAATGGGATGTTATAATTTTTGCTTCTATAGAAGAGTTAATTCAAATCTCAAAAATTCCTTTTGGACCAGTTATGAGATTAAAACCAACACTTTGGCTAAATCTTACAACTCGTGATCAAAACAAAACTCTGCTTAGATCAGAAAAGAGGGAAATTGAGAAATTACTTGAATATTATAACGATGAATTCATGAATAGATATCTATTTAGAGACTTAAACGAAGAAGTATATTTGCCTCCACCATATGTTTATGCACCTCGTGTACCCAGAACGGAAGCTCCAAAAATTGTCAGAGTTTCATATATAAACTTTAAAAGCGAATTAGAAAAAGGAAACTATATAGATTCTGATATGCAAAATATTCTAAAGTATGTCAGTGAACTACTTAATGTAAATGATTCGAAAAGCGCAAATGAAGTCCTTTCCAGGATCCTAGATATTTGGTTTTACTATAGGAGAAAATATGAAGCACTAGATGGATATCTTTCGGGTTGGTGCTTTGATTTTATATGTATCCACCATACAAAGATGAGCACAAAAGAATTTGGAGATTTAATTAAAGAAAAAAATATCACTAAAATACCCGAACTAATGTATGATGTCTTAATAGATTATATTGCAGAACAAAATGAAGCTCATATAAGCTTAGATGTAATACAATTTCTTACCTATTTTGATGTTTTAAAAAGTGCTTACTCACTACCTAAAAAACAGGCTTTATTTTTACAGGCTATTGATGATATAATAACTCTTATAAATGAATATTTGATTAAAAAATATGGTGAAAATATTCTAAAAATGTATTCTCCCAATAGGATAAAAGCAAAAATCAGAGCATATCAAAACGCTAGTGCTGGAATCCTTCAAAATGATTACACAATTTACTATAAACCGTACTCCTGCCATTTTGAATTGAGGAGACTTATTACAAATATATATAAGTATACAGAAGAAGCCTTAAAAAGATATTCTGGCAAGAAAACTGTGACATTAATAAAATTAAAGCAAGAATTTATAGATATAATCGATGACTATTTTAAAGCAAAACTGCTTGAAGGTGCTGAGATCTTTAATGCTGAAGCCGAGGCTGAATATAAAGCTAAAGCAGAAGGTGAAGCTAGGCCTAAAGTTATTACTAAACCTATTGTAAATATCGACATGGAAAAAGTGCAGCTTTTAAAAGACGAAAACATGGAAATCATAGACATACTCGCTAAAAAGGAAGATGATCTTGAAAGTTATACTCCTGAATATATCCCTTATGAAGAAGCTGAAGAAGAGAAGGAAACCGAGTATGAGGATGTATTCCAGGAATTCTTAGATAAGGTGCCAAAGGATGAATTTGAAATACTAAAATACATCATCGATAATAAAGGATCTTGTGAAATAAGTTCCCTGAATAAAAAATATAAAAATCTCTTTGTAAATACCCTTTTAGACGATATCAACTCTTTAGCAAAAAAAATTATAGGGAATTTAATTATTTATGATGATATGGAAAAAATATATATCGAAGAGGAGTATATAGACAAACTTATTGAATTGACAGCTTAAATTTTTACTCCTTAGGGAGGATTTTAGTTCCCCGTTATCCATAAATGAGGAATATATTTTAAAATTAAAAGAAATTTTATAGAGGGTGATTTTAATGTCAGATATAAAGATACCAAAGCGTATCTCAACTGCAATACTCAACTCCTTAAATTCAGGTGTGGTACCTAGGATTGGGCTTGAGTATATAACTGTTGGTAGAAAAAAAGAAATTCAAATTCTTTTAAATGATCTGGAAAATATCAAAGAAGGAGGCGCATGTTTCAGGTTCATTTGTGGCAAATACGGAAGCGGTAAGAGTTTTTTAATACAAGTTATAAGAAATCACTCTTTAGATAAAGGTTTCGTCACTTGTGACACAGATCTAACCCCTGAAAGAAAACTCGCAGGTAAAAAGCAAGGATTAGCGACTTATCGGGAATTAATTCAAAATATGGCTATAGCAGCTCGTCCTGATGGTGGAGCTTTAGAATCAATCCTTCAAAGATGGATTCAAAACCTTAAAATCTCTGTGATGAAAGAGACGGATATCACTCCCGATGATCCAAATATAAATAATTTAGTGAAGAAAAAAATATTTGAAGTAATCAATAATTTAGAAAACCAAAGCCATGGCTATGATTTTTCTATCGTCATTTCTTCTTATTGGGACGGATACAATAACGAAGATGAAACTTTGAAACAAGCTTCTCTTAGGTGGCTTAAAGGTGAATTTGCTACTAAGACTGAAGCAAAGACCTATTTAAGAGTTGACGAAATAATCAATGATACTAATTGGTATGATTATATTAAACTCTATTCTAATTTCGTCAGTTTAGCAGGTTACAACGGATTAATCTTATTTATAGATGAAGCTGTGAACCTTTATAAAACACCGAATAGAATAACAAGAGAGAATAATTACGAAAAACTTCTTTCCATGTTCAATGACACTATGCAGGGTAAGGCTTCCCATTTAGGGATATATTTTGGTGCCACGCCAAAGCTCATTGAAGATACTAAGAGAGGTCTTTTTAGCTATGAAGCTCTCAGGACAAGGCTCTCTACAGGAAATTTTACGTCATCGGGTAGATTTTCGGATTTATCGGGTCCAGTCATGCCCTTAACTACATTATCAGATGAAGAGGTTTTTGTTTTATTGCATATTTTATCCGATATCCATTCAAAGCATTATGGATATGCGCCTAAGCTTAAAGACGATGACTTAATAGAATTTATGAAGACCATCAAAGGGAGAATCGGTACAGACGAATTATTGACTCCAAGGGAAGTAACCCGTGATTTCATTTCCATCTTAAATATCATGGAGCAAAATGAAGATGTCAGCTTTAAGGATCTATTAAACGATAGCAAAACTTCCTTTACATCCCCATCTCTCGACCCAGATTCAGAAAACGATGATTTATTTGAGGGCTTTCAGTTATGAAAAACGAAAATTCATTTTATAGATTAGCTGGCTTTATTCAAGAATTCATATATAGACATAGATGGGAAGAGATGAGGCAAATACAGGAAGAAGCGTGCAAGATCATATTTGATACTAGCCATCACTTGATAATTGCTTCTGGAACAGCCTCCGGAAAAACTGAAGCTGCTTTTTTTCCAATAATCACTGATTTATATGAACATCCTGTAGACTCAATACATACTCTATATATAAGTCCACTTAAGGCTTTAATCAACGATCAATTTTTAAGGCTGAATGAGCTATTGGAAGAAGCTTATATACCAGTGTGGCAGTGGCATGGAGATGTTTCTGTGACACATAAAAATAAGCTCCTGAAAGATCCTAGAGGAATACTGCAGATAACACCTGAATCCTTGGAATCGCTTCTGATAAATAAAAGTTCTCATATATTTGATCTTTTTCACAATTTAAAATTCGTGGTAATAGATGAAATTCACTCATTTATGGGAACAGAGCGAGGATTTCAAGTTTTATCTTTAATATCAAGGCTATCTTCGTCGGTTAATATAGTTCCTCGGAAAATTGGGCTTTCTGCTACTTTAGGTGATTATACTTATGCTAAAAATTGGCTTAAAAGCGACACCAGCTTAAATGTATATGTATGCAATCCACCAAGTGGCAATAAAAAAGTGAACATTGCGCTGGAAAGCTTTAAGTCTTATAATCCAGATAATCCAAAAGAAGAAAGCTTAGATCACTATGAATTCATATATAAAAATACGTTGAACATGAAATCCATCATATTCACAAACAGCAGAAATGAGGCAGAAAATGTCATATTTTATTTAAGAAGATTTGCTGGAATAAATGGTACCATAGATAATTTCTATGTGCATCATGGCAGCATATCCGCAATGATAAGAAAAGAAGCTGAAACCATATTGAAAGATAAGGAAAAAAACGCTGTGGTAGCTGCTACACTTACTTTAGAATTAGGGATCGATATTGGAGACCTTCACCGGATAGTGCAGATAGGCTCCCCTCATTCTTGTTCAAGCTTCGTGCAGAGATTAGGCCGATCAGGAAGAAAAACCGGTAAATCTGAGATATTATTCGTGGATGTAGAGGCAAGAAATGATAAAGAGTCCATTTACAATTTACATTGGGATCTCCTTCAAACCATTGCAATAATAGAATTATATATTAAAGAAAAATGGCTTGAATCTCCAAAAAATATAAGCTACCCTTATAGCTTGTTATATCATCAAACTATGAGCATTTTGACGGTTTATGGCGAACTAACTCCAAAGGATTTAGCCAGGAGAGTGCTTACTTTGCCTCCTTTTAAGAAAATAACTTTGGATGATTACAGGATTTTGCTAAATCATCTGATAGAAATAAATCATATTGAAAAGCTCGATAACAATGTCCTGATAATCGGTTTAGAGGGTGAAAAAATAGTGAGCAGTTTTCATTTCTATGCTGTTTTTAGTACAGACTTTGAGTATAGAGTACTTCACAATTCCAGTGAAATCGGGACACTTCAAAGCCCACCTGAAGAAAATACTACGATTTTGCTCTCGGGAAAGTCTTGGACTGTAAGAGAAGTGAATAGGGATAATAAGACTGTCCATGTTGTTCCAGCTAAAGAGAGGGCTAAAGCACTTTGGACTGGTTCTTCTTTAAATATAGATGATAGAATCATAAGAAAAATAAAGGAGATCTTGCTTTCTGATGAAAAATACCCATATGTTAGGCAAAATGCAGAGAAAGAAATTTCTTATGCAAGAGAATTTATAAAGACTTTAGATATCGAAAATGATTATTTGTTCCCTTTGGCGGATAATACTTATTTGCTGATGCCCTGGATGGGGAGCATAAAGATGAATACATTATATAAATTCTTAAAGACCTTTTGGAAAGATTATCTGGAAATAACCTCGGTACAGATATTCTATAGCTATTTTTTAATAATAAATTCATCTCTTGATAAAAATGTATTTATAGAGAAATTTCATAGCTTTGTAAATGAAGAAAACTTGCCTAGTAAGGAAGTTCTAGGTGTTTTTATAGATGAAAAAGATGATCTTGTATTTCATAAATTCGATAGATTCATTCCTAGGGAATTGAGGATTAAGGCTTACTTTGAAGATTATTTGGATTTGGGATTTATAAAGGATTTAAAATAAATTATAAAAAAAAGAAGCACCTATATTTGGTTCTTTCTCAGATTTAGGTATAATGCAAATGAATTTTATTGCTACGGTGTCACGGTGACACCGTAGCAATAAACCTGTTTTAAAAAATACCCAATTTT